>SXGS01357236.1_pt1 | contig 13519 bp, 12 predicted proteins | sample 3174681 | NCBI WGS metagenome assembly SXGS01 (sample SAMN11356861, study PRJNA531348) | freshwater metagenome | isolation source: freshwater sample F1-80 | place: China: Fuxian Lake, Yuxi | collected 2017-12-25
GCCAACAGCTCTCGAGGCGTCATGAAGATCTCCACCGAGACGATTGCCAGTCAAGAGCCGATCTCCACGAGAATTGCAGACAAAGCCGGATTGCCCTACGAGACGATCGCAGGTCTGGACGGTGTCGTGCAACTCGATCGGCTGAATGACAAATTGGCGGTGATCGTAGTGCGCGCTGCTGACGGTCCGGCTAGCCTCAAGAGCATTGCTCTTCCCTAGTCGATTTTTTCTGGACGGTCAACTTTGTAGATTCCCTCTCATTGGCCAAGTAGCCTGAGAGGGAATTTTCATTTCCAAACCATCGCGTTCTTTCTTCAAGGGTGATGTTGGCTATGTGCGTCCACAGAACTTTGCTGTTCGTGATGCTTATTGCGGTAATCACTGCCCCGGTTGCAATTGCGCAGGAGCTGAAACTGCGAGTAACCGCTGCTGCCGAAAGATCAGTTATCCGGCTTGAATTCAACGAACCGACGGTGCTCCAGCGATTGTCCGGCCTTTCCCAAGATGAACTAGCATCAGCGGTGCGAGTGTACGTATCCGAAACGCAAGAAATTCCCCGCGACCGACCATCAGTGCTCGGCCAACTGACGATCGACCCGCGAGGGATCTTGTTCGCACCCAAGTATCCACTCACTGCGGGTGTACGCTATTGGATCGTAGTGGCCCAGCGCCCCGATTCAAGAATCACTGCTTCATTGCTAATCGACGCACCGAAGTTGAAACCGAGCACTCGGGTAACTGAGATTTATCCTACCGTCGACAGATTGCCAGAGAATCTGCTCAAGTTCTATGTTTACTTTTCTGCCCCCATGTCGTTCGGAAGCGCCTACAGCCACATCACTCTGGTAGATCACGAAGGTCAACCTCTCAAACAACCTTTTTTGGAAATTGCCGAAGAACTGTGGGACCCAAGCGGGACACGGCTGACGATTTTGCTGGATCCCGCGAGAGTCAAGCGAGGCCTGGTACCACGCGAAGAAGAAGGTCCAGTGCTCTATGAGGGTAAGCGCTATCAGTTAATCGTCAAATCGACTTGGGAAGATAGCCAGGGTACGCCCTTGGTCGCCAATACTGCCAAGTCTTTCACTGTGGTGGGAAACGATTTTGTTTCGCCAAGTCCATCCAAGTGGAAGATTTCGGTACCTGAGCTGAACAGTTCCGACTCGTTAAAGATTAAGTTGGACGAGTCGCTCGACCATGCGATCGTGAAGCGAGGAATTGTGGTCGTGGATGCGCAAGGCAAACGAGTCGACGGAACGGTAACACTTGCCGACCATGAAACCGTTTGGGATTTTCGACCCGCCCAGCCATGGAAAGCCGGACGGTTTACATTGCAGATCGCCGATATCATCGAGGATCTGGCTGGCAACAGTATTGCACGGCCTTTTGAAGTCGATCGCTTTGATCGCTTCGAAACTCCTACCATTAAACAATCCACACTCCACTTCGAAATCGGCTCCAAGTAATTCTGGTTTGGCCGCGCACAGTATTGATTTAGTTGTTTTGGGAACTCGGAAAAAATCTACATGATGCTCGAAGAGGCCACACAACTTGCGGAACGTGGGGTGGACTTGCCAGAGTCGACCATGACCGATTGTATCGGTGTGATTCTCCGTGGACAGGCGGACGATGAATCGATTTATCGTTTCCTGATCACACTCGCACAAAAGGGAGAAACGGTAGGTGAGCTGGTCGGAGCTGCGCGCGCCATGCGCTGTGCAATGGTACCCATTCGTTCGCATCACGCAACAATATTGGATACCTGCGGGACCGGCGGCGATGGAACGAAGACTTTTAATATCAGCACAGCAGCAGCCATAGTTTGCGCGGCGGCGGGAGTTCCTGTTGCGAAACACGGCAATCGAAAGATCACCAGCAGTACTGGCTCGGCGGATGTGTTGGCTGAGTTAGGTATCAATCTTGATGCAGAACCGACCATCGTCGAGCGTTGTTTGAACGAGTTGGGATTGTGTTTTTGTTTCGCGCCACGATTTCATCCGGCAATGAAGAACGTCGCGGCAGTACGTCGCCGAATTACGGTTCCCACGATCTTTAATCGACTTGGACCATTGTCCAATCCCGCTCGCGCTACGCATCAAGTTTTGGGTGTTGGCGACGCGCAATTGCAAGAAAAATTGTCGAGCGCTTTGAACGCCCTCGGTTGTCAACGTGCTGTCGTCGTTCGAGGCGCAGATGGTGTGGATGAAGTTAGTTTGTCGAGCGAAACGATTGCGTTTGATATTTCCGCGAATGGAATCTCGAGGAAACTTTGGCGCGTCCAGGACTTCGGATTCGCGCCCCAAGACCGAGCCGAATTGTTCGCCGATTCGCCGCAATCGAGTGCATTGTGTATTCGAGAAGTGCTATCTGGCCAGCGCGGTGCCAAACGCGACGTCGTACTGATCAATGCCGCCGCGGGACTGTGGATATACGGCGTCGCGGACAGCCTGGAAGTCTGCGCCGGGCGCGCCGCCGAAGCGATCGATTCCGGAGCAGCAGCAAAGTTGCTGAACCAACTAGCAGCCATGTCCAACTCCACGTCTTAAGCCTTAAGCCTGCAACCCGGAGCGAGAGCATGCGGCGGCGCAAGTGGCTGTTTCGATTTGCGGCAATGATCTTCGGGCTAACCGCTGCGTTCATACTGTCCGAAATCGCCTTGCGCGTCGCAGGAATTGGCTTTCCAAGTTTTTATGCACCGGACGAATATTGCGGTTCCAGGCTCCGCCATTCGACCAGCGGCGTTTGGATCACTGAGGGACATGGTTACGTTTCCATTAACTCGCATGGGTTTCGCGGGCCGCAATTTTCGCTTGCTAAACCTTCAGACGTTGTGCGAATCGCGGTGCTAGGCGACTCGATGATCGAAGCCATGCAAGTCGATCACCAGCATACGTTCACCGCTCAATTGCAACAGCGCTTGCAGAAGGCCATCTCCTCAGAGAGCCGCGTCGAGGTGATCAACTGTGGAGTCGCGGGTTACGGGACGGCTCAAGAGCTGCTGATGTTACGGCATTACGTGATATCGTTGCAGCCCGATCTAATCCTGCTGTCATTCTTTCCGCACAACGACATTCGCAATAACAGTTTTAAACTCGCTCAAGAACCTCCAGTTCCCTATTTCAATTTGAACGATTCTGGCGAATTGGAACTGGATGAGTCTTTTCGCCAGTCAGCAGCATGGTTAGCGGCGAGCACGGCCTATGAACAATTCAAAGCTTCGCTCACTAATCGTTGCCGAATTCTGCAAGTGCTCAAACAAGCCAAATTGATCACTTCGTCTCGCGGAAACCATATGCTGGTTCGCTCAGTCGACGATCAGTTGCAGGCCATGGTGGACGAGGCTCCTTACGCTTATCAGCCAACCAGCGATGAGGACCAACTCGCAGCGATCGATATTACCGGTCGCTTGTTGCGCGAATTCGCCAAAGAATGTCGGACTCACGGAATTCCGTGCGTCATCTTTAGTTCCTCGTCCCCAGTACAAGTTTTTCCTGACCCAGACAAACACCACGCGTTGGCAAGGCGAAATCAAATTGACGATTGGCTGTATTCTGAAAAACTCGCCGTGCAGTTGTGTGGCGAGTATGCGAGCTGTTTCTTTCCATTGACGACGCGTATGCAGCAAGAGCTGAAAAACTCGCGAACCTACTTTCACGGATTCGCCAATGTAGGATTGGGAGTTGGACACTGGAACGAAAACGGCCACGCAACCGCCGCACGGCTGGTGGCCGATCATTTGATGGAACAGCGTTTATTGTCACCGCTACGAGAATTGCAGTGATGAGGTGACTTGCAATCTAGAATTGCAAATTGCAGATTGCAAAATACCTAGCGAACGGTGTCGGCTGGAAGTTTGTTGTCGCTGGTGGCTGGGGCGTTTGTGGTGCTTGTTTCGTCGAGTTTAGCGTCGGGCGATTTCTTTTCGGTTTCCGTGTTCTTGAGCATTGGCGCGATCGACTCGCGCTGGAATTTTTCGGCCCATTCGATTGACTTGTTGATGCTTTCAAGCTGAAATTCTAGCTGCCTTTGTTCAAACACCATTGCCTGGCGTTTCTGAGAATCCTCAGTAAAACCCTGCTGACTCTGAGTGAAACTGAGCCTATTTCTAACAAGTTTCGACACGTTGGCGGCAGTTTCTCGGCGATGTTCCCAGATTTCTTTGGCTTGCCTGACTCGAAGTCGCGATTTCGAAACATCGTGGAAAGCAATCGCTTGCTTCTTTTGGTAAAGTTGCTCTATATCATTCGATTCAGTTTGCGCAGCCAAATACTCGTATCCTGCGGTGACGAGTGCCTCGTGCGAGAAATCGTTGTTGATGGAGGAGATCATTGTGTCGGAACCAGCGCTACGGGAAAGGCCCTTCAACGAGCGATTCGAAGCTGGGTTGCTGGCTGGTTGAGGCTCGTATGGAGACAACTCTGCTGCACCGACGAGTTGTTTTCCTGGCGGATAGTAAGCAGGAGATTGCTGGCCAGGCAACGAATAAGCGGGTGGAAGTACGGGTACCGGCCAGGTTTGTTGCGGATATGGTTGCCTAACATACGAGTTTTGTTGGCCCATGGGTTGCGCGGTCAAAGGCGTGGTGTCCCAATCGAGCGGATCTGGTTGCTCCAGCAGTCCGTTGACTCGCCGAGTGATGATCTCAGACTTGTGTTGCTCGCGATCCTTCAACATCGCGCGAGCCGATTCCAATTCCTTGGAGAGTGCCTCCAACCGATCCGCATGGTGTTTGTGCCGCATCGCGAACAGCTTTTCCACAATATCGACCACGCGCACTTTCAACTTCTCGCGCTGTTCAGAATTTGCACGACGATATTGATCAATCAACTCATTGAGTTCGCCGCTGATGGAGTTCTCCTCGGGGCTCGTCGTTGCGGGCGCAACCGGTACGCCAATAGGTGCTTGGCGTGGTTGCAACCAACCGTTTGATATTGGTACAGCTACTGCAGGTGAATATGTCTGTGCCACCACGGATGGTGCATTATTTCTTTGCGTATTAGCGGTGTCCTGAGCGGTCGGCGTGCGACCAACTTGCGCTAACCGATCACCGACTTCAATCCAGCGGTTCTGTGACCAAACATGCGATATTAGCACACTGAAAACAAGAACCATCGATGCGACTACCCAACGCAATCCACGCGGCCACTTTCGACTTTGATTTTCAGAATTCTGGCCAAGACTGTCATGGTTCATATCGAACTCCTCGATTAAAAAAGAAACGTTACTCATTGGACTGCAGCGACCCGTTACTCGAATCTAATGCGATGTCCAACTATCGATTTACCGAACTCCAGAAGTTTGATTCGTGCAAGTCGTTCTTTAGCTCACGAATTTCCTCACCCAGGCGCATCAACTGGTTGTCGATATTGTCGACTGGTATGTTGGGAATGGAACTAACACTCGACTCAGTAAGATTCGACTGACGAGTTGCGTTCGTAGCGACATCGAAGGCGTTGGCCGATGCGTTGTGCGGCTCACGCCGATATGTCTGGCGATGCTCCAGCACGGGATTTTTCTCGCTACCCAAGCGGGCGCTTTCGCGCAACGCGTTCGAAGAATAGCTTGACGAATTGATACGAGCGTCGGTGTCAGGGTCACCGAAATCCGAACGCCAGAATGGAATTGTCGCCAATCCCATAGTCGCTGCGGCTATTAACGAAACTAACATCTTGCGATGCCGTTTTGTAAAGTTGTGTCGAATTTCGCTGGGCAGTGCAATGCGGCTGGGCGCTCGCACATGCCCCAAGCAACTTCGCAATAGCTCCGCGGCTGCTTCGGCATCAGCAATTCGATGTGCTGCGGTTTTTTCCATGAATCGCGCGATGACTCGATCGAACCACGCCGGCAAAGATTCATTGACTTCAAATGCCGGACGATAAGCATCGTCACAAACGCGCCGTAGGACTGCTAGCGCGCTTTCGCCGCGAAACGGTGGTCGTCCCGTGGCCAGCGTGTACAGAACTGCTCCCAAGCTGTACAGATCCGAACGCGCATCGACGGACTCACCACGGGCTTGCTCGGGGCTCATGAAATGGGGCGTGCCGGTCACCATGCCGCTGGAAGTCATCGAAGCATCGTCGAGCGTCCGTGCCAAACCAAAATCGCTCAGCAGAACGCGATGGCCTCCTTCATCGAGCAAGATGTTCGCCGGCTTGATATCGCGATGGACCAATCCTTGCGCATGCGCGATCGTGAGAGCTTCGGCGATTTGCAATCCGATCGAAAGTACTTCGACCAGCGGCAGAGGCCCGGTCCGCTCCAGCTTTTGTTGTAAATTGCCGCCGCCAATCAGCGGCATGACGATGTATGGCAAGGCACTATCGGAAGTCACCGCATAAATCGGCACAATGTTCGGATGCACGACGGCCGCCGCAGCTTGCGCCTCACGAAAAAATCGCTGCCGAGCCAGAGCGTTGCCTGACAACATTGGCGATAGCAATTTCACGGCCAACGGTCGGTGTAATTCCGCATCCCAGACTTTCAGAACTACTCCCATGCCACCTTGGCCGATAATCGAACGTACGGGGCGTCCGTCCAGCAATCCAAGAACTTCCGGATCGTCGACTTTCTGAAGCAAGCGAATGATCCACGATTCGGTTTGCTCGTTGCTATCGCCAGCGACCATCCGATCTTGCTGGACCGGAGACAGGCTCAATTCGGTCGAGTCACCTAACACCGCGCGCGTTTGAGCCCATAACTCGGCAGTTCCCGCCATTTGCCCCAGTTCTTCGCGACATCGCGTACAAGAACTCAAGTGGTCAACTAACCGGCGTTCATCGGCCGCATTTAATTCGTTGTCGAGCAACTTTTTCAACGGACCTCGTCCGCACGAGCCGCTGTGAGCAATCATGTCGATTCCTCGCTGAACGGTTCCAAGAGTTTCTTGATGCGTGCCAGAGTTCGACAACGAGCGACATAGACTGCTCCGACGCTCATCGCCAACTGCTCCGCCACTTGTTCCGCGGCCATTCCATCGACCGCCGTTAACCAAAATGCCTGCCAAGTCTTGGCGCTAACAACATGGCGCACCTGATCGGCCGCCCAGCGAAACTGTTGCCGTCTAGCTTCGACATCGAAGTGGTCCGAATCCTGTCCGTCGGTATCATGAGACTTGTCAGGAATCCCGGTTAGCCGTCGAAAGACATCGCTCCGCCCAGTAGCCGTCTCCCGTCGCCGTCTGAGTAAGTCGATCGTGGCATGGCGAGCCAGCTTGCCAAGCCAACCCCGAAATCGTCCGTCGCGATGGAGATCGAAGGACGTAATTTTGCGGCAAACTGTCCACAACACTTCCTGCGACACTTCGCGAGCGTCGGCGTCTTGCAATCCAAACCGGCGAGCGATTTGATAGCACGTGGGTTCGTAAATCGCGCAGAATTCTCCCCAGGCCGCATTATCGCGAGCATTATGCAGGCGAGCAATCAAACTTCGGCGTGTGTCAGGGAATTGCATGCATGGATGCCTGTTACAGTGCGATAGCCAACATACTCTACACGCACGGCATCCGCCAATCCTTACACCAAAAGAAACGAAAGAGCGATAAGCCAGGAAGTAATTGTCGCTTCTTTAGAATTTCGGGCATGGGCCCGTTTGACTTGGGACTAATTCACTCCTGTATGAGCGCAAGATCTGAATCCCGCAGGGCAGGTTTTTCCTGCGGGATTATTCGAGAACTGGTGGTTTCGTCAACTCTTACTTCAATTCGCCACTGTCTTTGATAACAATTTTCTTTAGAGTATCACCGGAATCTGATCCCATAGATTCGACTTTCTTGACAACATCCATACCTTCAATCACTCGTCCAAAAATGACGTGCTTGCCGTCCAACCAAGCCGTTGGCACAGTGGTGATAAAAAACTGGGAGCCATTGGTATTGCGGCCAGCGTTGGCCATGCTGAGCAATCCAGGTTGATCATGCTGGAACTTGAAATTCTCGTCGGCGAATTTCTCACCGTAGATGCTCTCACCACCGGTACCATTGAAATTGGTAAAATCTCCCCCTTGGAGCATGAACTCGGGAATCACGCGGTGGAAGATACTCCCTTTGAAATGCAGCGGTTTGCCCAATTTTCCCTTGCCCTTCTCGCCTGTGCACAACGCACGGAAATTCTCGGCAGTCTTGGGCACATCGTCGGCAAACAGACCAATGACAATGCGTCCGGCATCCTTGTCATCGATGGTAACATCAAAGTACACCTTCTTGGTCACTTTTCCTTGTGAACCGGGTACAGCCAGTGCGGGTGTGGTAAGCATTGCGATTAGCCCCAAAGTCAATAGTTTCTTAAACATCAAAATTCGCTCCTCAAACTAAATTGTGACCGATTCCAAGTTCCACAAAACATGTAAGTTGTGTTGCGGAACTAAAAAATGGCTGCCAGGTTACGCCATGACAAGGCGGGCAATTCTACCCGCACCGCCGAGTTCCGCAACTCAGCGTAATGGGTGAAGGACGCGGTCTTTGGTTGTCGATCACCAGTAACTGCGTGGTTCGTTCGGGAAACTGCGCATACGTTGGCTGACAGTTCTTCTTGGGCAAGATACTGAGGCCTGTTCACGCGCGGTCCTCACATGCGTGCACATGTGTTACCCTGGGTGATCTATTTTATCGATGAGCGTGAAGATTCCGTGGAATAATTCTGGAACGAGTCCAATTGTCTTACGGCACATGGTGACTTGACAAGTAACTATTGTCGATTACAAATACGCACTCTAAAAGTCTTGCTCCTGGGAGTTTGTTGCTCCTGGGAGTTTGTTGCTCCTGGGAGTTTGTTGCGCACAGATTTCCAGGATTCTACTATGCAATTCAAGAGTTTTGCTCGGCACCTATTGTTAACGGCCATTGTCTCGGTTGTTTTGTGCGTTGAAGCGCGCGCACAGTCAGTAGCCATTGCCACAACGAGTCAGTCAGACAGCCTATACCAGAACGGCGACACGATATCTTGTACAACTGGCATTACATTTTCCACTGTAGCTGCTCCTGTTCCTACGATATTTGTTACGGTCCTCTATATTCCTGGCGGTACCCCTGGTTACCTGTATTCGCCTCTGGTACCGGTAGGAATAACAGGTGGATATTCAGTCGCCGCTTCGTATCCAACTACTGAGAACGATGACTATCTCAGCATTGTCGTTAAAGTCGGTTTCTTGGTCTATCCACCGCCCGGACAAGAGGGGCCACCAAGCCTTGTGATCCAACAAACATACAGCGGATACGAGTGGTGGAACTATTAAGATCGCTTTTGCGAAATCACCTGCATCAGTGTTGTCGTTGAAGCATAACTCTATACGAAAGAGGGCTTGATCGTGACGTATTGCGAGTGGGTTCTGGTTGCGATAGTTTTGTCTGGAGCTGCCCATGGGCAGATCAGCATTTCAATCTCAAACGAAACGAGCGGAGGATATGTAATTCCTAACCCAGACGACAAGCTTGAACTCGCATCATTACTGCGAAATCCAACCGTCGTGAAGGCGATTGGAATTCACGGCTCTCAATTAGAAGCGCTCGAAAAGATCTTCGTTGAAAATCGAGGATCTTTTCGCTTTACGCACCAGACAGGAGGCGAGTTGCCGTCCAAGGAAGAGTTGATTTCTAGGCAGCACATGCAGTACACAAGATCTGTCGCAGTATTAGACGAACTGCTTAGTCCTGATCAGTGGAAGTTGCTCCGACAGACGGCATTCCAAACCGAAATAGCAAGAATTGGGCTTGCCAATGCATTCGCGAACGGCCGCCTGGGAGCGGAGATAGGCGTCACGGAAAACCAAAAGACCCATTTGCTCAAAAAGGGAACTCAGATTCAATCAAAACTTGAACGAAAGATGATCGAGTTGCTGGTCGAAGCACAGGCAGAACTTGTGGCCGAATTAGGCACGGAACAACGATTGTTGGCAAAGCAAGCGTTGGGAAACCCAATTATTTTTCGGGACGAATTATTCAGAATTCCCCTAGAAAATCGTCCGAAATCCCTAGACCTGAACGACAAGAAATAAAGACTAGTGCGTTGTCACCACTAAATTCTTGGGTAGCGGAAGCGGTCAAGGCTTTCGTGTCATGGCCTGCGAAACTCATCGGTTTTGAACGTAAGAACGAAAGCCTAGTCTAGACCGCTTCCGTTACCCAAGAATTTAGTGGTGACAACGCACTAGGAGGAGTCTTGACAGCATATTGATTTGGCGATTCACCAATCCTGTCGAAGGCCCGAAGCGCTACTGCAAGCTGATGCGTAATGCTTGCGCATGTCCAGCGCGCAATTGTTCGATCGTTCGCAGACTTTCTTCGTCCAATTGCCAATTCGCTGCTTGGATGGTCTGGCTGATTTGGGCGGGACTGCGAGCACCCACGATCGCGGACGTAACCTCGGGCCGTCGCAGTACCCAAGCGATGGCCAGCTCGCCGACAGTACCGCCATACTTGGCCGCGATGGGCTTGAGGCACTCGACCAAGCCAAGATGCGCGTCGACTTGCGGTGGCTGAAATCGAATATCGCGCGAACGATGGTCGCTGGGTGGGAGCGCGGCGGCTCGCTGGGCAGTAAATTGCCCCGTAAGCAATCCTTTGTACATCGGGCTGTAGACGACCACTCCAATTCGATTGGCTCCACAGAAAGGCAATATCTCGCGTTCGACATCGGGAACAATCAAGCTGTACGGAGGCTGCAAAGAAGCGACCGGATGAATCGCTTGCAATCGTCGCATTTGGTCGACATTATGGTTGGACACACCGATCTCGCGGACCTTGCCTTGGCGTTTCAGTTCTACCAGAGCCGACCAACCTTCCTCGATGTCTTCGTCCGGTTCGGGCCAGTGCAGTTGATAGAGGTCGATGCTATCGATTCCCAAACGCTGCAAGCTTCCTTCGCACTCGGCGATCACGCTTGAGCGTTTGAGTATCTTGTCGATCGTATCCGGATCGCGCATGACTCGCCCGCACTTCGTAGCAATGATCGGTCGCCGCGCTGGGCCAAGCTCTCGCAGAGCCTGGCCAACCAATTCCTCCGATCTACCGCCGCCATAGACGGCTGCCGTATCGATCCAGTTGATTCCCAGATCGACGGCTACTCTGATCGCATCGATGGCATCGCGCTGGTCTTGATGCCCCCAGCCAAACTTCCAGTCGCCGCCTCCAATCGCCCAGGAACCAAAACCAATCTCTGTAAGTTCCAAATCGGTCGTACCGAGTTTACGAGTTTTCATGCAGCATCCCACGTGTAGTAAAGTCGTTGATCAATTGCGGTTCGTTATGAAACAGTTAAACGTGGCATAGGCTTCCAGCCTGTGATTGGAAGTCCACAGGCATGGAAGCCTATGCCACTGATGTATCGAACGATGCTACCTGCTACGTCATCGAGATCTGGCGTCCCAAACATTCCAGCAGGAACTCGATGATCTCAATCTGCCGAACTGCTTCGTCCAGGTCTTGTCCCCAAGTGTAGATGCCATGGCGGCGAATTATATAGCCGTGTGTAATTGGTCGCTGTGCGTCGGTCATTGCGGCCGATACTCGTTGGGCAAGCACGGGGATGTCTTGAGTATTTTCAAAAATCTTCAACCATTCTTGATGCTCGTGCGTCGTCACGCCACGGAGTCCCTTGAGCATTTCAAAACCTTCGAGCAAGATGCCGCCTTGCGCTACGAATCGCTCGGAAAGAACCGTCGACCAAACGCTGTGAGTATGCAACACGGCGCCGACATTGGGCTGAGCCGCAGCCACGCAATGCAACATAGTTTCGGCGGAGGACTTGGGTTGGCCCGAGCAAGTTGGTTGGCCACGCTCGTCCACCAGCACAAAATCGCCAGGCTGCAACCGACCTTTGTCCTTGCCGCTGGCAGTGACCAGCAAAGTCAGCGGATCTCGCTGTACGACGACACTGTAATTGCTACTGGTACCCAGCGACCAACTACGTTCCCAAAAATTCTTGCCGACAGCTCGCAAGTGTTCGATCTGCTGAGCATAAGGCGCTAACAAACTGGTTAAAGCCGAGTTTGATTCCGGTGTTTGCATCGATTGTCTAGCGGTATATAGGAGGGATTATCCAATGAGAATTATGTATGGCTCAGGTGTTCCAGGTCGGAGGCTCATTCAGCTATGCATGCGGGGCAGCGGATTGCCGCGCCCGATAATCTGCGATTCTGCCGCGGACAATTCGTTCAAACGAGCTTTCACGATCTCGTCTGATGCAAAAGTCTTGGCCAGTCGCACGTAGGTCGAATGATGGCTCGCCTCAGTCTCGAATAGCGAGCTGTAAAAACTAGACAGTTCGCGATCGTCGACGTGTGTTGCCAGTAAACTGAACCGTTCGCAACTGCGAGCCTCGATCAAACCCGAGACCAGCAACCGATCGACCGCGCGGTCAGGTTCGTGTGGTCGCAGTAGTGCGTTCAGCTCGCGACCATAATGCCCTGGTCGTTGTTTACGAAATGGGATTCCTCGTTCGTCGAGGATTTTCATGACCAAGTGAAAATGCTCCATTTCTTCTTGCACTATTACGGTCATGGCGACCACTAGGTCACGATGGTCAACATAGGTTCCCATGATGCTCATCGCAGTGGCAGCGGCCTTGTATTCGCAATGCGCATGATCGACAAGGATCTCGTTCAAATTGCCAGCAACCTGCAGCAACCAGCTCTGATGGGTGTTACTTTGTAAGCTTAACATTCGTCGAACAAACCCAGGATAGCAGGACCGTCGATCTGCAGCGAACTAGGACCGGTTCATGTACGAATCAATCGTTTCATAAGGTAGCGAACATTAGAATCTGTGGAAACGTTTTGCGAAAGGTGAAACGATGGTCTACTTAACCAGCAAATTCAGGGCATCGCCCCTTCGACCTGCGTGCTGAATATCCTAGAATTAGCCTAGCCTGCGCCATCTGGTTCCGACCGATCTACTCTTAGCTGCATCAAAAAAGCGTTCATGGTACTTTTGTCCGCGGATCGCATTTCGAAGACCTTTGGCGACAATACGGTCCTGGATGGAGTCAGTTTGGAGATTCGCGCTGGCGACCATTTGGCGCTGGTCGGTCCCAATGGCGCGGGAAAAACAACTCTTCTGCGAATACTGACAGGCCAGCAAACCACGGACGGGGGCAATGTCGATTGGCCGACCGGGGCCAGCGTTGGTTACTTACAACAGCATCCTACTTTCGCCGAAGTGGATACCGTTTGGAGCGTTGCGGCCGCAGCAGTCGGAAACGTGGCCGAGCTAGCTCACGAAGCCGAGCGCGTCGCCCAGCGATTGGCTCAGGCTGCGGAGCCAAAAGAGCACGCCAAACTACTTGAACAATTTGATCGTCTGCAGGCCAAGCTCCAGCATAGCGACGCCTACTTTTGGGAGCACCGCGTCGAACGCATCTTGCAGGGGTTGGGGTTTTCTAATTCGTGGTACGATCGTCCCGCAAGAAAATTGAGCGGTGGTCAGCAGAATCGTTTGATGCTGGTCTGCCTTCTACTGGCCGATCCCGATTTGATGATTCTCGACGAACCAAACAACCACTTGGATATCGAATCGACCGAATGGCTGGAA
>SXGS01382913.1_pt1 | contig 13519 bp, 22 predicted proteins | sample 3174681 | NCBI WGS metagenome assembly SXGS01 (sample SAMN11356861, study PRJNA531348) | freshwater metagenome | isolation source: freshwater sample F1-80 | place: China: Fuxian Lake, Yuxi | collected 2017-12-25
CGCAAAGTTTAAATACTAAAATTCGCCCCTTTATATATGAATCCTTATATACTAGTAGGCAGGTAGTATATAGGTGTTACGCACAGTTTATATAGCTAGAAAAAAAAATACAACCGCCGTAAGGTTTATATATAAGTTTGGCCCCTCCTTTTTTAAAGCCGGAATAAAATTTCGAAAACCCAAGTTAGTCTAACCTAAGTATATTACTATACATATAAACACTCTGCTTACTCATGATAATGATTATAGTTGTAATTATCCTATTGGTCTTACTCTTGGTATACTTTTGGCCTGTTGATATTACGCCTGTTGAACCTATGAGGATTATAGGTGCTACTCAGATTGATTACTGTAAAGTCTGCAACCTGACTATTAAATTTCATTAAACCTTTCATTGAACTTACGCCTACATATAGAATTTTTAGGCTTTTTCTTCAAGACTCCGTTACAGCAAGGACACATACTACCGTCAAATAAGATATAGTAATTACATTCCTTACAGCGTTTATAGCCTATAGAGAAAGTCTTACCCCCTTTCCTGGTCTTGTACTCTGTCATGTTCTGACATTTGGATTTGCATACGCTTTTCAAAATTTATCTTCTTTACACAGATATCCTGTGATTTCCTCCATTTCAGCTAGATAATCATACAAGTCGTTAAATTCGTCTGTATCTGGAAATTCTAGACCAAACTCATCTAGAACTTTAGATGTTGAACGATATACTGCTCTTTTCAAAAAACTGATGTTAAACTTTTCCTTTCTTGGTAGTAGATCATTTACTATCTCTGAATTGTCACATGTACCTTGATAGTATGCAAGCGTGACTAGTTTTTTCTCTCTATTTGAAAGCATAGTAGGTATATGATATTATAGATAATAAATGTTATTATTAGTAGTAATAATATTGTAGTATACTATAATATAATACTATACGTATAGTTTTTTTTGCCCCAGTGCTTTTTAGACTATACGTATAGTTTTTTATTTGGGTTCCTTTAAAAAAAGGAAGTGGCTTCGCCACATTATAGGGTTTATATACTATAACTTTTAAATAAACTATATGTCTTATTTTAAAAAGAATGACTCTGAAAAAGTCGAGATGATCAAAAAAGTAATGAAAGATATAGTAGTAAAATGTAAGATTCATAAGAAACACCAACGAAATTGTGTTGATTGTGAGAAAAAGTAAACTTTATATACTATTATATCAAAGTTAGGTTAGACCTGTCTGGGATTACTTTACGGTAGCTCACTTAAGGTCTATAAGAGTGAAAGAATGTAGATACATCATCACTCTATTGATATTGTTCTAATCTATTTCCGTTAAATGCAAATATATCCATAATGTATTTACAATCTCTACATAAACCAATCCAATTTGATTTATGTGACTTGTTAGTTAAAATTATACGCTTACTGCACCCAACGCACGTTTTTTGCAAGACTTCCTCCTCTAACATATCTAGTTCCAGTTCTACATCTATTGTTACAATCAGGACATCTAAATGGTCTGCCTATTTTATATTCTTCACATCTACTACAATAAGTATGAGTCAAGTATGCTGATATACCTGGTTTAACTCCTTTTGCTCCTACCATAACTATATTAAGTAAACATCACTATAAAAAGGTTATGCGTATTTTACACTTGTTTAGTATGGCAGGTGTAGCAGAAATAATGTGCAAGTACGGTGCAGGAGACAAAGTATTACAATTAGAGCAGTTTGATACAATGGGATTCAATGAGTATTATGGAGTTACTGAAATGTTTCCTGACTTACAAAGTCTTATCAAAAGAGCATCACAAATACACACAAGTTATGACAAGATAGTAATCCATGACTATTCAGAGTTTAAACAAAATTTTCCAAAGCACAAAGTTATTCTAGTATTTCATGGTTCAAAGTTAAGAAGTCTAAATGGCTCAGAATTAGAATCTGTAAAACAATATCCATGCTTTATCACAACTTCTGACTTGTTTGACATACTGCCATTTGCTAAACATTTACCTGCTCCATACGATAAAGAACTTTTCAAAAAAGATGTTGAAGGATATGGTTGGATAACGATTAATAGGTCATATCAAAAAGACTTTATAGAAAATAAAATTAAAGAAAAATATCCTGATACCTTTTACTATGAACGTACTATTGGTAATATTATAAGATATGAGGATATGCCTGATTTCCTATCACAGTATAAAGATTATGTAGATTGGAAGTTTACAACTGACACAATACCTAAATCACTACCTGACCCATCTTGCACAGGAATACAGGCTTTAGCATTAGGATTAACAGTACATGATAAAAATGGTTGTACATTATCTCCACATTTACTTCTCATTCATGATCCAAAATTAGTAGTTGACAGGTTTATCAATGAAATTATTTGAAGGCTTTATCAATGGTTTAAAAAAATCATTTTCTGGGAAAGATTACTTGAGAGAAATTAACAAATGTAATAAATGTGAAAAGCCTAGTTTCTTTTCTACTTGTCTAAAATGTGAGATAGATGAAGCATATAGAGGTTGGAAATGACAAGAGGCCCAGATTTATCAAAAGAGTTCCATGATTACATTAGTACACAATGGATGTTTTTTAGTAGAAATGCCTATCAGATATGCGAGCAAATAAATAAAGATACTGAGTTAATGTCAAAATTTGGCAAGGTAACACCAGCAGGAGTTCACTATCATATTAAACAAATACAACAAGAGATGGAAAATTCTATATCTGAAGATGCACTAGATACCTATATCGGAGAGTTTATCAGGGCAAGATTAGGATTCGAACAAGATGTTATAGCATTAGAAGAAATAATGGCAGATGAAAAATCAAAAGGATTTGACAATATGGATAAAGAACTCTACTTAAAATTTGCTAGAACTAGACATGAGATTAAATTAGATTCATTTAGAATGTTACAAGATTCTGCATTACCATTACAAGTCAAGAAATTAAAACTGGAAAGAGCAAAACTAAGACCTGCAAGACCAATGCCACAGGTAGAGGACAATGGGGTTAGCGAATAAAAATACATTACAGGTAATATCTAGTGCAGCAACTAGAGATATTCCTGTAGTACCTATAACATTTTGGTGTAAGGATTCTTTATCAAGATCAGATGATTGTTGTTTTTGGCATTACATATTTTATCCTAACGGTGGCCCAGAACGAGATGGAATATTTCATCCTTGTTATGAGTATGAGCAACAGATACTAGATAAAATGCAAATGAATGAAATGGAAGAAGATAGAACAAAGCCTGGTAAATGGTTTGCAGTTTACAAGGCAACAGGGCTAGGATTAACAGAATTTGTATTACTTTGGATAGTATGGAAAAGTTTAGTAGATATTTGGTTTACAGGAAAGGAAGCCATAATCATTACTGGCCCAAACGTTGACTTGGCACAAGATCTTATACTACGAGCAAAAGGTTTTTTACAGAAGAAGGGATTAGGTTACATTGATCATGGTGCCTACGAAGTCGATATTAACGGAAGTAGAATTAAATGTTATCCCTCGAATAACATCCATTCAGCTAGAGGTAAACCGAAGATTAGTCTCTTTTTTGGAGACGAAGCCGCTTTCTTTAAACTTAGAGATGATAGCATCGTTAGAACAGTCGGAGAGAGATATATTGGAAAATCAAATAGTTGGGTTATTTGGGTATCTACAGCAGGAGAAGAACCGAGAGGTTTTTTTTACGACATTATGCTTGAACCCACAGAAGGTGCAGAAAAGACAATATATGAAAGATTCCATTTTTATGTTGAAGCAGGTCTTAAAAGAGATCCACAAACTAAAACATCAATCTTTTCACCTGAATACTTAGAAAAGGCTTCACAAGCTAGAAGTTACCAAAGAGAATATCTAGGTGTATGGGGTAAAAATGTAGGAGATATATTTTCTCCTGAAGGAATAGACTTGTGTTGTGCAACTGAATATGAATGGATAGTAAATGATGATTCAAATGATAGAGTAATTGGAATAGATCCTGGATTTGGAAGTTCTGAGTTTGGAATATGTATAATGCAAAAACGAAAAGGAAAAAAATCAGTTATCTATGCAGAAGCATTTGAAAGGGCTAGTTATATTGACATTATTAATAAAATAAGAATGTTGTCAGAAAAATTTAGGACTAAACGTATATTTGTAGATTCTTCATGGCCTGAAGGTATAAGTGATCTTAGGGATAAATATTATATGAACGTACAAGGTATATCATTTGGTCAATACGGAGAAAAGATGTTACATTATGCTGCAAACAATATAGACTTTCAAAATGTAGAGATACATCCATCAATGAAAAAATTAAAAATGCAATTAATGACAATCAAGTTTAACAAAAAAGGTGGAACTGAGAAAACTAAACAAAATCCATTTGATTTGGGAGATGCTTTTCTACTAGCACTATACTATTATAAAATGGGTTCAGGAACTCTAGCTGGAGTTGGATAGTTTTTTACGTTTTGATTTTAATTTAGCTTCTTCTTTATTTTTAATCTTTGAACCAAATCTAGGTAATTTTCTATCCTTCTTTCCTATAACTGGGTCACTAAAATCTGCAACAAAAGCCTTATGATCCCCTATCGTTACAATAGGTGTGATACCTTTCATTAATGCAATATACATAATAACATTAGGATCTGAGTTTTGTCTTAAAGAGTTCATACAATATTGATCAGAAAAATAAGCTGGCCAAATACATATTTCATAAATGTGTAATTTTTGTAATTTATCTAACTGTTCGTTACGAATTACTGGATATACTGGAGCAGGAGTATGTACTGCTAGCATATACTTTCTTTAATCATTTATAATATATAAACTATATGGTTTTATATCTAAAAATGGATCAAAATGTATGGTGTCAAAGAGATTTTACTGATTCTGCAACATATGACCTTTCAGGAACAGTTTATGACGATAATAGACTTACAACTACAAGAAATATATCATCATTTACACCAACATTTAGAATTATTGACCAACATGGAGAATTAATATTTTCTACACAACAAAATATTACAGTAAATTCCAATGGAACATTTCTAGTAAAATTTTCAGAAGGATTAAGTCCTGTAGTACAAGGAACTTATCAAGTTAGATTAAGATTAGAGGTATCAGGTACTAGAATTACATGTGTTGGTGTAAATGGCTCTGATCAGATATATTTTGAGTACGATTAGTATATTTTTTACTTCCTTTCAACAAATTTAATCATAATTCATCATTGGCAAACATTTTTACGGTAAAAAAGTCCATAAGTGGCACAAAAACACCTGTTTTACCTAAAATTACGCCAATTAAAGAGAAATATGAGGGTTCAATCAGGGTAATTGAGAAATTTAATCAAAAAAGTGAGTTAAATCAATCAGATTGGAGAGATGAACTATCTCCAGATCGTGCATTTATCGAAACTTTAGATGCAATTAACCAAGATCCAAGATTAAATCTATCAAATGAAACATATATTCAAATGGTATTAGGAAAAGGACTTCGAGTAACAGCAAAAAAAGCATCAATAGCAGATATGGTTATGGATTGGTTTGATGAAATTAATTGGGATGAACAATTAGAAGATGCACTATACTCTTATCTCGGATGTGGTAATATGTTCTTTGAACATGATCCTTCTTTCAAAGAATATGTAGAAATTCCAATTACAACAATACAAAGTATAATAAGAGATAAGAAAGGAAATATAAAATATTTTTTACAACATGTTAATGACCAATATATTAATTTAAAACCAAGTGAAGTAACACAATTTAAATTAACTAACGTTGCAAGAGAACCATTTGGTAGAGGTTTACATCATTCTGTATTAGCAAAATATACTAACCCAGATACAGGCGAAGTATATGATTCTCCACTCATTCAAATGAAAAAAATGGAAGATGCTATGCCAAAAATATTTGAAGGTCACGCAGATCCAACAGTAATGTTCCATTTTGCTGATGCAGGAGAACAATTTATCAAAACTCAAGCAGATGCCTTAAAAAAGATGAAACATGGCTCTAAAATAGTCACAGATAAGCAGTTTGACGTTAAGATTATCGAATCAAGTGGAAATAGTAAATTTGAGGGTTATATTGAACACATACAAAGAGATTTGTTAGAACCAGGTTCTAAATTTCCATTACAATTCTTTAACGCAGGATTTACAGCAAGAGCATCATCAGAAAGTACAGATTCAGTATTGACAAGAAAGGTTAAAAGAATACAATCAAGATTAGCCAATCAAATTAAACTCAAAATGGTAATTCCATATTTACAATTACGAGGTAAAAACATAAAACCACAAGACATACAATTATTCTTTGAAACACCTCAAAAACAAGAAGCAACAATATCAGATGTGACAACATCATTTAGAGATAACTTGATTAGAAGATCTGAAGCAAGAAAATGGTTTATTTCTAACACTAGCATAGACATTAACGAGGAAGATATGAATGATGAAGCTCCTATCACATCAGTAACTCCAACAAATCAATTCCAAGATGTACGACAACCTGAAAACACTTCCAATAAAGATAATAACACTAATGAAAAATTACTGGAAATGGTAAATTTGAGAGAAGAATTAGATAGAGTAGAAAAAAGAAAGAATACTGAGGAAATCTTAAATTTTATACGAGGTTTAAAAAATGATTAGAATTTACACAGATAAACAGACAGATAATGTCATAGAAGCAGTAGATTTAGGTCGAGTATCATTAGGAGAAACTGTCAAATACACAATGTATATGAAAAATACAGATATTCAATGGCCAGTACATAATATCAGAGTGCAAAATGTAAATCCAGAACTAAGATTTGAAATTCCAGAAATTTTAAAAGCAAACGAGGTAAAAGAAATATTTGTTTATTGGACTCCTAAATTAGATAGTAGAGAACCATTATTAACAAAATTTGAATTTTCAGGCGACTTATTCATAGGATAAAATGACCTATTCGTATCTGAATTTTTCAGATGATTATGATTTAGATGTTGTACCTTCAACAACAACTAATACAGGTAAGAAATTAATAATTTTTCCACATGTCGAACATGTTAAACAAGTTATAATAGTACAAGGAAGAACTAAATATCCATTAAATAGAAATAAGATTATTGCAAAAGGAACTGCATTTGAAAGTTTATCACAAATAATAACATATAAAGCAATTATTAATACTATACAAAAATCAACTATAACAGGTTCTACTTCAAGAAACATAACATCTAAAGCAATTATAATAGGATCTAAATTAAACAAAATATCTGAATCAATTTTAATTAAAGGTAAAAAAGACTATATTCAGGTCATTAATCAACTTGAAAAATTAGTTGATATAATATAACTAAATACTTCTCTATATTAGATTAAACAGAAATTATTCATGGCACAGCGAATAGCAGGTATAGCATTAATGCCAAGACAATCAAGAAATGGCGTATTTTATGATACAGAAGAATTAAAGAAATTTGACGGTGTGCAAGTTCCATTAAGAATTGAACATGACCAAAATACACACATAGGTCAAGTTACATTTAGCTTTGATGAAGAAAAAAGTCAGGTAAAATACGAAGCAACTATATTTGATTCTGAATGGCAACAAAGATTAGAAAATGAATTATTCCAAGTATCAATAGGAGCTTCAGTATTAGAACAAAGACAACTGTGTGATGAAATGAAATCCAAATGTCTTAATGCACCTGTATTAGATGAAATATTAGAATTATCAATAGTTAGAACTCCTGGAATCCCAGAATCTACATTAAATATAATAGAATCACATAACGCACAATATATTAAAATATTAAATGAACAACAAGTTCCTTCATCATTTGGTGGATTCATTGATCCTACTAGATTATATAAAGAAATTCAAGATAGCATGCACAAAAAAAATCCAAACCTTGATAAAAAACAATTAGATGCAAAATCATCAGAATTATTAGCAAAATTAGAATTAGCATTTATGAAATTAATTGCACCTCCTAAAGAATTACAACCAACAACAACAGAAGCAAATATAGATAATAATACTTCCAATAAAGACAAACTTTACAAAAAAGATATGACAACCGAAATTTCTGAAAAGAAAATAGAGGAAAAAGTCAAAGTAACCATTGAGACAGATGGCGAAGTAGAGGTAAACAAAGCAGAAGCAAAAACTGAAGTAGCTCCAAAAGTTGCAACAGAAGATATTTCTGCAAAAGTTGCCGAAAGAATTGAAAAATCCAATGCTGATACACTCAAAGCAGTTATTCAAACCGTTTCTGAGAATTGGCATCCAAAATCCGAAGTTGCAGAATCAACTAACACACGTTATGTTGAAGAAGCATTTACTGACGAACAAGCTCGTGCTTTCATGGATAAACTCTTTGAAACTGGCTATAATAAGTTAGTTCTTGAAAAAGAAGGATGGATTGCAAGTCACTCATTTTCAAAACAAACTGGAAATGGTCAAGTACAAGAAGCAGTATCAACATCAGGTACAATATCAGGTGTTAATCAATCTTCTGACATTTCAATTCAATTTGGTGCAAAAACTGCAATTCCTATTAGACAGTATGGTAAATACCAATCTCTCGAAACAGGAGTAAATACTGCAAGATTCTACAGAATCACAGTTCCAGATGCAGGTGCAATCACTGAAAGCCCATCTACCGACATCACAGCAGTTACTCACACCCTCACATCTATAGACGTTACATGTAACATCAGAGGTTGGAGACAAGTAGTAGAAAAAGCAAATCTTGAGGATTATCCTGCAAGTTTCCTTAACGCAATTAGAGAAACAGCAAGATTAGAAGCCATTAGAGATGAGCATAAACTAATTGTTCAAGACTTAGGTGCACTTGATCACGACTTTGGTGGTATTACAACAGCTCCTTATCACATTGGTGGTTCTGACGGTGCTGCAACAACTACTACAACCGAAGAAGATGCAGATGGTGAACTTGACGAAGATGGTTTAACCTTCGCTAAAAGATATTTAGAAGAATTAGGACAAGATACCTCTCCAGGTAACTTAGTTGCTTTCATTAGCCCAAGAGCTTTTGAAGCATTAATTTCTTCAACAACTCTTTCCCAATATACACAAATTGGTAACGCAGGTATAACTAGACTCGGACAAATGGAGAGTCTCTATGGTATTGACATTATCGTCACCAACGACCTTCTTTCTGCCAATAACGCAACAAGAAACCTTGTATGTGTTAAAGGTCTATCATGGGGTTTAGCCTCACAAAGAAAGATGGAAATTGAATTCCAAAAAGATATCGCAGGTCAATACTGGGATATTGTATGGACTCATAGAATTGGTGTTGACATCCTTGATCCAAATACATATGTAATAGTTTCTACAGTAAAAGCATAGAACTTTACTTTTTTTTTACTTCTATTTATTCTAAGGTTATACATTTTTGTATGGATGTAGAGGCTCGCATTTTTGAGAAGCTAGATAAGATTGAAGATAGAATAAATGATTTATGTGTACGACTATCTTCTATGGAATCAGAATACAATGCTCACATTGAAGAAATACAAAGACAACAAAATAGTAAATTAAAACGTAGAGATTATACTTTAGCAATTATGGCAATTTCATTAACAATAATAGAGTTTTGTAGAAGTTTAAGCATAATTTAGATAATAAGAGTTATATAGTATCAAATAAAGCAATCATTATGGCAGGAAATCTTAGATACTATGCTTTAGGTGCATATGCAGGTTTAATTGCACTATGGACAGTAACAGGCAAACTCGCAATGGATGAATCAGCAGTTATAGCATTGTTAGCCCCTATTGCCATTGTAATAGGAGCAGATTACATCAAACATAAAAATGATGTAACGGAATAGTAGTTTTATATCTATTCCTCATTCTTTTTTTTATGCTTAATTATCATACTAAAAATGTAAGTGAAGAATTTGTTACTCAGATCATATTTCATACATTATCAAATCTTAAGGTTAAAAGTTTAACAAATTGGTTAAATAAATGGGATGTTCATATATGGGATCTTAAATCTACAAATCCTGAGTTCTTTTTACATGTTCCAACAACATCAGGTCAAAAGATTAACCCTAATATGCCAAGTGGAGTAACAGGAAAATATAGAATGGATTTATGGTTACATGATTCTAATAATGAGTTTAAACAAAGAGAGAATAGTGATAGGATAATGCACGAAGTATGTCATACAATACTATATGGAACACCTCATTTCGTATCAGGAGTGCATGATAACGTCAATAAAAGATTTAACGTTAATTTACATTACTGGGAAAGATTTAAATACAAAAAATTTGTATTGTCAATAATTGACATCAGACAGTACCTATAAAGTAAGTGTAGGAATAAACTACTTTGATGATGTTGAAGGATTAATAAAAATTCTAACTAACGATATCGTATATGATTATGTAGATAAATTCTATATCATTGATGGGATATACTCTGGAAGAAAAGATCTGCAACAATCTGATCCTGGATATCTAAATGATTTGAATAGCATATATTCCAAAATGTATATTGTTGATATGAATAATAAAACTCAAGTAGAAAAAAGAAACAAGTATTGGGAACTTGCAAAGAAAGATAAAGTAGATTTTTTAATAGTATGTGACTCTGATGAATATATAGAGATTAATCCAAATGTATTTAATAATTCGTTACGAACTATAATAGATAGACCTGAAAAATGTTATCCTATAAAAACACACATGGTAGGCGTAACTACAATGAGTAGGCCAAGATTATTTAAAGCACCATTCACATACAAACATATTCAAAGCACAGAGATAAATACAATATCTCATGGCTCTTTATATGAAAAAGATAAAACTGAGATAATCAATCAAATGTATTTTTGGTTTAAAGATCATCCTAAAAGAGAGATTAATGGTTCTGATCAATCAGGAGTAGATGGAATAGAAATGTGGCACGATAAAAAATTTAGAAGTATGGATAGAATAATAGCAGATAGAGTGTACTATGACAATGTGCCAAATAGATAAAAAAAGGGGTTATAGCCCTAGATTTTGTATGATATAATCAAATTCTTTTTTAAAGGACTCATCTTCTTCTTGTTTTTTTACAGTAATAGTACCATACAATGATGTACTAATTTTATATAAATTTTCTATGTATTTATTTGACTGCCTAAACCATTCTAAACCTAAATTGAGGTAAAAGATTTGTGACATAAATACTTCTAATGATTGAAGTCTATATAACTATTATTATGACAAAATACGGTAGTACAAGTGAAATACAAAAATTAGCATGGGGTGGAACAAAAGCAAGCACTCCTGACATACTTACAAGTATTCAAAATACCGTTACTACATTAATTAATATTGCACTTAATCGTAATGATGACTTTACAACTGTACCAACTGCAATAGATGATATAGCAAATTTGGTAGGATCAGAGGTCTTGAGAAATAGAGGAGCTAGGGAAAACGATATGGCTACAATTCAGATATTAGATATGATCAAAGTATTATTAATGTCATATAAAGATCAAGTACCTCAAGATCAAGGTAGATGGGGTAATGTATGGTATTCATAAATGGCTGTCACATTTACTAACCTTTCAGGTTCAAGAGAAAATTTAGATAAAACAATTAGATTTAGATTACAAACTAATTGGACTGCTGCTAATGTATCTAATATTACTCCTCAATTTGAAAGTGACACAGAAGAAGCAGATAGCTTGGCAAGACAAGATGAATCTGCATTAAATTCAATTAGAATAGGATTATTCTCTAGAGAAAGAGCAAAGGATGCTGATATGGATTTTAACGGAGATGATAAACACGCCTGGTTATTTAGAATACTAATAGAGGTTCAAGCAGAATCGTTAACTATAATGACTCTAATTGAAGATGAAATCAATAGAATATTATGGACTTTATCACCTAATTCTGGAACTAGATTACTTAAAAGTGATGGAGCAAATTCTGAGATTGCATTTTTTGAAGATTCAGAAGTTACATTTAACAGAATAGAACCTCCATCAAAAGACGACTATAGTCCTATTTCACAAGGAGAATTAGTTGCGTTCTATTATAAGGTATTAACTTAAATACTTCTTTATATCAAATTTATTCAATTTGAATTATGCCAGTATCAGCACATAACATTACAACTAAACGTGATATAGTAAAAGAATTACAATTTGTAGGAGAAGGCGACTCAGTTTCTAATGCTGCTTTATTTGGTGTAACTCCAAACTCATCAACATTTGGTTTAGTTGGAAATAACTCAGAAATTACAATTAATCCAGATGTTCAACATATGGATGTTAATGTATTAGGATCAGAAGATCTTATTGATTCAGTTAAAACTCAATCTCTTTATTCATTCTCAATTAAATATAATCCAATTAATACAACACTTTGGAAACATATTTGGAACGCAAGTGGTGGTGGAGTAGGAACAATAGACGAATCATTATCTTTTACATATTCTTATAAATTAAACGGTACAGAGTATTTCCAACACATGAGAGGTTGCAGACCAACATCAGGTACAATGTCTTTATCAAGAGGTGCATGGGAAACAACAATGAACTTTGTAGCAAAAGATATTACTATTCCTGCAACATCAACAGGAGATGGAGGAACTCCAGTTTATCAATCTTCTGAAACTTCATCTAGTCCTATTGTTCATAGTGACGGTGGAGGAACACCTTTTACTTGGAACGCTACAACATTTGGAGAAAGATCATTTTCAACTACAGTTTCTAGAAACATGGCAATGATGGCAGTAAATGGAGAAACAGATGTTACATATTGTAAAGCAGTTGATAGAGCAATTACTGCAACAGTAGATGTATTTGCAGGAAAAAATAGTAACGAAACAACACTTTATACTGACTATGAAGGTAAATCAAAAAGATCTGCATCATATAAATTTACATCATCTCCTTCAAAAACATTCACTTATGCAAATGCAGTAATTACAAACTATGGATATACTCATGCAGCAGGTTCAACTGATGCACTTATTGAGAGTGTAACATTTAGAGCAGAATCTTGTACTGACCTATAAGTTTATATATTAAATACATAAATTTTATGTATTGGTTTATTTAAATCTTGAAAAGAAAGTTTGGAAAATTAGAAATAAAGAATATCCAGTAAAAGAAGATTTATCCATGAAGCAGTTAAAATGGTTCAAAGATAAATACAAATCAATAATTAAAAGTAATGAAGAAGGAAAATTAACACAATCAGAAGCATTAGAATTTGATGAATTATGGTGGACAAAATTATGTGAAGTTGGTCTAGATACAACAATGGAAGATGTCATAGATTCAAACTGTACTGAAAAAGAATTCAGAGAATTAATGGCGGAGGTATACAATTTTTTATTGAATATTTCGACAATAGACGAAGCCAGGCTGTCAGATTTGTACGCTCCAAAGACAAAAATCAAAGAATAAAAGCCTTTAAGGATTATCCAGAGTTAAATGATCACTTACCTATAGTCAGTTTACTTAGAA
>SXGS01516903.1_pt1 | contig 13517 bp, 10 predicted proteins | sample 3174681 | NCBI WGS metagenome assembly SXGS01 (sample SAMN11356861, study PRJNA531348) | freshwater metagenome | isolation source: freshwater sample F1-80 | place: China: Fuxian Lake, Yuxi | collected 2017-12-25
GATCCGGCGCCGCAGCGCCGCGAGCTCGGCGCGCGGCAAGTCGCGCGTCTCGGTGCCGGCAAAGCGATAGCTGCCCGCGGTCGCCTGATCGAGGCAACCGATCAAGTGCATCAGAGTCGATTTGCCGGAACCGGACGGGCCGGTGAGCGCCACGTAGTCACCACGGCGGATGTCGAGGTGCACACCGACGAGCGCCTGCACCGGCGCACCTTCGCGCTCATAGACCTTGCCCACTTCACGCAGTTGCAACAGCACGTCAGTCATGGCGCAGCGCCTCCATCGGTTGCACCGCCGCCGCGCGCGCGGCGGGCTACCAGCCGGCGACGCCGGCGCACAAACCCAGCAGCCCGACGATCAGCAGCGCAGTGGCTGGCGCCAGCAGCGGCTCACCGAGATAGCCCTTGGCCATCGGATCGAGCGGCAACTGGTTGATGCCCCACAACACCAGCGCTGCGAGCAACAACCCGATGCCGCCGCCGACGGCGACCACGACCACGGTCTCGAGCAGTTGCCGCCGCCGTATCTGCTGCGGCGTGGCACCGAGCGCCTGGCGCAGGCCGAGTTCGGGAATGCGTTCTTCGACCAGCACGAAGGTCATGTTGGCGACGCCGACCGCCGCCACCAGCAGGCCGAGCAGACCGACCAGGAACAAGAACGTGCGCACGCCGGTGACGATGCCACCGATCTCGCCCGCGGTGCGCGCGTGATTGACGAGGTTGACCGCCGTGCGATCCGCAGGCGAGAACCCGAGGCTCTTGGCCAACGCGGCCCGCTGGCTCGCTTCGGCCGCGGCCGGCGTCGTATGCGCGTCGATGCGCGCCAGCACGCGTTCGACCGAACGCAACCCGAACATCGCCTGCACCGTCGCGTAGGGCACGAACAGGCGCTCAGCGTCGTCGCCGTTGTAGTTCATCATCTGCACCGCCGCCGGCAACACGCCGACGATGACGAAGGACCGGTCGAACACGCGTAACGAGCGGCCGACCACGTCCTCACGATCGAACAGCCGCCGCGCCAGCGTGGCGCCGATGACCGCGACGCGGCGGCGCTCCGCCTCGTCGATCGGCGACAGGAAGCGGCCACCGGGCACCACCGCGTGGCCGCGCACTTCCGGCCAACGCGCACCGACCGCGCCGACCGAAGCGTTGGTGATCCGGCCGGTGTCGCTCGCCATGCGTTCGAAGAACGACGCGTGCGGACTCACCGCCACCACGCCGGGCACCGCCGCCACCGCCTCCAACTGGCGCGGCCCGAGGCGCTGGGTCCGACCAGCCGGTCGACCATCGCACGGCAGCGATGTGGAGCCGGCCGACCAGCGCAGCATGCGATCGCCGGAGCGGCCGAGGCACGCGCGCACGGCATCGTCGAATCCATCGCCGAATGCGAGCAGCACCGACAGACCCAGCGTTCCTAGGCACAGCCCCAGCACGACGGGCAACAAACGTGCGCGCAGCCACCAGACCTCGCGCCAGAGTTCGAGCAGCTCGTTCATCTGCCGCCTCGCAGCGCGACCACCGGATCCATCGCCGCGGCCCTGCGCGCCGGCAGATAGCCGGCGACGAACGCGACGATCGCCAACAGCGACGCCGTCGCCGCCGCCACCGGCAGCGGCACGAACGGCCGACCGACCGCTTCAGTGAACGGCGAGGCACGCACCGCGACGATCGCCAGCAGCGCCAGCAGGGCGCCGCCACCGGCACCGGCGACCACCAACACCAGCGCCTGCAACAGCCACTCGCCGCGAATGCGCGCCGGCGCGGCCCCGACCGCCAGCTTGAGCCCGATCTCGCCGATGCGCCGTCGCACCATCAGTTGCATCAGGTGCCCGACGCCGAGGCCGCCGACCAGCAACGTGAAAGCGCCACCGATCGCCAGCATCAGGTGAAAGCCGAGGAAGATGTAGAACATCATCCGCTGCTGCTCGGTCGTGTCCCAGACTGACAGCGCGGCGCGATCGGCCGGATCGAACTGCAGCCGCGCCGCCATCGCCGCGACCAGCTCCGTGGTGCACACTTCGGGCCGGGTCGGATCGATTCCGCGATAGACGAAGTTGCTGATCGGGCGCCGGCCGAAGCAGTGCAGGAACGTGGTGGCCGGGATCCAGGCGCGATCCTTGTCCTGACCGCCGTAGTCGCTGTCCTGCAGCTTCGACTGCAGCACGCCGACCACCGTGAACGACCTGCCGCGCAACGACAGCGTCTTGCCGACCGGATCCTGACCGGGAAACAACGTGCGCGCCAACGCGTCGCCGAGGAACACCACCCGCGCGGCCAGCGCGCTGTCGCGCTCGCTCGGGAAGCGCCCACCGGGGCGCGGCGACAAGGAGCGCAGCGTCGCGAACACCGGCTCGACGCCGGAGATCGGCACCTGCAGCACGGTTCCGCCGAGCGTGATGCGTTCGCGCCCGGCGAACTCGGCGCTGAGCGCTTCGCAGTGGCGCAACGAAGGCTGCACCGCCAGCAGATCGTCGCGATGGACCACCAGTGCGCGGCCGGACGGGAAGCCGCGCGCTGGCATCGTGGTCCGCTCGGGCCAAGCGATCGCGATGCCGTCCCCCAGTCCGCGCTGCCGTTCGGCGAACAACTCCTCGAAGCCGAACGAGAACGCCAACAGCAACAGCAGCGCCATGGTGCCCCAGCCGATGCCGAGCAACGACAGCGCGGTGCGCAGCTTCTGGGCACGCAGTTCCCCGCGCAGTTCGCGTAGCGTGTCGGCCAGCATCGTTCAGCGCCCCGGCTCGACCACCACATCCCCTTCGGCGACGCCTTCGAGGATCTCGATCCGCAACCCATCGCCGAGCCCGGGCCGAACCGCGCGCTCCTGCACTACACCATCGGCAGCACGCACGCGCACGAAGGTGCCGCCATCGCGATGCACGAGACACCGCTCGGGCAACACCAACACGTCGGTGGCGCGCGCCACCTCGACCTCGGCCACCGCCGAATAGCCGGCCCGCAGCACCACATCGGCTGGCACGGCCAAGGCGATGCGCACGTCGAACGAGGCGGCGTTGTCGACGCGGCGGGCCCGCAAGCCCAGCTCCGCCACGGTGCCGGCGAGCTCGACGCCCGCCAGCGCCGCCAACGTCACCCGGGCCCCCATCCCGGCGCGCAGGCGCCCGATGTCCAGTTCGTCGCAGGTGCCCCGGAAGACCGGCTTGTCGAGATCGCCGATCACGGCCACCACCGTGCCGAGCCCGTAGTTGCTTGCCGGCGTGATCGGGTCACCCTGCCGCGTCAACTGCAGCACGTGGCCGGCCACCGGTGCACGCACGACGAAATCGATGATGCGCCCGTCAATCTCGACCTTGCCCTCGCGCAACAGCTTCAGCGATTCCTCGGCGGAGCGCCGACCGCGTTCGGCCGAGCGCTGCATGCGGTCGAGGTTGCGTTCGCCCTGCAGCATGCGCGTGAGACCCGCCAGCAGGTGCTGCCCATCGTGGAACTCGCGCGCTGCCTCTTCTCCTTCGATCGCCTGCTGCAGACCGCGCTCGGCCCGCAACAGTTCCTGCTCGGTCAGCGCCGGCCACACCTCGGCGATCGGGTCCCCCGCCGCGACCTTGGCGCCGAGTTTCGTGTGCACGGTGCGCACGAAGCCCGCCAACTGCGTGTTGACCTGGGTCTCCTGGGCCGGATCCACCTGACCCGACGCCACGGCGCGCCGGATCACGGTGCCGCGGGTGACCGACACGGTGGCGGCATCGCGGTGGGCGTTGCCCCCACTGCCACGGAACAGCAACCAGCCGGAGGCGGCGAAGAGCGAGACGGCGATCACGACGACGAGAAGGCGGGGCATGCGCACGCACCATTCGAGCCGCGGGCCGAAGATTCGGCCATGACCGCCTAGCGGAACGGATCCTCGCGGCCAGCCGACCAGCACCCGTAGGCGCGCGGGCCTGCATCACACCTGCGCCGGCACCACAGGCCAACGGCGCGAGCGCGGGATTGCAGCGCAGGGCTATTTCATCAGCTTGAGGTTCGCTTCCGCAAAGGCCTTGCCCATCTGGGCAAATATCTTTGCACTGCCAAAATAGTGGTAGCCGCCATTGGAAGCACCCTTGAGCGCCTCCCTGTCCTTGGGCGAAAGGACTTCCTCCAAGGCAAGGCTGAGTTTCTGCTGGTCTGCCTTGGTGATGCCCTCGATCCGCAGATCCAGCGCACCATGATGCTGCGGCGAAGCCGGGCCATACTGGTCATTGGCATAGGCAGCCAACACGTTCTTGCCCTTCTTGAGGTATTTGACCTGTCCCTTGTCGAGGACGATGGAACCGTAGCGCGGATTGTCTTGCCACCAGATGTAGGTGTGCAGCCTGTGACCGTTCAAGTACACATGGAACCCCTGCCTGGCCAGGATCGCGATGCGGTAGGACTCGCAGTCGAGCTCTTCCACGTCAAACGTCGTGCGCATCAGCAGGAACTCGCCTTCTCCCCAGGTGGAAGCGAATTTGTCCAGGGTGATTCCGTGGTGTTTCCAGACGCCCTTTCCGATGGGAGCCTTGCCTTCCGCCCACTTGCTGTCATCGAAGTCGGGCATCTGCCAGTTCTCCATCCCGGCTGGCAGTGTGATGTCACGGAATCGCCTGTCCGTGTATTCCTCCAACTGGTCCTTCTTCTCCTTGGCATCCAGCGCAGCGAAGCGCCAGGTCCGATCCTCCGGCAGCGGTTTGCCAACCGGCTTCCAGTACCCACCCCATTTCCATTCGGTGTCGATCGAACCATCTGGCTTCAATCTGTGCGCTGTCCCGACGATCTCGTCATGTTTGCCCTGCTTGGGTTGGGCGGCGTCAATGTCATGATCCCAGAAGGGAGCGGTCTCCACTGCGACCACGCTGCTTTGGAACTCGGGCATGTGGGCCGGTGCCGCCATGGCCTTGCGGAAATTCACATTGTCGCTCTCACCGCCGACTCCCAGCACCCCGATCACGAAGGGCAGCTTCGGGGCTGACAAGTCCTTGCGGACATCGCGAATGAACCTGGCCAGCAGGTCGGAGTAGACATCGTATTTCCCAGGTTGGTCGGGGCCGGGGTACGTAGTCCCATCGACCAGGTCGTTGAAACCCTGAAGCCACACGAATCCGGCCAGTTCGTATCCCGCCTTGGGATCGTAGGCGGGGCAGACCCGCTTGGGATCCGCCAGCACCTTTTTGACATGTTCGATCATCATTCGGTAGAACACGCCGGTGGCGGCATCCTTGTCCTCCTGCCACTTTTTCCGGTCTTCGGCCTTGGGAATCCCGTGGGCGCCCTGGGGATGCTTGTCCCACAGTTCCTGGATCTCCTTGGGCAGCTTGTATTGCCCGGCGCTGGGCGGACGGAACTCGGTGTTGTGTGACCTGCCGCCCCATGCGGCCTTGATGATCAGGATCGGCTCCTTCAGCTCCTTCTCCATGTAGATCCCGAAGGTGAACTCGGGGCCGATCTTGCCGCCATCCCTGGTTGGCTGATCTCCTCGTGCGCCAAACCCGGCAGTCAGCTTGCCCAGGCCCTCGCCATTCGCACTGCCATCATAGGGCCCGGTCAGATAGGACATCCAGACATTGTCACACACCCGTGGAGTGCCATCGGGATTGCGCATCTCCTTCAGGATGGGCGCCGTCAGCGGGTCCTTGCCGATGTAATCAAAAGTACTGATTGCGGCATGCCCCTCCATGTTCGACTGCCCGGCAAGGATGAACACCTTCAGCTTCTGCGCGAGGCAGTTCGGTGAGAGTACGCACAGCAGCACGGCCGCGGTGACGACTGCAGTTGGTTGCATGGTCATGTTTGCTTGGGGGTGTCGCTGACGGCGGCGCTAGGCCTTCGGCACGATGTCGGTCTGCAGCCGGGGCTCGGCCGCGGGCACATAGGTCTGCGGCAGGCCCAGTTCCCCGCGTACGAGGTTGCAGCCCTGCGCGATCGCCGTCGCCTTGAAGAAGGCGATGTTCCGGTTGCAGCCTTGGCGGCCGAAACCGCAGTCGCTGGAGACGATCAGTTGCTCGGGGGCGACGTGCTGCAGGGCTCGGCGGATGCGCGCGGCGACGTCTTCGGGCCGATCGACCTGCAGGCTGCGGTGGCTGACGGCGCCGATGCAGACCTTCTTCGGCAAGCGTCCTTTCAGGGCCCCGAACAGTTCGATCTCGCGGAAGTTGCGGTCGGTCATCTCGACCGTCCACACGTCGCCGGGCAGTTCGTGCAGGTAGAGCTCAAACGACTCCCGGTAACTGTCGTTGTCGATCACCCGCTGCATGTTCGGGTTGCCCCAGCAGGTGTGAATCCACAGCTCCACGTCGTCGAGCCCCTGCACCTCGCGCCGGAACGCTTCGACCATGAACTTCACCTCGTCGCTGCGAGCGCCGTAGGTGTTGGCCCAGAAGTGCAGCGTCGGCTCCTCGATCTGGATGCACTTGCAGCCGGCGTCGCGCAGCGCCAGCAGTTCCTTGTTCATCGCCACCGCCATGTCCCAGATCACCTGCCGCGAATCCTTGTAGTGCGGCGTGTGGACGTCGAGGAACAGGCCCATCACCTGCGAGGAGCAGGTGCCGAAGCGCACCGGCTTCGGCGTGCGGCCCTGCGCGAGGCGCCAGATCTTCGGGTAGTCGAGCGGTCGGTGTTCGATCTTGTCGGTGACGTGCGGCCAGCGCCAACCGGTGTAGATCTCGTTGAGCAAGGTGCCGGGCGGGTACCGCAGCCACGGCGAGCGCGTCACCTCGGACTGCAGGTGGTCGCCTGAGAAGCCGTGCCAGCGCTGCAGCGGGTAGTGGTGCCACGAGCGCCCGGCGAGGTCGTCGTCGCAGTGCAGATCGCCGTGCGTCAGGATGTCGAGCCCGGCGCGTTCCTCGTCACTGATCAGCGTCGCCAGGGCATCGACGAACTTCTCGCGGAAGGCCATGTCGAGCATGCAGGTGTCGAGCGGACGGCCCCACATGCTGACGTCGAACCAACGCGGCCGTGGCCAGGAGCCGGTGACGGTGGCGGGCAGGATCAGGTCCTTGGTGATCGTCAGCATGGTTCCTCGCGCCCGGTCGACGGGGACCGCCATGATCGAGGGCCGGCTGCCGGTTTCCACAGCTCGTCTACGTGATCGGCGTCGGCATCAGGCGCGTTCGACTTCCTTGCTGTTGCCCTGCGGTTCGTTCGCCAGGCAATCGCACGACGGCAACTGCCGCCGTTCGGGTTTCGCCCTCGCTAGACTCTGCGCCTCCGGTGAACCACCCGATCCTGCCCACGACGTCCAGCCGCCCCCACGCGCGCCGAATGCCCGCGGCGACCTTCGCCATGCTGCTCCTCGGGTTCGCCCCGGCCGCGGCCTTGGCGCAGGACGCCACCGACCAGAGTCGGGCCGGCGTCGACGGCCCCTATGTGCGCCGGACCACCGAAGGCACCCTCGCGAGCACCCGCATCGTCGCCGACCAAGGCGGCGCGCTGCGCATCGAGACGACCACGCTGCCGCGGGAAGCCCCCGCGTTCGAGCTCGAGCTGCTGCCGAAGGCACCCCCGCTGCGCATCGCGATCCGCGCTCCCGCCGAAGCGCCGCCGTGCCGCAGGCCGCGGCCAGACCAGCTGTTCGTGGTCTCCGACATCGAAGGCAACCTGCCCGCCCTGCTCGGCCTCTTGCGCGCCGGCGGCGTGATCGACGACCGCTGCAACTGGACCTTCGGCAAGGGCCACCTGGTGTTCCTCGGCGACATGTTCGACCGTGGCTTGCACGTGACCGAGTGCCTGTGGCTGCTCTACGAACTCGAAGCGCGCGCGCACGCTGGCGGCGGCGAACTGCACTTCGTGCTCGGCAACCACGAGGTCATGAACTTCACGGGCGACGTGCGCTACGTGCGCCGCAAGTACTTCGAGAACGCGCAAAAGCTCGGCACCACCCCGGACCAGCTCTACGCCCGCGACAGCGTGCTGGGTCAGTGGCTGCGCACGCGCAACGTGGCGCTGCAGCTCGGCGACGAGCTGTTCGTGCACGGCGGCGTCAGTCCGGCGGTGGTCGCCGCGGGACTCCGCATCGAAGACCTCAACGACGCGCTGCGCGCGGCGCTCACCAGCGACGCGCCGCCGCAACCGGGCGACCGCGCACTGGAACTCGCGGCCGGCTCGGCCGACGGCCTGATCTGGTATCGCGGCTACCTGAGGGAGCCGCTGGTCAGCGACACCGAGATCGCCGCGATCTGCAAGCACTTCGGCGCAGCCCGCATCGTCATCGGCCACACGCTCGTCGAGAACAGCGGGGTCGGGCGGGGGCGCCGCGTGCTCGCCGTCGACGTGCACCATGCCGGCGGCCACAGCCAGGCCGCGCTGCGCACCAAGGACGAGTGGTACCGCCTCGGCCCCGATGGCGTTCGCACGCGACTGTGAGTCCGCCGGCAGCGGCACTGATGGGACAACGGGTTGTCGTCGATGCGCGGCTGACCCAGGAGATGCGGGAGCGCGCCGGGAGCGCGGTCGTGGTCTGCAAACCGGTCAAGGAAACAGAAGGCATCGCGATCGCCCCGAAACTCCGGATCGAGACGCCGAGTCCGCAGCCACGCAAGTGAGGTGACTGGGGCGAGGGTGCGCACTGGTGCGAAGGAACTCTTCAGCGCACGCGCCAGAAGGCGTGCTGCAGCTCCCGGAGTCGCGCCACGGTCTCCGGCTGCTGCTCCGCCAGGTTCGCGGTCTCCAGCGGATCCGCGCGCAGGTCGAACAGTTCAGGCACAGTCGGCGCGGCGGCGTGCGCCCGCCTTGGCTTCGCGACGCCGGGCAGGATCAGCTTGTGCCAACCGTCGATGACGACCTGCGCCGTCACGCTCCGCTTGGGATCGGCAAGGTCGAGGATGTCGTGCGTGAAGGCCTCGACGAAGATCGTCCGGCGCGCGGCGACGGCCGCTTCGTCGGCCAGATCGATGCCGGGCAATGGCTCGGGCGGTTCGATGCCGGTCGCGCGCAGGATCGTCGGCACGACGTCGACGATCGACGCGAGGTGCTGCTCGTCGCGCTTCGCGGTCACATGCCCGGGCCAGCGCACGAGGATCGGCGTGCGGATGCCCAGTTCGTACGGCGTCAGTTTCGCCCGCTTCGAGGCGCCCGCCGCCGCGGCGTCCCAGCCGTTGTCGGCGAGGTAGACGACCAGCGTGTTGTCGGCCAGACCACGCGCGTGCAGGTGCCGGTCGAGTTCGCCGATGGTGTCGTCGAACCACTCGACCATCGCGTGGTACTTCTCGGCGGCCGCGGTCGGCCCCTTGCCGGTGTAGCGGGCGAGTCGCTCGGCCGAAGGATCGTGCGGCTGGTGCGGCAGCATCGGCGCGTACCAGACGAAGAACGGCTTGCCGGCGGCTTTGGCTTCGTCGACGAAGTCGAGGATCGGCGCCATGCCGCTGCGACCGATGGTGAGGCCGCGGTCGCCGTGGCGGGATCCCTGGTCGGTCATGCCGTGCGTGAAGCCGACGTCGCGGAACGTCGTGTTCCAGAGCTTGCCGGTTTGCATCGTCAGGTAGCCGGCCTCCGAGAGTGCCCGCGGCAGCAGCAGCGGGTTCGCCAGCAGGCGCTGCTTCAGCGGATCGCGATCGCGCGCGCCGCCATCGAGGTCGTTGCCGGTGATGCCGTGCTGGTGCGGATAGCGACCGGTCAACAGCGTCGCGAGCGAAGGCGAACAGACCGGCGTCGCGTACCCACGCGTGTAGACGGCGCTCTGCGCGGCGAGCTGGTCGAGGTTGGGCGTGCGCACGGCGGTGTTGCCCAGGAAGCCGTAGTCGCCGAACCCGTGGTCGTCGGAGACGATCAGCACCACGTTCGGGCGCTTCTGCACGGCGACGGGCGCTGGCGCTGGCGCTGGCGCTGGCGAAGCAGCGGCCTTGGCGGCGACGCGCGGCAACGCTGCGAGACCGAGCGGTGCGCGACCCGTCGGCGCCGTGCGGCCGCCGTCGGTGCGCGTGCACTGCGTGAGCAGCGCCTGCATCTGCGCGCGTCGCTCCGGCTGCTCGAGCCACAGGTTGCGCGCCTCGGCGGGATCGTTCGCGAGATCGTAGAGCTGTCCCGTGGCGTCCGGCGCGCGTTCGGGCACCGCGAACGCCAGCAGTTCCCCAGTGTCGTAGCGGTTGCCGCCCGAGCCCTGGTGCGCAAGCAGCTTCCATGCACCGACGCGCAACTGGAACTCGCCGCGGAAGCTCTGGGTCAGCAGGTGGGGTCGCACCGGCTGGTGCTCCGGCTGCTTCCCGGTCAGCACCGGCAGCAGATCGAAGCTGTCGACGGCGACGTCGTCGGGAAGCGCCTGGTCGGTCAGCGAGGCGAGCGTGGCGTAGAGATCCGTCGCGCTGGCCAGCTGTCCGGTCACGCGCCCGGCCGGGATGTGCGTGGGCCAGCGAGCGATCAGCGGCACGCGGTGGCCGCCTTCCCAACCATCGCGCTTCATGCCGCGCAGTCCACCGGCCGCATCGTGCGCGTGGTCGCGGCGCATCCAGACCGTGTGCCGCGTCTCGGGTCCGTTGTCCGACGAGAAGACGACGAGCGTGTCGTCGCCGATGCCGAGCGCATCCAGCTGGTCGAGCAACCTGCCGGTCAGCGTGTCGAGCTGCCGCACGAAGTCGCCGCGCGGCCCAGCAGCGGTTGTGCCCTCGAACTCAGGTGCAGGCAGCACCGGGGCATGGGCGATCTGCGTGCACAGCAGCAGGCAGAACGGCTGCTCGGCGTGGCGCGCGCGGTGGTCGACGACGAAGGCGAGGGCTCGTTCGAAGAAGAGCGCGTCGGCGTCGACGAAACGGTAGCCGGGCGCCTGCCAGCCTTCGTCGTTGTCCCAGCGCCACTTGCCGCCCGGGTTCGGCAGCGTGTCGCTGCGGTGCTGCTCGGTCGCCGGCGCGGCGACCATGCCGTTCTCGATGTAGACGTACAGGGGATCCGTCGTCGGACAGTTCGGCGTCACGAACGACACGTCGAAGCCGCGTGCCTGCGGGCCGTCGACGAGCGGGCAGCTGCGCGCGTAGTCGATCTTGCGGGCGGCGTCGAAGCCGCTGCCGAGTCGCTTGCCTTCACCGTCGAGCCACGTGAGTCCGAGGTGCCACTTGCCGAACACCCCGGTGCGATAGCCGCGCGAACGCAGCATGTCGGCGAGCGTCGGCACCCCGGCCGCGAGGTAGCTCGGGCCCGCGGGTCCCTCGAACGCGGTCGGGCGGCGGCCCGTGCGACAGACGAGGTTGCCCGACAGCAGGCCGTAGCGCGACGGCGAGCAGATCGTGCACGGACTGTGCGCGTCGGTGAAGCGGATGCCCTCGGCAGCGAGGCGGTCGAGGCGCGGCGTCTTGTAGGCCGCGCGTTCGTTGTAGCAGGACAAGTCGCCGTAGCCGAGGTCGTCGGCATAGACGATGACGATGTTCGGCAGCCGGGCGACGCCGCGTTCCTGCGCGGGCAGCGGGGCGAGCAGCGATGCGAGGACGAGTGCCGCGATGGCCTTCAAGCAATCGATGGTCAGCGCAACCAATCCGGGCGAAGAGCATCGCAGCATGTCGGGCAGGGTAACGTCGCCATGAAACTCCGCACCCTCATCCCCATCGTCGCATTCTGCGCCAGCGCCATCGCCGCACCCGCGGCAGGTCGACCGCAAGACGGGCAAGCCGCCGACATGACGAAGCCCGTGCAGGTGTTCGTGCTGCTCGGCCAGTCGAACATGGTCGGACTCGGCAAGGTCGCAGGGGCCAGCGGCGGCGCCCTCAGCGGATCGGAGCCTGCCCGTCGGCGCGGCCGTCTTCGAGGTCGATCGCGCGCAGGCGTTGGTGGAACTCGGCCTCGGTGCACAGGCCCTTTTCGACGCACAGGCGTTGCACGGTCTTCACCGCGAGCGCCAGTTCGCCGACCGCGCGCACGATCCGTTCGTCGTCCACCGCACCGCCTTGGGTGCGCAGCATCGCGACCTCGTCGCGCAGCTGGGCGGCTTCGTTGCCGGCGCGCTCGATGCGACTCTGTTGGTAGAAATCGAAGATCCAGTTGATCAAGCCCATGGTGGTCCTTGCGGGGTTCTCGCTGAACGTAGGGAAGCCATGCGCTTCTGCCTCGGCAGTACTTCAACCTCGCTGGGTGGACAGGTGGACGGCGGCCGCGATTTCCTTTCGACCCACGTCATGGCCACGGCAGTTCGCGCGGCAGCGGCGCGATCGCCGGCAGCATGCGCACGATGCAGCACGGCTTGCCATTGGCGAATGCGACGGACGTCACCTCGCCACCGAGCCGATTCCACGTTCGCAGCAGGCGGCCGCCGCGTTCGAACAACCGCACGCTGCCGTCGCGGGCCCCCGCCAGCAGCGTCTGTCCGTCGTCGGCAAAGCGAAGGCTCAAGACTGGCGCACCGTGCTCGATGACCGTCGGCGTCGCTGCCGGCACGGCACCGATGCGGACCACTCCGTCGTAGCCGCCACTCGCCAGCACTTCGCCATCGGGCGAGAACGCAACCGCCACCGCGGGCTTGCCGTGGCGCCAACACGCAGTCGGTTGCAAGCCCGGCAGCTCCAGCGTCGACACGTCGCCGTTCGCCATCGCGAGCGCGGCGAGGCGCCCGCCACGGGCGACGTCGACTGCGTAGATCACGTCGTCGCTCAGCTCGCGCGATGCCACACAAGCGCCCGTCGCCGCGAACAACGCGACGAAGCCCACTTCCGCTGGCCGCCCGCCGACGACCAACGTGTGTTGGGCACCGTCCAGCGGCAACACCGCACGCGCAAACTCGCGCATGCCGGCGCCGCGCACGTCGCCGTCCCGCAGCTCCGGCGGGCTCACACAACTCGCGAGCAGGATGGCCGCGGCGAGCGCTCTCACGACGACAGCACCTCGCGCACCGGGACCGCGCCAGGCGCAATCAACCGCACCGGACGGCCGTCGGCGGTTCGCAGCGTCGTTTCCGGATCGAGCCCCAAGGCGGCGACCAGTGTGGCGAACAGGTCCTCGGGCGACAGCGGTCGTTCGCGCGGTTCTTCGCCGCGCGCATCGGTAGTGCCCACCACCGTCGGCTGGATGCCCGCACCGAACAGGAGAACACTCTGCGCGCGCGGCCAGTGGTCGCGACCGCCGGCCGGGTTGAGGCGCGGCGTGCGCCCGAACTCACTGGCCACACACACCACCACATCCTGCAAGCCGTCGCGATCGCGCAGGTCGTCGAGCAAGGCGGCGAGGGCCTGGTCGAGCGCCACGAGCTTCGGCGGGAAGCCGTAGGTCAGCGCGGTGTGGATGCGGTCGTGATGATCCCAGCCCTTGTCGGTCACCAGCACGGTGCGCACCCCGCGTTCGAGCAAACGGGCCGCGAGCAAGCTCGACTGGCCGAGGCGATGCCGACCGTAGCGTTCGCGCCGCTCCGCTGGTTCGGCCGCGAGCTCGAAGGCCGTGCGCGCCTCGGCGTCGGCCGACAGGTTGCGGGCGCGCTCGACGAAGCGATCGCGAGCCCGCTGTCCGCCCGTCCCGTGCTTCGCATCGAGTCCGTCCAGTTGGGCGCGCAGGGCATCGGCGCGCGCCCGCCTGGCATCGTCGTGCAGATGGCGAACGGCGAAGTCGGTGCGCCCGGGATCGCCCCCGGTGACGAACGGC
>SXGS01402189.1_pt1 | contig 13516 bp, 34 predicted proteins | sample 3174681 | NCBI WGS metagenome assembly SXGS01 (sample SAMN11356861, study PRJNA531348) | freshwater metagenome | isolation source: freshwater sample F1-80 | place: China: Fuxian Lake, Yuxi | collected 2017-12-25
AGATAATCGCATAATTCTAATTATATAATTAATAATTAAATCCAATGTTAAATTTATTTAAGTAATATTGCAGCTGTAATTAATCCAGATATTAGAATTAAGCCTTTATTTTCAGGCTTTTGGATTTGAGTAATTACCGGCTCTAATGAATTACCAAATTGGTCGTTAGTGTTTGGTGTAATGTTTGGTTTTTCTTCAATTATTGATGGTTCTGGAATATGTTCGACTGGAATTATAATAGCTGGTGGATTTAATATATTATCAATTCGTGTGTTTAACTCTTTAATTTTTGTTGCAATTCGATTTATATCTTCAATATTGCCTACTGTATGGATTATTTCTCTACCTTTAGAATATGTTGAATATTTTTCTGATATTTCGCCTAGATATTTTTGATTAAATGCAAGTTCAGATTGTAAATCTGCTAATTCAGTCATTTTCTTAAACAAGAACTCATATTTTTTCTATAATTTGGTTTACCTTTTGATTTTTTTGCACAAGCTCGAAATTTTGCTTTATGTGATTCCCTAGACATGGTTTAAACTATTCATTATATCTAATAAAGGTTAATTTCGGCTCTTTCTTGCCAACTTGTAAAGGCCCTGCATAGCGTAAATGTTGTAATTTTACTCTAAAGTCAACTAATCTTTTAACGTTTAATGATTCGCAAAAATGATTAAACGCCAAATCACAGGCAAATCCTCCTTTTTTTTCATGGATTGGCCTTTCATCAGTCAAATAGGGTAAGGCCATATAGGGTATTTTGTCTTTAATCTCACGTTTTATAATGCACAAATTGGCGTTAAATTTAACCTCGATAACTGGCATATTATTATTCAAATAATGCTGTCTATGAGATTCTTTAACCCATCTATAACGTCTATTTTCATATTTAATATCAGGTAATTTCAAACAACAAGCTAAATCGTCTTTATGTGAATTAGTGTCAACGTTACAACAAGGGCCATAAACATCAGGATTATTTTTTTCTACATATTCCATTAAATGATTCCATGCAGCTAGTGTTAAAACAACATCTGGAGCTATATAGAAAATATGAGTATATTCTATATGAGTATTAAGAAATTTTTCAACCTCAATATAGTTTTGAGGGTAAGGATAATATTCAATATGTAATTGGTCGCATGGAATTTCTTTTAATGCCTCAATACTCGGTATGCAATCGTAAGCATTAGCAAAAAAAATTATAGGCTTCATTTAGTTATGATATAACAATTTGTATAATTTGATAAGGGTATTATTTTATAATCTAAATTTTTTATCAAGTCATAATAATCATGGTTAAAGTTATAATATTCCCATGTTCCCAAGTTTGTTTTAGGGTTAGGCTCGATAAATATAATATATTTACTGGAATATTCAATCATCTTATCTAATACAAATTTTATATGTTTTGGTTTTATGTGTAGTAAGAAATTACAACAAATTACCAAATCAGATTTTAATATATTCAAATCGTCTTTTGTAAAATCTGATAATAGTTTTATGTCAATATCGTTATTCATTTGTAGCCTATCTTCAGATAAATCTAATCCTGTAATCATGCAGTTTAATTCTTTGAGTATTCTGCTTAGTTGGCCATCTCCACAACCTAATTCAAAAACAGTATAAAATTCATATTCTTTAAGAATTTTCCTTATCTGATTGATAAGATCATTAGATAGTGCTGCAGCTGGTTCTTGGCCCTTATCTTGCCAATATGTTAGATAATCATAATACAAATAATTTCTCCTTGTATTTTTTGGCTCTCGGTTTATTTCTTAGCATAATATCACACTCGACACAATACATTAAGGCTTTATCTTGCCATTTTTTACATTTGCAGCAATATTTTTTAGTTAAATATCCATTCATATTTTAATTCTAACTCCTGATTTAAGCATTATAATTAATTCTTCAATTTCTTTACTTAATAAATCCCAATTAGTATTTGAGCTTGTTCTATCCATTAATAAAAATAATCGGTTTAAATCTTTTTGTGTTAAAGACATATTTTCAATTAAATATTCTATTTTATCGTCTAGTTTTATAATTCTTTTATTAATAGAATTTATAGTATATTTTTGTTTTTTAATTTTCATAAGCTATCTTTTTCGGGTTTTGATTCGGTTAGATGATTAATAAAACTTGCAGAGTTTCGACTTGAATAACTTGGTAATGTTCCGTTTTTCTTTTGTGCTTTTTCCCAACATATAGAGCAAATCTTAGCCTTATCATTATTATCAAATCTTTTATCTTTTGGAGTATGTCGAAAAAATCCATGCTTTACAGGATTATTAAAGGGATTAATACAATCTGTCCAACTCATTTTTTTAACCTCAATAATCCATCTAATACTTTAATCCTGTATTCAAAAAAACTTCTTTTTAATTGAGAGTTTTCCGTTGTAATTTTATCCAGTAAATATAATCGGTAAATATCCCACTCTTTAAGATGTTTAGCTGTTGGAAAATCCATTATTTATCACTCGAACATCTACAGGAACAAGTTCCAAGCTTACAGGCCTTATGTTCTGACTTTCTACACTTTGAGCATTTACCTATTTTTTTATAATTATATTGAAAAATCCTAGACATTAAAGATACATTCCTAATTTTTTATCTAAGAGTATAATTTGAGCCTTTATCTTTTGTTTTTCTTTATCATCTGATTTTTTAATATAATTTTCCCAAGCTACGCCATCACGATAAAAAGCCGGACAGCACATAAAATTTACATCTACAAAATCAGTTATTTTGTAAGTAGGATTACCGTCTCCATGCACTTTAAGATAATCGTCAATTAATCCACCAAGTAACGTTTTTAATTCAATCCTTTCTTTAATCGCTAATTCTTTTAACTTTTGAAATTTATCTTCATCAAAACGAAAATTTACCAATTTTTCGGACATTCTATTTTTTAGAATATAATAAATAAATAAAGCTTTAAAGCTTTCTTTATTATTATTAGATTAATTTTATTTCACTTAATTTTTTATCAAGTCATAATAAATGGGTTAAGGTCTTAAATTGTCTATTTTTTGTTCAATTCTTGCTTGTGAGATAAGAATATTTTCAATTTTTTCATTATTTTTATCTAATTTTATGTCGATTTTATCCACATTAGTTAAAAAATCGGCTTTAACATCATGAATTGAATTATCTGAAATATTATACATAGTAATTGTAAATGCGAAACTAGCTGATAAGGCAATTAAAAAAAATTTATTTGTGCAAATTTTCGGCAAATTCAAAGAATCGCCTTTATTTTGTTCCTTTTAGCTTGTCCCAAATGAACATTCCACCGATTGGAGATAATACGGCTATTATTCCGTTATAATCTGATATTATTCCTTTGAAAATAGCTAATCCCGCTATTCCAGAATAAGATAGAATGGCCCAATGTCTAGTATGTAACATTAAATTATTAAATAAAAAATAGTATTAAAGTCTTTTTAAATGACTGTAAAAATATCGTCTATTCCAAATCCTCTATAAGATTTATCAAATGCACGGATTTTTAAGATACATTTACCTTTTAATGATTTTTCTTTTCTCAATACCTTAATTACAGCATTTGAGCCATTTCCAAAAATGGCCAATACTGGAAAACCGTTCTTATAGATACCACCTGATATGTGATGTGCATTAGGAGCTGATATTTTTAGAGTATCGCCCTCTTTTATTGCGTTACCCATAGGAGATTTAACCCAATTACAAGTAATTTTCATTAACTTAATAGAAATCTAATCTTTAATAAGAGTATGGATTAATTTTATTTTCAATAATCTCGTTCTCTTTTCTATCTAATGGGTTTTTTTCATGCCCTTTAATATGCTGAATAATCCATGCTTTCGGACATTTAATCGCTAACATACAATTAGGGCATGACCATGTCTTTATCGGTTCGGTGGCATAATTCCAAGCTGCTGCTTTTAACATATTCTTGTCTTGAAAATATGATAAGGTATGTTTAGGAATTAGATTTTTTCTAATCAAATCCTTTGATGTTTGTTTTATTATCCTTGCAGATTCCTGAAGCTCTCTTAATGTTGGTGTCATATTCTTTTTAAAATTTTTTTGAGCCTAAATAAAATTGATTTTGGGATTTTCCCCTGTTTCATAAGTAAATAATCTAGTCTTATTGGCCCTTTACCCTCATTTTTTACTTTATAATCAATAGGAATAGAGTGAATTTCTTCATGATAGCCTGATGATATGTCTATAACGTGACATTCACACGGACAGTTTACAACTTTTTTACATAATCCACATAATGTTGAATTTTGTGGATTAATCAACTCGGTTCTCCTTGAATTTTTGAATATACACAATTAATTTCATTATATATCTGATTAAAGTTTTTTTCATTGTATAATGGTTTCCCCAATCCCCCATTTACTAAATCATGCAAAAATGAAATTAAATTAATGGCGTGTTCTCGGCAAGATTCACAATCAATTTTATTTACTGTTTTTTCTAAATCTCTCCAAATTTCTTTACCCTCAAAACCTGTGCAGCTAAAACCACAAATTTCATTTTTTAAATCACAATCCATCATAATCCTAATTCCTCAATTAAGGATAAAGCTTTCTTATTATCCATGTCTATTAATTTTCTTATTTCGGCCATCTCGCCCAAGTTTGGAATCTTTACAGAGCCTAATGCCTCTCCTTTTTTGATTTCAATGGCCATGTCGATATCATCAAAATGCTCTTTGAAAGTCTTATGAATTTTGAATAATTTTATTTGCAGCTCTTCATCAGGTTTTTTTATAATAACTTTTTTTGCATAATTTTTAATATAATCCCATAATTTAGCAATTACTTGGTTTTGTATTTCAGGCCTTGCTAATTCGTCAAAACCTTCAAGAACTTTAATAGCAAATTCTTTAGGTTTGCTAAGCTGGTTCAGATTCATCTAATCCTATGTCTTTTAATGAGGCGTTAACAATGTTTTTAGTCGCTGTTTTTTTCAATGAATTTTTAATAAACGTACTAATTGATTTTCCTGTATCTAGCTCTTCCATGAATGATTCGACCATTCTTTTATTAATAAAATCTTGGTCAATTAGAGCTGGTTGACCTACTGGCGTTTGATTCGACTTAAAGGTCGTGTATAATTGCACACCTTTATCAATTAAATTAGATATTAATTCCATTTTTGCTAATGGATTTCCTATTTCTTGCGATTCTTCGGTATTATTTGACCTATTTCCCCCCCCTATTGCACTAGAAATATTATTCATACCGTTAATAACTTCGGATAATTTACCAATAATGGCATTATCTGACTGATTTAACTCATCAATTCGAGCATTAATTTTTTCAATTCCTAAAACATTCGATAAGGCTTTTATTTTATCTTCGGGGTTTTCTTTTTGTTTATTTAATTCTGCATTTCTAGTTTCAAGCATTTTTTTTAATGTTTCATTTTCTTGCTTGATAGTATCAATTTCTTTATTCTCCAAATCCTCGTTAATAATTTCAATCGTGTTTTCTTGCTTATCTTCGTCATACAATTTAATCAGCTTCTTCTAAATCTGGCTCGTTATCGTTAGGCGTAGGGATTCCCAATTCATCTAATTTGTCATTGTCTAATTCTTCAATTTCTTTTGATTGACACCAAATACACGTTCCAAAAGCTTCTTTTGTAAATTGACCACAATTTGAGCAAATTCCTTTAGGCCTTGAAGTGTAAGCTGGATTCTTTTTAGTATTGCAGTTAGGCCCTTTACAAATAAAATTTGGTTGCCATGACGGAACAACTTTAATTTCTTTTGTAATTTCTTTGATAACTTCTTTAGGTTCTGCAATAGTTTGATTATCATTTTTCTTATTTCCTTTAATCTCTATTTCAGGTATTCTATTAATAATCGGGTTTATTTCAGGCAAATCTAAATCAAATTCCAATTCCTCTGTCGTGCAAACGCCATTTTTACACTTGTAGCCTTTAGGGATTACAAATTCAGCTTTAGCCAATTCTTTTTATCCTTATTTGTGGGTTTTCTTGTGGTTTTTCTTCTCTATGCTTAAACTTGTGTAATAATAGGGCCTCTCTTACGGTTTTGCTTCGTTCACTTTTTGGGATTGATTCAATATAATCTAAGGTTTCATTATCTAATGAATATAATTTGGATTTAGTCATAAAATACAATTATATAATAGAATATATAAGATTATTATATAATTTCTTTATTAATCTTGCAAATAATTCAACTCAATAATGAAAAAATCCTGTAAATACGGTAAACGTAAAGGAACTAATCGTTGTCGAAAGACAGCGAAAAGGAGTTAAATCTTGGCTTCTTTACAATCCGTAACTAAATTTACTGGAAAAATTGTTCCAACAAGCAAGGGAATAATCCAAAACTTCGTTACTGGCGTAGGAGCTGACCAAACAATGAGATTAATCGATAATGTTGTAGGTTCTCCAGTCCAAAAAATCTTTTCTGTCAATTTACCAATTATTGGTAATGTTGGCCCTATTGATTTCTTGAACTATGTAGCACACGCAGGGGGTTTCAAAGTGTCCAAAAAAGGCTTAATCGCTGTCGGAGCTGCAAAAATAGCTTCTGGCGTATTACCTAGTATTGGCCCTATCAAACTTCCAAGCGTAACAGCTGCACAATCAACGCCTAGTTTACCTAGTCCAACTGGAATAAGTGGAGGTCTACCGATTTAAAATGGCCCTAAAAATAGCGTCTATTAAAAATCAAGGAAATCCACAAACTACAGCTGGAACTATAACCGAAGATATTAGACTGAACTATAATGTTCATTCTTTTCATTTGGATATTTTCGCCTTGAAAGACGAAGCTACTGCCGCAACAATTCAAAACCTAGTGGATAAAATCACAAACGTCAAAGTATCAACTCTGGCGGGTAACCCTGAAAGCGTTATAGATGGCGATGATTTATTTGACGCTCAAGCTTTGGTTTGGAGTAAATACCGATATTGTTCAATATTGACCAATACTGACGGTATTCCTCACGCATTTGGTGTTCAATTGCCAATGTCTCCATTCCCAGAAGATCCTACTAGAAACTTTGGATTAGCTGCAAACAACGGTATTCAATGGTCTATGGATATTGCTGCCGATGTAAATCAAGATTTTGACGGTTATGCATACGATTTAACCGTTGAGGGATTAGACACATCTGACAAACCAAATTCATTAGGACATTGTAAATACGTTCAAGATTCCTTTACATCTGGAGCTGTAAACTCTATTAGAGATACAACTTTAGGCCCAGCTCAAAGACTACTTGGTGTGCTAAATTTCCAAACTACAAGTTTTGACGATTTAGCTGCTGACGCAGCTTTTGACGTAACTGGAATTAGAGAACAGCAAATAACTTTCTCTGAAAGTATTGCCGCACGTTACAAGCCTAGTCGTTCGTGGTCAATGAAAAATATACAAACTGTTTCAACATTCGCAACATCTCCAAGTGTAATCAATATACTTGATGATGGAAGATTTTGGAATGATTTTGGTATTAACAATGACAATGCAAGCTTGGGAATTAATATTTCCGGAATCGGGCAACAAACTAAAGTTAAAACTGTAGCTGGTGTAGCTTCAGAAGCAACTAGAGTAATGCCTATCTTATTGGTTTGAGGCGATTAAATGAGCCTTGAATCTCTTTTTTCTAATTACATAACAAACAGAATCGGTCAAAATCTAGGTTCAACTGAATTTGACTTGCATACTTTGGTTTTAGGTATCGCAGAATTAAATAAATCTGTAAAGAATCTATCTGACCAAACGCCTAAAGGATTTATTTTTCTTAAAGGCCCTACTACTTTATCAAGTAACGTAGCTGCAAACGTGGAAATATTAGCTGGCCCACAAATCCCACAAGGGTATAAAGCAACAATTAAGGATTTTAACTTGATTTATTCGACTGCTGCAGGTAACGTAAGATTAGTTATTGGCGATTCAAATAAAAACATAATTCAACCTTTATTGACTGGAATAAATTCAACTGTCAATGGATTAGGAGAAACTGTTTTAGAAGAAAACCAGCGTTTAATGGTCGTTGGAGAAACTGCCGGAGCTGGTTCATTTACCATTTACTGTTCGGGAATATTACAAAGAAACGTGTCTTTAGAGGTAAGTTAATTGAATGACTACACTAAGTGCGGCTTCACAAAAGATTCTAGCTGCTGTAAATACTTACAAAACAACTCCACAAGCTGCAAATATATCAAAACCAATGTATTCTCCGGTGGTTCATAAAGTGGCAACGCCTACATTAAGTGCAGCTACATTAAAGGCCCAACAAGCTTTAAGCGAAAAATTTGGAATCGCAACTTTTACAACTACAGGCCAAGTGTCAACAATTCCACAAACAAGGCCCTTAGATGTTTCAATTAATGTAGGTTCAGGAAGCACAGGATTAAGCTCATCTGTATTAAATCAATTTTTGGCTAAAATATCCCCACAAACTGCAATTATACCAACTCAAACCGTAGTAACTAGTCAAGGGTTTAAGTATGAATCTCCTATATCATCTCCATTAGTGCAAGGGGAAACTATTTTAGAACAGCGTAATATTCAACCTAGTTTTATGACTACTATCCAACAATACACGCCATACATCATAATCGGGGGGTTAGGGCTTTTGGCTTTAACATTATTAAAAAGGTAAAAGTAATGTGTCATACAATCCAACAAACAAAACGGGCGAAGTTATCCCTTTACAATATACGGATTTTTTACAATTTATTCCAACTGTCGGAGCTGGTATAGTTATGGGGTTTGAACAAATTATAAAATTATTTCCACAAGCATTTAAAACTGAATCTCAATTAATAGCTCAAAAAATGACATCTTCTGGGGGGGTTAGTTTTGTAACCTCAAAACCATTAGGGAAACAATGGTATGATATTTTTAAACCAAGTGGAACATTTACAACAATTACAAAAAAACCAGTAATACCAAATGCAATATCTTCCAGTCTTAAAGGAATATCAAAAAATGTTGCAATAGGTTCGGGAACTATCTTAGGCACAACTGGATTATTATCTTTAACACAAGGTGGCCAAAATCTAGTTACTACAACTGGGGAATCTATAGGAAATATTACAAACTTGGGAAAATCTGTTAATGATTTATTTGCTAAAAACCCAATTTTGCCAATAGGCTTATTAATTTTAGGTGGTTTAATAGTTGTGAGTGTGATAAAGAAATAATGGCTATTACTGACGGTTTAAAATCTGTTATTGGAAATCAAATTAATCTACCTTTAATCGGTTCTGTATCTGTTCCTGTAGTAATTGGAACAGGATTATTATTATTTTTATTACTTCGAAAAAAAAGAGTAACATCAGTAACAACAAGATACGGGAAATAAATTAAATGCCTTTAGTTACAAGAAATTCCACACAAGGGAATTTATTTAAAGAAGCTACGACACCAAATTGGGCCGATGGCGATTTATGGTCGGACACAACTTTAAACAAAGTGAAACTTAATGTTGGTGGTGTCGCAACTGATGTAGGAGCTACAAGTTTTTCAACTTCAGCAGTTGTTAGCCAATCTACAACTATCGGAGATTATACAACGCCCTCAAGTGCAACTAATGGGAATGGCGATACAACATCATCGGAAATAACTGGAGATGGTGGAACTTCTGGCACTTATTATTCCACGTTTAAAGTTAAAGCAAATAACGCAAACTCTTTTCTATGTCGTGCAACGCATATTAATTTTTACACTTACCGAAACAACACTACAGAAGTAATGAAACATTGGGACACAGATGGAACAACCGTACTTCACACATCAGCAAGTTATGCCGAATCAGGGACTGCCGGAGCATGGTGGAACGGTGGAACGGATATAGATGTTAGTTCATGGGGTATTACATCAGGACAATATGTCGGGCTAGTAGTTACTGCTGGAACAAATCCGAGATATTTGGATTATTATGCAGATACAGGGGTTTATGATTCTGGAAATTCAGGAAATAACAAAGCTTATGCCAGAGCTACACTCCCCTCAGGGCCTTTACTTGTGGATAATTCGACAGCTACCAAATACACATCGTCATCAGTAACAAATCCAAACTATACTGTAGATATGGGGTCATCTTTGAATTTATGTGCTATCGCCCTTTATTGGGATTCAACTAATACAACTGAAACAGAGATTAAAATTCAAGTATCTATTGATAATTCTACATGGACAGATAAAAGAAAAATTACGACCTCAAATTTAACAAATGCGTCTTGGAATTATTACCGATTTAATATTGCAGGGGGTTATCGATACGTTAGAGTATATGGAACTGGAACAAGTAAAATTTTATCTACTTGGGAAGTAAAAATATTAACCAAAACTGACGCCCAAATATTTAACGATTTAGGGATTTTAACTATATCATCTAGCGATACAAGTCTAGGGCCAAGTGGAACATAATGGCAGATTGTATTTGTGATAAAGACGCAATTATACACATACTAAAACGATTAGAAGTTATTGAAACATCTTTGAAAATTTATTCTAGTGACGAAATCAAAAACAGTTCAATAAGAAAATATTTTAAAATTTAATCTTTAGTGTATTGATTCTTTTTATTTTTTCGACAACCTTTCTTATGATTCATAATACCTAATCTTGTAAATTCTTTACTGCATAAATTACAAATATATTTTATAGGATAACCCTTTTCATCACAATCACAAATAAAGTATCTAGTCATTGCACTTTCCCTTCACATATTTCAAATAATGGACAATGACATTCACAAGATATAACTTCAAAATCGTATTCATTCCCACAGTTAAGACATTTCCAAATTTTCAATTATGCGGCCCTGTCGCTATATTTTTTTTTGGTAAAGATTTTACAAAAAACTTATCATCTTTTGTATTAGATAAGATGGTTAGTTTGTAGTTTAACATAATCAATTCTTTTTCATTATACTGTTTTGATAAAACTTTCAAACAAATCATTAAGTCTTTTTGGTCGTGTTCGAGATGTATCGACTTGTTACATATTGCACATAATGTCAAATTAATTTTATCTCCTTTATGATTCTGTCATATAATTCTGTATGATTTTGTTTTAAGTGTTTTAATTGCAAAATAAAATCTATAACTTCGCCCTCGTCAACAGATTCGCCCAAACAAAGGATACAGGAATCTGTCAATTTTCTAACTCCTCTTTTATCTCGGCTAATTTACTTGGCCTTATTTCCACGTTTGCACGACAATTAGGGCAAGTTATGAATCTAGGATTAGGTCGTTTACTGTTACTATTCCATTCATAATTACAATCTTTACATTTTACTAACATCATATTTCATCAGTCCAATCTAAAACGACTTTACAATTACTACATCTATTCTGATTTTTCTTAACTACATTCCCACAAGAACAAGAAAAAATAAAAACAGAGGTCATTATTTATGACCTACTGGAGCTTTCACTTTATGGGATTTTCGATATAGACATAATTGTCTATTACAATGTGGCATTGGGCACACATCACAATATCCGAAATCATGGATATTTTTATCGGTATTATCCAAATCCGATTTTGTAATTTGGTTCATATTAGACAATATACACACTAGTTAATATTATTGTCGTTGTATGCCTGTATTTACTTTACATTATATACAATAAAGTAAAGTAAGTTATGCAGCATTAGGCATGGTTAGGCATGAAAAGATTAAGTATTATTTGAATAATTATGAAGTATGGCGTTAAGTTGTAAAAAAATAATTAATAGACGTAATATGATAAGTAATCAAATAAAACAATTCCAAGAAAAGAATAAAACAAAATTAGATAATAATAATAAAATTGCATTAAGAAAAGAAAAGGCGTTAATATCAAAATATGCTAGATGGGAAGCAAAAAGAGTAACTTGTGATTATGTTAAAAGTGTTAGAAAAGAAAAGAGAAAAATTAAAGTAATTTATTAATTTAATTAATTTGGGCAATGCACAAAATCCCATTAAGTAAAAACGGATTAAAAAACGTAAAAAATAAAGCTGGCATATATCGAATTTATCCATGTAATGGGAAAAAAGCTGTTTATGTTGGAACTAGTAAGGTCTTAAGACATAGACTACAATCATATTATCAAAAAGACGATTTTTCAGTAAATAGGACTAAAGAAGATTTAAGGCCTAAAGCCTGTAAAGTAACTTATCGTTATTTGAATATTAAACAAGCTAGAGAATTAGAAAAACAAGAAAAATCCAAATACAAACATAATCATAGATAAAACGATATTCAGCAATTAAAAACGATTAATCTTATTTTCGGACCAGTTTTTTTAGCGAATAACGTTATTATTACTATCTACAAATAGATTATTTTAGCGAATAACGTTATTATTACTATCTACAAATAGATTATTTTAGCGAATAACGTATTAAAGATAAATTTGATAAAATCATAAATTATCACTTTCCCAAGTTTTAACGTCATTAAGTTTTATTTTCAAATATTCAGAGGTCATGTTTATAGAAGTATGTCTTAATTTTCTTTGAATTATATTTAATGGAGCTTGTTTGTATAACATATATTTTCCAATACTTTTGCGGAAAATATGCGTTTTTGTTTTTTCGTTTGTTTCTGTTTGTGGCGTAATCAATGCACTAATGCTTAAGGCCCTACCTATCTCCATTAGCCAATTATAAGCAGCTTGTCGAGTTATAGGGAATAATTTAACATCAGGAATAAACGATTTAATCCATGTTTCTAATTCAGGTTTAAAACTTGGTGTAATTGAAGCTAGGCCTCTTTGTTCGGTTTTAGTTTGGCCTAGATTAATTTCTAATAAATCAAAATCAAAATCCTTTGGTTTTAGCTTCAATACTTCATTTACTCTTAACCCTGAATTATATGCTATTTTGAAGATCATCTGTATATGATAGTAGGATAATTTTCTATCTGACATATTGGACTTTACATAATCTAAAATTTTCTGAAATACTTCGGGGGAAATATAGTTAACATTATCTTTTAGAGTTATCATTTAAATTTACTATCCTTTAGAACTTTAATAGCAAGGGTTTTAAGAAAAAGTTTGCAAAAAACACAATTACAATTTAGATTATTATTATGACTACAATCTAATATCGGATAATCTGGATTATCATAAAAACGAATAACAAAAGTATCTATGATATTTCCCAGTCTTATTTTTTCCATTAATATCCATAAGGTTTTCTTAAATGATAGTGGTTAACATCTGGACACACAAACCCAAACCCAAAATATTGAATAATTGGATTTCCTTTTTTGTCTTTTGTTTCGATTTCAAAAGGTTTATGAAAAAATAAGGGTTTTCCACAAGTGGCAATTTCACAATAAATTTTTTTTGTGTTTGGTATGTCCTTTTTATCGGCTTGAGATAATCGCATAATTCTAATTATATAATTAATAATTAAATCCAATGTTAAATTTATTTAAGTAATATTGCAGCTGTAATTAATCCAGATATTAGAATTAAGCCTTTATTTTCAGGCTTTTGGATTTGAGTAATTACCGGC
>SXGS01617034.1_pt1 | contig 13515 bp, 10 predicted proteins | sample 3174681 | NCBI WGS metagenome assembly SXGS01 (sample SAMN11356861, study PRJNA531348) | freshwater metagenome | isolation source: freshwater sample F1-80 | place: China: Fuxian Lake, Yuxi | collected 2017-12-25
CCGCGTCGGACAACAACACCGCTTCTTCCAATCCAATGTCCACGACGCCCAACGCACCGTCCTCGGCCTCCGCCGCAAGCGGGGTCACGGTCAGCCGGACAAACCCCTCCGCTGGACGATATACGTCGGAGTCGCTTCGCGGAACGGCGCCCGCAAACCCGCAGGGATCCGCCAACGGCGCCTCCCCGACCTCCAAAAAAACCTGTGCGCCTAGCGGTTGCGCCAACGCAATCTGAACCGAAAACGGGGATTGTTGCTCAAACGCCTGCGCCACCGGCCGCTCGGTCGCCACGATCACGAGCCGCGCATCCCGCTCAACAGAGGCGGCGTAAGCGACCAAGTCGCCGCAAGCTCCCTTTTCTGTGAGCCGGTCCAACGCCGCTGCGCCCGTGCCATCCCGATCCGAGGGAGGCGGCGCGCAAGCGGTGAGCCAAAGCCATAGAATCATCGCAGCAAACCTTCGATCACGTCGGCCGCCTGATCCGCCGCGTTGAGCTTCGCTTGGGTACGGGCCGCTGCCGACATCGCCTTTAAACGCCCGGCATCGGCACCGAGGGATGCGATGGCATCCATGGACGCGTCAAGATCCCAGCTCGTTTCCGTTAAAACAAGGGCGGCACCAAGGCTTTCCAGCGCCCGCGCATTGGCCGTCTGGTGGTCGTCGGTGACATTGGGACTGGGGATCAGCACGCTCGGCAGCCCCAAAGCGGCCAACTCGGCCAAGGTGGCGCTCCCCGCGCGACAAACGACCAGGTCGGCGGCAGCGTACGCGGTCCCCATCTGGTTTTCATAGTCGCGAACGCACACCCCCGCCGGCGGAGTCCCGACCTGAGCCATCACCTCGGAATACAGCTTCGGACCGGTGATGTGCAAGATCTGCCAAGACCGATCCGTCCGCTTCATGCAAGCGATCGCCAATTCGTTCAAACGGGCTGCACCCAAGGATCCACCGACAAAAAGAACGATAGGACGCGCGGGATCGAGCCCGTACCGTTCCCGTGCGTCTGCGCGCTGGCCGCTCAACACTTTGGGGTTGACCGGTACACCGACCACATGTCTCGGGGCCTTTCCTGGGAGGTTTCGCGTGTCCTCGAACGACAGCAACACCGCATCCACCACCCGCGCGCACAAGCGGTTGGCCAAACCGGGGACCACATTCGCTTCATGCAACGCACTCTTTTTTCGCATCGACCAGGCTGCCAGCACCGGAGGAGCCGAAATGTAGCCCCCGACCCCGAGAACCAGGTCGATCCGATCGGCCGCCAGCACCCCGCGCATCGCCCAACTGGACCTCAGTAGGCGCCATGCAAACACCATTTTTCCAAGGATTCCACCCGATCGGGGGTACTGAAAGGCCGACACCGGCCGAAACACATACCCGCGTTCTGGCGCGACACGCCCCTCCAATCGCTCTGGATCGCCGTAATAAACGACCTCATGGCCGCGGCCGCGCAGAACATCCCCGATCGCGAGCGCGGGGTATACGTGGCCGCCGGTCCCACCGCCTGCCAACGCTATCCGGGCCATATCCCCCTCCCTTTGGCGGTGTATCCGGTCCTTGCACTGCCGGCTTGCCCACCCCTCCACGGCGTTTTTGGGCAGCCCTGCGCAAAACGTAAGAATCGGTTAGGAAGCCGTTCCATGTCGAAAGCTCCCGCCGCCACCCCCCGACCTCGATCGCTGCTGCGGCGTTTGGCCCGAGGTGTTCGTTTCCTTGTGCTTTCCTTAGTCATCGTCGCCGCGGCGATCGCGGTCGGCGCCGTTCCTTGGTACGTCCGAATTCGCGGGCAGGCCATCGAATTGGCCAAGGTGCATCAAGCCTATGAGGTTGCTCACCCAGGCTGGAGTTTCCCCTCCCGCATTTGGTCGGATTCGGCACCCATCGACACCTCGCCGGTGCGCATCGCACAACACGCCGAGGCTCGAGGTTATTCCGAGGCATGCCCTCCGAAAAACCCAGGCGAATATTGCAAAAAAACAGGCGAGGTGGTCTTACGAGGTGGCCGATTTCCGGAGGGCATTCAGCCCCCCGGCAACCAAGGATGGACGCGCCCTCTCGCCTTTGAGCCGGTGCTTCTGACGACCCTAATCGGCGTCGATGGCGAACGGCGCGAGCACCTCCCCTTGGCGGACGCGCCTCCACACCTCACTGCTGCGATCATGGCCGCGGAGGACGAACACTTTCGCGACCACTATGGTGTGGACTTTTTCGGAATGGCGCGGGCGGCGTTCTCCACCGCCAGGGGCAACTCCCAAGGGGGAAGCACCCTCACCATGCAGTTGGTGCGCAATCTCACCCAAGACCGGGATCGCACCCTCGCCCGCAAAGTACGGGAAATGGCGCTGGCGACCGCCTTTGACCGCTACGTCGGTAAAGACGGCGTCCTCCAGATGTATTTGGACGCGCCCTATCTGGGCCAGGACGGAACCCTGTCGGTTTGTGGATTTCAGGCGGCATCCCAATATTATTGGGGGATCGATGCGAAGGACCTCAGCCTTGCCCAAGCGGCAACTCTGGCCTCCATCCTTCCAGCCCCCGGCCGGTTTTCCCCCGATCGCAACCCCGACCAGGCCAAAGCCCGGCGAGACCGTCTGTTGAAGCGCATGGGCGAGTTGGGTTGGGACGTGGAGGCGGCGCTCGACGAACCGATCAACGCCAGCCCTCACCCCCTTCCCCCCGAGCGGTATCCGGCCTACGTCCAGGCGACCCGGTCGCAATTGGAGGCCGACCTTCCCCTGCCGATCGTTTACGGCGCAGGGCTGGATGTGTACACGGGTCTGGATTTAGCCGTTCAAAACGCCACAGATAAGCTTTTCCCGGAGCGAATCAAGCATTTGGAGCGGGCCGTCGGCCGACGCGGAAAGCAGCCGTTGCTCGCCGCAGGTTCAATCATCGATCCGCGGACGGGCGCTTTGATCGCCGTCGTCGACACCAGCCTGTCTACGTCCGCCGATTTCAACCGAGCGACCCAAGCGCGTCGCCAGGCAGGTTCTTCGTTCAAACCGCTGGTTTACGCTCTCGGCTTCATGCCAGGCGCCGACGGAAAGCCGCTTCACTTGGCAAGCGACACCGTGCCCAATAGCCCCCGCGACTTCGCCGGAACCAACGGTTGGCGGCCAAGAAATGTCGGCGGCCGATACTCACAGACGGTCTCCTTGGCGAGCGGATTGGCGATGAGCCAAAACATCGCCACCGCCTCACTCTTAGAGGAGCTGGGAGGCCCCGAACCCTTGATCGAGTTTGCGTCCCATATCGGGATCGATACCAGCGCCATTCCCGCGGAAATGGGCATCGCGCTCGGGCAAGGCCAGGTGACGACGCTTGAAATGGCCCGATTCGTCGCCGCCATTGCACGGAGCGGGACCCAAGCCTCCGGCAAACCGGTTCGCCAAGCGATCGATCCCCGCGGTGAGGTGCGATGGCAGCCCACCGAAGATCCGCAGGCCATGCCCCCAGAAACGGCCGCTTTAACGCGGGAACTGATGGGACTCGTGGTCAGCGCCGGCACCGGCGGCAGCGTCCGCGGGGGCGGCGGATTTCCAGGCTACGATGGCCCCTTGTTCGGAAAAACAGGGACCACCGATCTGGAAAGAGATTTGTGGTTCATCGGTTCCACCCCCACCTATTCCGCGGCATTGTGGCTCGGATATGACCAGCCGACACCGATAGGAGCCTCCGCAAGCGACCTTGCCGCGCCCTTTTTTGGGTGGTGGATGCGCGCCGTGCACGAAGGCCTTCCTCGGGAAACCTTTTCCGAAACCCCAAAAATCGAAAAGAAGCTGATTTGTTCGATCAGCGGAAAGTCTCCAGGATCGGGTTGTCACCTGATTTCTGCGCCCTTTCTTGAGGGCACCGGACCCACCGGGTACTGCGGAATTGTGCATCCGCCTCCGGATCCAAATGCCCCCGAAGACGAGCACAAAAGCCTGTGGGAGCGCATTGCGGAGCAGAATGCCGCCGACACGGACACCGATTTCGAACCGATCGCTCCGGATACCGGCGACCTCGACACGGACCTCACGGAGTGACCGCCTTCTGGCTTTTCATCGCCGCTCTTACGGGCGGGATTGGCTACCTGCTTGGCCGCGCCCGAAAAACACCCCCCGACGCATCGTCGCCACAGGTGGTCGATCAAATCCTCCGTCAGGTCACCTCGGAGGGCATTCTCGTTCATCAGGACGGCGTCGTCATCGATATGAACGATCGAATGATGCAAATCGCCGATCGGCCGAGGGACCAGATCATTGGCAGGCGGATCATCGATCTGTTGGGGCCGCACAATCAGGCCACGGTAACGGCCGAGCTCGATCGCGAAAACGCCACCTATGAAGTGGAACACATCCACCTCGATGGTTCACGCGGGCAGCTTCGCGTCAACGCCCGATCCGTTCAAATCGACGGGCGACGCCTCCGGGTGGCGGTCATTCAAGATCTGACCGAACGCCGGAAGGTCGAACTGGCCTTTATACGGACACAACAGGGTTTTCGGGCCATGATCGAGCGCCTTCCTTTCGGAATCGCGCTGCACCACCACGGGATCACCCGCTACGCCAATCCGTCGATTCTTCACTCACTCGGCTTCGAAAAACTCGACGACGTCCGCGGGCGTCCGGTGGTCGACTTCATTCTTCCCGAAGACCGCCCCTTTGTCGTCGAGCGCACCCGTGAGCTGTTGGAGTTTGACCAGCCCCTTCCGCCACTGGAAATTCGATTTATGCACCGCGACGGGCGACTGCTGAGGATGGAGACCCTTCCCGTTCGCATGATCGAATTCGAGGGCGAACTCTGTCACTTGGTCGTAGTCGTTGACGTATCCGATAAGAAGATTCTCGAAGAGCGCCTACAATTCGCCGACCGCATGGCATCGGTGGGAACGCTCGCAGCAGGAATGGCCCACGAGGTCAACAATCCCCTCTCTTACGTGATCGGACACCTGGAGTTGATGGCGGAGGCGCTACAGAAAGAAGGCCCAGCCCACCCCCTGGCCCACCATGTAAAAGAGGCACTCGAAGGCAGCGAAAGAGTCAGGCGAACCGTTACCGAACTCAAGACCTTTTCGCGGGCCTCCGATGAGTCGGTGGCACCTACGGATGTGCGCGAGGTGATGGAAACCGCGATCCGCCTCGGCGGAAACGAGATCCGGCACCGCGCCCAATTGCGTCGCCACTTTGACAATGTACCCCTTGTAGACGCCAATGCCTCCAGGCTCTCTCAGGTATTCGTCAACCTGTTGATCAATGCCGCGCAGGCGATCGCGCCCGGGCAAGCCGAAAGCCAGCGCATCGACGTCTACATCGCGGCAGACGGGCCAGAAGTAACGATCTCGGTTCAAGACACGGGCGCCGGAATTCCCCTCGAGGTACAAAAACGCATTTTCGACCCGTTTTTTACCACCAAACCCGTGGGCGAAGGCACCGGGCTTGGCCTTTCCATCTGTCACGGGATTGTCGCTTCGCTAGGAGGGTCCATTCGTTTTGAGAGCACACCGGGGCACGGAACGCGGTTCACCGTACGCCTGCCCGCCCGGCCCCCCCTGCCCGCAGCACCACCCACCAGCCCCGCCGCGCCCTCGCCCGAAAAACGCATCCGAATCCTCGTGATCGATGACGAGCCGGCCATTCTTGAGCTGCTGTCGCTTGCGCTCGCGCAGCATCAGGTTCACAGCGCGCGGGGCGGACAAGAGGGGTTAGACGCCTGTCTTAACGACGAGTGGGACGTCGTTCTGTGCGATCTGATGATGCCAGAGGTCAGCGGCATGGATGTCTACGCGCGGATCGCAGAGGTTAAACCCGAGCTTCTTCCTCGCGTAGTGTTCCTGACCGGCGGAGCATTCACCTTGGAAGCGCGCGACTTTTTGTCAAATCCGGCCATCGCCCGGCTCGACAAGCCATTTCGAATCGAGACCCTCAAAACCCTGATCGCGGGCTTCGTGCCGGCCCCGAGCGCGGATCGAAAGCCTTGAGCCCTAGCAGCAACGCGAGCAGCGGACGGTAGTTCGGTATGGAGGCCCGCGACGGAGGAGCGGCGCGATGACGCGGATCGCGCGCGGCCACCGGATCAGGGCTATCGATGATCGCTCCAACGGCGCACAGGAAGCGCGGACTAGCCGCGTTTCAGCTCGACAGCCGTGGCCACCAATTCGAACTTCTTCTCGCCTGCGGTGGCTTCCGGCCCCAACTCCGGTTTTGCCGCTTCCGACGCATAGTGTTCGGCTTCGGCCTTGTCATTTGCTTTTTCGACCACGGTGCCTTCAATCGTCGCCCAAGCACCAGTTCCATCCTTCGCAACCGAAAACTCGTGGTCCTTCATCAACACGCGCATCGTGCGATTCTCGTCGCTGATCACCATCCAGCAACCGGCTTTTTGGCACACATCCGCAACCCGGCCTTCGACCTTGATCGTCTTGCCGACCTGAGCCGCCGGATCGTCCAACAATGCGGCGGCCTGAATCGACTCGGTCACCGCAAAGGGTGCTCCAAAGTGCTCTGGGCCCGCTGCCGGCGCGGCTTCGGGGGCCTTGACCTCGGGCGCCGCGGCAACTTCCGGCTCAGAGTTCGCTCCGCACCCGATCAACAACGCAGACACCACCAGAATGCGACCAACCATTGTTCCCCCAAAAGGCCAATGTAACGCAACCGCCACCGCCGGTCGATCCGCCCCCCACCGCTTCGCGTATCATGGCGCTCGGGGGCGGGATGGACTCGGGGTTGTTCCAGGCGCGGCCACGCGAAACGGTCCTCCGGGACTTGATGTCGCGCGTTCGAAAGGGACTCGACGGACTTGACGACCCGGCCCTCCTGGCGACTCTAGAAGACGCGCTCTACTGCGAGCGAAAGCGCCTAGAACGCCAAACCCCCAAAGAACATGAATTGGAGCGTCTGGATCGACTGACCGATGCTCTCGTCAAAGGCTCGCGCCGCGCCCGCCTGGACGCCGGAATGTCCCTGGTGGAAGGCTGGGGCGAGGAGATCCACGGGCGCTTCGACCCGCGCTTGTACCGGTTCGCAACCAAAGCGCTACCTCGCGCCCTCACCGGCCTTTTGTCCGCCAAACCTGACCATTTGCGCGACTGGGACCTTTCGCCCTCTCGCCGTCTCAAAGTCACCGGCCCGCTCACGCAGCTTCAGCAGCTCGCCAAAGAAGCCACGTTGATCCTTGCTCCAACGCACCTCAGCAATCTGGACAGCCCGTTGATGGGGTTGGCGTTGTACCAAGCCGGGCTCCCCCCGTTCGTGTACGGAGCCGGTCTAAACCTCTTCGAAAACTCCGTTCTCGGGTTTTTCATGCGACGACTCGGCGCCTACACCGTCGATCGGCTCAAGCGCGCATCACTCTATAAAGAAGTTCTCAAGAACTATTCCGTGATGTGTTTGACCACGCGTCATCATTCGCTCTTCTTCCCGGGAGGGACGCGCTCCCGCAGCGGCGCGATTGAAACCCGAGTGAAAAAAGGCCTTCTAGGCACGGGTTTGACGGCCTGGCAGGAAATGATCGCCGCCGGCCGAAAAGACCCCGAGGTGTACGTCATTCCGCTCACTCTGTCGTGCCAATTGGTGTTGGAAGCCGCAACGCTGATCGAAGATCATTTGGCCGAAGCCGGCAAACAACGCTTCATCATCAGCGACGACGAATTCGCCCAACCGCGGCGACTGGCCACCTTCGGCAGGCGGGTGCTCGATTTGGATTCCTCTGTGGTCGCACATTTTGGCGCGCCTTTGGATGTTCTAGGCCGCCCTGTATCCCTCGATCCGGACGAACGGCGCGAGCAGGCGCTCCGCCGCCGTGGCTACGTCTGTGACGTCAATGGTCAGGTACAATGGGACGAACAACGCGACCGCCTGTACACCGATCGGCTGGCTGAGGCGCTGGTAGCCGCTTGGCCAAAAGGCGCGCACGTGATGGCGACTCACCTCGTCGCGTGGGTGGGCTGGCGAAGCCTGGAATTAGCCGCCGGTCAGCGCGATCCCTTTCGGCTGATTCGCATTCCCACGCCCTTGAGGCGGATCCCTGAAACGCTGTTTCGAGAACGTCTTGCGCGGGCGTTGGAGGCAGTCAACGCGGGCGCCGCAGCAGGGCGTTGGCATACGGATCTTCCGAGTGCGGCATCCGACATTCTCGCGCAGGCGCTCGATCGATTTGGCCGTTACCACCGCAGCCGGGCGCTGGCCCGCCAGGGCTCCGACCTGGTGGTCGAAGACCCAAAATTATGTTTGTATTATCGTAATCGTCTGCTATTTGCAGCACCGGAGGTGTGATGCGCGTCGGAATCTTGGGCGGAGGGCGTTGGGGACAGGCATTGGCGCGGCTCACCATGGCAGCCGGCCACCAGCCGTTCATCGCGTACCGCGATCGAAGCGAGCGTCCGCCGCATCTTTTGCCGTCGACCAACCATCCACCCGAAGTATCTGAGGCCTGCCAGCTGCTGATTGTGGCAACCAGTGCTTCCGAATTGCGCCAGGCGATTCGGCTGGCGAAGCCGGGACCCCAAAACCGCGTCGTGGTCGCCGGTCGCGGAATCGAGCCTGGAACCGGGCTTTGGCTCACCCAAGTGGTGGAAGAAGAGTGCGATGCCGTGCGCGTCGGGGCGTTGGCCGGACCCGCCCCGGTCGAGGAAATCCTCAACGGTGGCCTGTGTGCCGGTGTAGCGGCGAGCCCCTATGAGGAAGTTCGTACGCAGATCATCGAAGCCCTGCACTCCACACGGTACCGGGTTTATGAGACTGAGGATTTGATCGGCGTTCAGCTGGCTGGCGCATTTGTGCCCGTTCTCGCCGCGTTGGTCGGAATGGCAACCTCTTTAGGGGGTGCGGGCGTAGGCCTTCACGCGATGGTGGTCTCGCGAGGGATCGAGGAAGCAGCTCGACTCGCCAAGGCGATCGGCGCCAATCCCGCCACCCTGTCCGGGCTGGCGGGGATGGGCGATCTCGTCGCCGTCCAAGGAACCCCTTCCCACCCCAACTTTAAGGCAGGTGCCGCCCTCATCAAAGGCGACCGCACCCAGGGGCCACGATCGGTCGCAGAAGCCCTGGTCAAGCTCGCCCACGACCATGGCACCGATCTTCCGCTCACGGAATCCATGGTTGAAATTTGGCACGGCAAAGATCCTCTCGAAGCCGTACAATCCCTCATGGCCCGAAAGGCGACCCGAGAGTCGGGCTGATGGTCAAGCGGCTTACTATTCTGGCGGCCTGCGCCTGTCGGCATCCGGAGCCCGCCCCTCCCGATCTGGAGGGAGAAGTTCTGTATTTCTGGTCGACCTTCGATCAGGGCGGCGACGATTGGCCTGAACATGTCGACGTCTTTGACGACTTGATCGCAGAAGAGACCATCGAAATTCCTTCGGATGGCACGCTGAAATCCCTTGATTCCGCGGATGTCGACGATCTCGCACCGGGCAACGACCCCTCCACCGCAAGCGGCCTGTTCATCGCCAATGAATTCGATTGTTCGATCGCAGACTTACGCGCGATCCTCAGTTATCCGGACCAATTGGCGCTCTACCCTTCGAACTATGACACCTACGTGCGAACTTTCCAACAAAGCCGCTCCGAATGGCTTTCCGGTGACATCGAACGCCTCGACGCCGACGTCGAGTACGACACCACCGTACTTGGAGCGGAATATTCGGCCGCTCCGAAAGTAGCTTTCCGGCGATTTGACGACGCCGTGGTCAGTCGGGTGGTGATGCCCGAACCCGCGGAATTTGAAAGCGGAAACAAGTCGATCACCCAAGACTATCAGTTGGAAGTCTACTGGGCTGTCGGAGGCAAAATCCGGCACATCTACGGGTTTTGGCGCGATGCGGACTTTGGCGGCGCCTTCGTCGATGAAAGCGCCACCGTTCAAACGCTCGTTGTCGACGGGCTTTTCGATTGGGACGACGTCACCGAGCAGTGGTGCGCCGACGGACTGCCGGAATGATGTCCTGGATCCTTGCTGCGGCATGGGCGGCCGATCCCGCTCCCGTTCGAGACCAGGTCGACTGGCCTTCGGTTCACCTCGAAACACGGGAAACGCTCGCAAAATACCTTCAAATCGACACCCGCAATCCCCCCGGACATGAACGGCTCGGCGCGGAATTCCTCACGGCGATCCTCGATCGCGAGGGCATTCCCTGGAAAATCTACGGCGAAGACCCGGAACGTCCGAATCTGGTCGCCCGACTCACCGCCACCGACCCTAAACAATCGCCGTTGTGCTTGATGCACCACCTCGACGTGGTCGGATGGGAGGAAGCCGGTTGGGCGGACGAAACCGGTCCTTTGTCGGGCACGGTCAAGGACGGATTCCTCTGGGGACGCGGCGCCCTCGACATGAAGGGCATGGGCATCTTGGAGCTGCAAACCCTTCTCCTGTTGAAACGGATGGAGCTTCCGCTCGACCGCGACGTGATCCTGCTCGCGGTTTCGGACGAAGAGATCCAAAACACCGGCGCCGAAACCCTCGCCAAATCCTGGGCGGAGATCGGCTGTTCTCACATGATCAACGAGGGAGGGTTTGGCGTCGACGGTGGGCTGTTCACGGGGCAGGTCCTGCATGGCATTTCCGTCGCCGAAAAGGGGGTGCTGTGGTTCGATCTGGTCGCGAACGGCGCGCCGGGCCATGGCTCCACGCCGCGCCCTGGGGAGGCCCCCACGACGCTCCTGGCCGCCGTCGATCGCTTGGAAAGCGAACCCTCCCGGCATCGACTCACCCCCACCACCAAAGCCTTTTTTCGAGCGATCGGTGAACACAAGGGTGGATTCACCGGTTCCGTCCTCAAAAACCCCGCGCTCCTGCGCATGTTTGCCTGGAAGAAGCTGCTCGCCAATCCGGCCGCCAAGGCGATGCTGACCGATACTCGGCATGTCACCGCTCTTCACGCCGATGGAGGATCCCCCAACGTGGTCCCCTCCGAGGCGCGCGCCACCTTTGACATGCGCCTGCTTCCCGGGGTTTCACCGGAGGACGCCAAGCACTCGGTGGAGCGCCGCCTCGAAGGTTACGGCGTTCGCGTGGAAGTACGCCAGCAACTGACCGGAAACGGCAGCCCTCAGGACGATCCGCTGTTTCGCGCCATCGCAAAATATGCGGTGGAAGGTGAACCTCGAGCGGTCGCGGCGCCGATGTTGTCGATCGGGTTCACGGACTCGATCGTCTTGCGCGAAAAGGGGGTTCACGCCTATGGATACATCCCGTTCGTCATCGACCGCGATCTGCTCGGCTCCATGCACGGCGACAATGAGCGCGTCCCGCTGTCCGAGCTCGAACGCGGTTTGATCCGGTTGTTTTCGATTGTGGTGGATCAGGCTGTGCGAGGCGAATGAACGAGGGCGGCGACCGAGGAAGCACTCACTCCTCCGAGTCCAACACTCCTTGCAGCTGCCCCTCCGTCCGATATCGCGCACGAACGCCGATGTCCTCGGACCAATGATCATCAGGGATGATCGCAAAGCCGCCCACCACCTGCCCATTGTCGTCGCGGCTCATCACCACCGCGTGCGAACGTTCTCCGGCGGTTGCCCTTGCAAAATCCTCGATCGCTTGCTGAAGTTCTTCCCCCGCGAGATCGCCAGCCTCCTTGCTCAGCAGCGTGACTACACATGGGAATTCTTCGCAATCCACCTCGTCGATCGCAAACCGATCCGCCGAAAAGGCCTCGCGCAACGCGGTTTCGAAGCCCGCAGGCTTCAAATTCTCGGGGAGGTTTTCCGGCCATACCGAAGGCTCCCCCGCCACCGTCCGAAGTTGTCCGCGAGTGAGGGCTTGCTCAAATTGCAGCGCCGCCACCTGCTGCTCAAGCTCGGTAATGCGCGCTTGAACGGCAGGATCGGCCCGGCGAATTGCAGCTTGGGTTGGGGGGTCCGCGGGGGCCAATTCCGGCCGCGCCTTGGATTCCGACAAACCAAAAGACTCCGTTTCGCCGGCAGAAATTACGACCTCTCCATCGCTCGAAGCCACGGTGGCGGTGCCTTGATAGACCGTGATCGTGATCGCTGCGCCAGCCAGCGCAGAAACAAGGTGCGTTGCCGATTTCATGTCGACCTCCGCCCCGCTACCACGCGGATAACCCTGCGGAGGTTCCACCTGAACCAACACATCGCCGTCGATGTCCAGGCGACGATCTCCCGCAAAGAGCGATACCTCGCCCACGATGCGCTGCGACCCTTCTGCCAACACGATTTCAGGCGCCGACGGCCGCAAGCCCCACACACCCAAAAGCACCGCTGCGGCCAATGGAATCGACAGCCACCATCGCGAAATCGGGGCCTTTTCGCCCAGGATGGCACGATTTAGCCGCGCCGGAGGGGCCGTTTCCGGCAGGGATGCCAACTCCCCAGGAAGCGCCTTCATCATCTCCCACGCCTCGCGCAGTTCCGGGTCCGCAGCGATCTTTGCCGCGATCGCAGCTTCCTCCTCCGGGGAAAGTTCGCCCTCCAACCGGCGCGATAGGGTTTCCAAGTCGATCATCGTCCCCTCAGCTGTTCAAGCAACCGCGCCCTACCCCGATGAAGCCTCGATTTCACCGTTCCCACCGCAACACTCTCGGTTGCCGCGATCGAGTCCAGCGGAACGCCATCCAGATGATGAAGCACCACCACTCGCCGTTGATCCTCGGGCAACACCGACAATGCACGCTCCAGTCGTTTGCGATCGCGAACCGCGTCGATTCCGCGTTCGGGTCCCTCTTGATCCGCGGGAAGATCCCGAACTTCGACGACCTCCCCCCTCACCTTTCGGCGTCGGTGCTGGTCGACCAGATGCCGGTGAGCGATCGTCGCAATCCAAGTCGACAACTGCGCGGGTCCATGAGGGTCAAAGCCCGATAGAGCGCGAAACACCTTCTCCCAAATGGTCTGATAGTCGTCTTCAGGATCGGGCGACAGCCTACGACAAATGCCCCATACCAGAGCGCCATGCCTGCTCAACAATTCCGAACGCGCGGAGGTCTCGCCCTGAATGGCGCGAAGAACAACCCGATCCGGGAACGCGAGCATGTGCATGGTGGGATGTGTCACGCCGCGGCCCGCCACAGGTTCCCATGAATTTTCGCGCCGACAATTGGTAAAGCACGTTGACTATTCAACGGCTTTCCAGCGGCGCAGTCCACTCGCCGGCATCGACCAATGATCGAGTTCAATCCCTGGTCCCCACGGCCACCAGCCGTCGTCCGGACCAAGCTCCACATGGAACTGCTGCGCGGGCATGTACCCCTCGCCAACCAACACATAGGTTTGTTCGCCCTTCTTGGCTACATCCAAGAGCAGCACCGCGTGGCCGGGCGACCCCGGCACGACGACGATGTCCCCCGGCAACGGAACCGTGGCTGCAACCGTGTCTTTGTCCAGCGAACGCGTCCCGGCGTACATGAACACCGCCGAAAGGTATCCCTCCCAACTGCCCACCTTTCCTCTCTTCCATGCGAGCTTTTGGCCGGAAGCATAGGGATGTTCTCCATTCAACCACCGGGAGTACGGCATCGGGTCACCCGAAGTCGCATGAAACGAGATCGGAAGACCTTTTTCCTTGAGCCA
>SXGS01403273.1_pt1 | contig 13514 bp, 24 predicted proteins | sample 3174681 | NCBI WGS metagenome assembly SXGS01 (sample SAMN11356861, study PRJNA531348) | freshwater metagenome | isolation source: freshwater sample F1-80 | place: China: Fuxian Lake, Yuxi | collected 2017-12-25
GCGGTAGATCTCAAATGTATCTATAGAAACAAATAGACGCCCTGTTTGCCCCGCAGCTGGACGGTTGGCAAACGTATTGCTATTTATACTAGGGCTGCCTAGTTGATTAAGTATATTAAAGTCTACAAACATTAAACGTAACGTTTAAAAATGACTGTTAATTGATTTACGCCTGTACCACTAAAATTGAACGAATAGACTTTTACGTTCATTTCGTTTTCGTTACCTGTGATATTCCACGACTGGTTAGGCGTAAGTAAAAAACCGTCTACAGTTACATTTGAAGTACCCTGATTAACAAAGATTACGCTATTAGCGTTAGTATCTGTTTGGCTACTTTGAGAAAATATTTTCGTCTCTGTTATGAATTTTTTACAGCTCATTTGCAGTCGTTTTGATCTTTTTTGTATAGATCGCGCATAGTTGTAGTATCAGGCTCGAAAGTCGTTTGATCTACAGTATTTGCTACTAGCTGCCTAGCTGTGCTGGCAGCGTCGATAGCGCTAGGCGCTTTCATTCCTGTTTTTTTCTTACGTAGTAACCACCACGCTAAATAAGCGCCACCGATTACCCATAGCCACGTCGTTTTTTTCATACGTTATTTTTTTAGCAAAGTACCTGATCGTCGCCAAAACTAGCACCGATACGAATAGTAGGTAAACCTTTAGCTAGTGTTTGTGTAACTGCTCTAGCCTGTTTTCTGCTAGCTGTCTTAGTCTTAACTGCTCGCTTAACAGCTATTGCCTGTGCCTGTCTAGCGGCTTTTACCTGTGCTGGCTTTTTAGTAAATAGGTTGCTGATTAAATTAGTACCAGCGTCTATTAGGCTAGCTTTAGGCTTAACAGTAGCAGCCTCAAACTCTGCCTCGAACTCTGCCTCTGTTTGCTTTATAGGCAAATCAGCGGTTACTGTCGTTCTAGGACGACGACGCATAGATAGTAATAGTACAGCTGCGCCAGCTAGTAAAATTATTGGTAATGCTTTTTTCATTTCTTAGTTGATTTTATGATATATCCTGTAGCCCATACTGCCGCTACTCCTATTACGATCCATTTAGCAAAGTTTGCAAACTTGCCAAAACCACCGCCAAAACTTTCGAATAGCTGTTCGAAAGGATCTTTAGCCTGTTCCTCTCTTAGTTTTATTTCCTCGTCTACTGTTAAAACGCCTTGCCGCTTTAAACTTTCCGTATCAAAAGCGCCACGCTCGTTTTTTACTGCATAGCTGTTACCGTCTCTGCCTTTAAATGTAAAATACAGGTTACTACGTCCAGCGTACATAATACCGTAATTGCTTACGTATGGCTCTGTAGGCTCTAAATAACTAAATACCACAAAACTATATCCTTTAGGTAGCTTATTAGATACAGGTTTAGCCTTGTCGCCTTGATTGTTAATATCGAATACACGATAAAAAGTAAGCGGACGCTTAGTAGTTAGCGTTTTGTCTATAATTTGTCCAGCTGAATAAATTGGCATATTTACATTTTTCTTAGCATACCTAATAACATACCTATTTGCATTTTAGGCAAACCAGCCAGCTTTTGTAGATCCTCAGGCGTTACCCCTTTACTAAATAACGTTTCTAACGTTGCCTGTAATTCCTCAGCTGATACCGTACCCGCTACAGCCTGTACAGGCTCGCTAGGTACTGGCGGTATGTGCTGCGCTATCTCAGGCAAAAATTTAGCAATAAGCCCCATAACTATAGGCGTATTTACTACCTCTAGTATCTGCTTTACGTTATTCATAACAGGGTTACCCGCTACGATACTATCGTCTGGCGACTCGTCCTCGTCCTCGTCTATTTCCGATATTCTGTCCTCGCGTAGCGCACGCAGTTCGTTTAGGATCTGCGTATTTATTTCGTGCTGTTGCGGACTAATACCAGTATAACCCGCCATAACTGCCATACCCGCTGGACGCTCATTTATTACAAAAACTTTGCTAATAGAATTTTTTAGATCCTTGTCTTTATTGCTAAAAACGGATATAACGTAGTTTTCGTAGTCGTCAGGGGTAATATAACTAAGCGCTGTTTGCAGTCTTTCGTATCCGTCCTCTTTACTGTTTCCGTTATATTGATCGGTACAGTTTTTAGGGGCTACGGTAAACCTGTAAATTTTCCACGCGGACTGATCCTGATCGTTATACCAGTTTAGTACCGCGTTAGCGTTTCGTAGTTGGGCTGTTGCTGGCATAGGTTTTTAGATATAGTAAACTCCAAAACAAAAACTAAAGTTTGCTGTATTTGCTGGTGCGCTTGCTATTTGTACGTAAGACTTATCCCACGTGATTTTTTGTCCTGAGAACTCAGGTAGGCTACGAACGAAAGGCGCACTAGGGGTGCTGGTAGCTTGCGTACGGATCAAAGATACCAGCGGTATGCGGTAAAGGTCCTGACGCTCGTTTGAGTACAGTACTAGATATGATTTCTGCATAATAGCAGCGGTAGGCAGCGCTACGTTATTAGGACTAACGGTAATACTATCTACTGCAAACGTTTCTAACGCCATTAACGCGGTATAACGCAATTTAGGTAGATCAGGAAAATTCCACTGAGTTTGTGTCTGTCCTGTTACTGCTACTCCCGATACTAGCAATTCTACCAGTTCGTACTTTGCGGCTTTAAATGCCATTTTGATTAAATTTTTCTTTTTTAAAATAAGGGCGGCAGCACTAGGCTGCCAGCCCTATTCCTATTAAAACCAACCCTGATAAATTAGCGTACAGGCGTTGAGTTCTGCGCCAAGTGTCCACGTAAAATCAGGATCGCGCGGCTATTAGTTTGAATAGCAGCCATAGCGCTAGGCAGTTGCACCTGTAGTGTGTTCTGCTTAGATCCTACCAGTACCCACGCTGGCTCGATTGGATAGAAACCGCTTTCGCCACCGTCTTGCTGATCTCTAAAGGCTTGTGTTTGCGCGGTAGTGTACGCGTTTCCACCTTGCTGCTGCGGTACGCTGTAATGACGATACAAATCGTACGCTGGTACGATCTGACGGTTATTTACAGTCAAAGTAAGTGAACTGTTATACCAGTTAAACAAACTGCTAGCAGCGTTAGTGGTAGAAAAAATGTACGGGTTTGGATAAGTAGCTAGCTGAAAATCTACAGCTGTAGAAGAACTAGGCGCAGCTACGAAGAAACCAAGCGAGCTTATCACGAATGAGTCCTGAAGATTGAGACGCTGCTCTGTCGCGAAACTAGTAGTATTGCTACTAGATACGTCGTTTACCAGTACAGGAAACTGGTAGTTAGTAATAGAAGTAGACAAAGCTACCTCTAAACGTAGGTAAGACTGTGAAAGTACTACCTGATTGGGGTTAAAACCCGCGTTTGCAAGCGCCTGTTTTGCTTTTTCATAAGCTAGGCGCGTTCCGACTGTTGAAGCCATATTTTTTGTTACGTCATTCGTACCGCCTGACGTGGGGCTTTTTGTTTTTTAAATGTAGGTGAATACAGGTGAATAAGTTTTAGTACATATCGTCCTCGTCATATCCAGCCAGTACGCTAAGATTGTCGCCAGCCATAACGCTGTCGTCGCCCGCGATTACGCTTAGGTTATCAGGGATTTCGCCTACTGTTACTGGAAACTCCATAACGTCGTCAGCTTGTCCTAGTGCTGGTACGATACTACCAACTAGACCAGCACCACCAGCAGCGATCATACCGTTGCCGATTGCTTTACCCAAATCTCCCTTAACAATTTGTGGGAAAAAGATACCAGCGGCTACTACAGCGCCATTTTTAATACGCTCGTCTCCGATTGGTAATACTCTCGCCACCATTTTACCAGCGATTGCGCCAGCGATAATACCTAAGGCTTGTGTTACTGTGCCTTTAGCCATAGCACCCATACGACGACGACCTGATCTGCGTCTACGAGTACTTTTTTTACGTCTTGCCATTTTTGTTTTTTTTATGTGTGTTTGTTACGTCCTATTTTACCAAAGTAGCTTATCTGCAAAATATCCAGCGCTGTATTTTATTTTTCTGTCGCCTCTGTGTCTTATTTTATACAACCGCCTACGCTGATCGGCTACCGCTTTACCATATAACTTTAGGTAGCTAGGATAGTCTAAATATCCCTTAGCCCCCACGCTAGTTATGTAGTTTCCTTGTCTATCATATACATCTACTTTTTTGCCTTTCCTAGTGCTAGGCTTTACGATTACTTTTAACCGTCTTGCCTGTGCCTTAGTATAGGGCGTTATTTTATACATTACAGGCTAAGAAGTTTTTTTAACTGCGTTTTTACTTTCGTCATTTCACGCTGTAATTTTCTAGCCTCTGATTTCTTTTTTTTCATAAGTTTTTTAGCAGCCAAAATGCCAAACTTTTTTTGTAGCATTTTTACGCCACTACTTTTGATCGCACCGATACCGCTAACCACGCGGATATTTACGTTATGGCTTTTAGTATCTGTGTGCATTTCGCTGGTGCGCTTTCCTTTTTTAGCTTTTACTTTAGTAGGCGTAGCTTTTTTAGCAGCACCTACGCCAGCACGTTTTTTGCTATAGCTAATAGCCCACGCCTGTTTAACAGCCTCAGCTTGCGTAAGACTAGGGTTTTTCTTTCTAAGTTTTCCAGCCTCTTTTACTACCGCTTTAAATTTAGCGCGGGCTGCTTTTTGTTTTGCAGTCATTTTATTTCTTTCTAGTTAAAAAATATACTACAGCCGCCCCGCCAATTACTAGGGGTAAATAGTTCATTTTACCAGTAGCAGTAGCCTGTTTAAATTCAGGGGTGCTGGTAACTTGCATAGTTGCTGGCGTTTCGTCAAAAACCTGATCCGATACGTCTATATCTGTAGCTAGTTCTGCGGCTTTAGGCTCTAGCGCTTTTTTTGCTAGTTCTTGCGCTTTTGCGTTTACAGCGTCCTTACCGATCTGCACTAGTTCTGCGGGATCTATACCAATGCTACGCAGTACGTCTGCTACCTTAACTAACAATGGGGCAGCAGTAGCGGCAGCTGCGGCTGGCGCTGCACCGATCATACCGTCGCCAAAAATTCGTTTTTTCTTAGATCCTTTCTCCCACGCTTTTTTAAGCGCCTCTAGTTTACCACCCGCACCCTCCCAAAACGTGCGCAGTTTAGTGGGCTGTTTATCCCACGCAGCTGCTAGTTTAGTAGCTAGACCAGCAAAATTGATACTAACTAAAAGTAAAAATGAATTTCGTACAGGGGCAGCGGCTACTTTTAGTACCACTCTAGCCCCTTTCTTTAGGACTTGTCCTGTTGTGCGTCCAGCAGCTTTGCGGGCGGCTTTTACCGTAGTTTTAGCCGCTTTTTTCTGCGCTGTAGTCGCAGCCGCTTTCTTTTGCTGCTTTGCAGCTTTTAGCGCTGCTTTCTGCGCTACTGTAGCGCCAATGCCTGATATTTTGTAAACTGCCATTTTTTTATCTATTGCGTACGTGTACGGTTTTTTATAGTCAAAACTGCTAATAACTGGATCTATCCAAATTTCGCGGTCTGTGTTAGGATCTATTACGACAAAAACGTGTTGGGGCTGCCTGTCGAACGGTTTATAGCTTGCAAACCTAAAAGCAAAGGGTATTCCTAAATTTTGTAAGATACCCGCTGTGAATAGGCTAAAATGCTTACAATCGCCCCGACCTAACGCCAGTAAACTAGCTGGACTAGTAACAGTCTGCCTGTTGCTACTTTCGATCCTATATTTTACGTTTTTGCGTAAAAAGTTATAGATAATTCAAGCTACGACGCCTTTAGATCCACCCTCAAAAAAAGAACTAATTTTAGCATAATCGCTGACGTGTTCTCTATGCGCTTTTAGTATCGCCTCGATAATATCGCCAGTAGTCTGTTCCTCTACTATTTTGTCCGCTCTACCCTGATACGGATCTAGTAAACCCATTAACAGCTGCGCGTCCATTAAATAGTTTTCGTTTCGTTAATAGGATAGGTAATACCGTCTATATTAGCTGATCCTGTAAATGTAGCTGTGATATTTCCTACAGGCGTAGTCAATAACTCGCGCACACTACTAAAAACGCCAGTCGCACTAGGGCGCGCCTGTAGTTTTAGGATCGTTTCACTATTAGGCTGTATAACCTGATCGCCAAAAGCCGATACGTTTGCTAAAAATTGATTATTTACAGAAAGACTGCCGCTGATACTTTTAAAAGTTAGTCTACTGTTTGTGGGGTTTTGTACTGCTAGATCTATATTGATAACTGGCGCCAGCAAACCGCCACCGACGCGAACTGATCTCAGTAAAAAATTTGCTTTTTCGCTAAACCTGTAGCGGCTTAAAAAGTACAGCGCGGCTGCACCCCCTATGATCCAAAAGATCCGTTTCATTTTAACGGATCGCGGCTTTTTCTTAGTTCTGTTCGTTTGTCCTAACGAATATAACCTATTTACAAACTATGCAGTAAACGCAATTATCCACAAATTTGCAGTTTTACTGTTTTCGTAGGGTATGTGGGCGCGTTTGTGCGCGCACACGCTACCCTACGAAGTTACAGAAAAAAATGTGAATAACCTACAAATCTGTAGTACTTTTTATCCACATTCACCTGTATTCACCTACATTTCTAAAAAAACTGCACAATATCAGCCCGCTAGGGGCAAAAAAAAGCGCCCCACGTAGAAACGTAGGGCGTCCTTTACTTGCTTTGTGAAAACCTAAACTAACTGCTTATGATAGTAGCAAGATACTACTTTTTATTAAAATCGCCTATTAGCCACGTACGACGCTCAAATTTGCCCGATCCCTGATCGTACCAGTTAATATACCACGCGCCCAAATTGGCGCAAAATTGCCCAAATTTAACAGGGTTGCTGATATTGCGGTATTTTCTAGGTCGTAGCGTCTTAGGCTTAAAAAAAACTGTAGCGCTTTTTAGATCCTTTGCCATTTTTTACTATTTTCGTAGTGAATACAGGTGATTGCGGTTTAGTTCTGCGATCGTTTGTCCGTAGCCAGCCCGCGCCTCGCGCCTCAGCTGGCTACTTTGTTTTAGAACGGTAGATCGTCTGTAGTTTCCTGATTGTTACTAGCTGGCGGCATAGCAGCTGTAGTCTGTACCGCTTTAGGGTTTAGATCCGCTGGCTGCTGCTCTGTAAATAGTAAACGCAAATATTCGTTACCGCTTTTGCTTTTGTTAAGCCAGCCCGCTATACGGTACTGCTTACCGTCTAGGGTACAATTTCCGCTGTAGTCAGGTTGCGTTTGCTTTTCTTTTTTGTTGCGGTATAGCGCACCGCTGTTTTTGTTTTCCATAGTTACTAGTGTTCAGTTTCGCCTGTTCCCGCGTTAAGGTTTTTTTACTTTTTTAGGTATCTCTAAAATCGGCTGCTGATAGGGTAGCTGCTGCCAGCGTCCGTCAAAATTCATAAGCGCTATAGGATCAAACTCGTCGCTAGATCGCAAAAATTTAGGCTTTAAAACAAATTGCTTAGTATCTCTGTTTTTTTCTACGATCAGGGTAGACTGCGCCCACCTGTCCGTATTAGATCCTAAGTGTCCTAAACTTTCGCCCCCATTTTTGCCTAAATGCAGTACCCCGATCATAAGGATATTGTAAACTTTAGTGATACGCTTAAACCAGTTAGCGAGTAGCCTAGTTTCGCGCTCGTCGTTATAGTTTAGGCATAGATCCAGTAAACCGTCTACCACGATTACGCTACAGCTAGGCGTCTCTATTAAATAGGTTTCTATCATTTTGCGTATGCGACTAGGCATATCTTCGCGAAAGCTAAAAGCGTCTAGGCGCTCAGGTATAGAATTTTTGCCAGCAAAATCTTTGATCCTAGTCATTTGCCTATGAAAATCGTACTGGCTACTTTCTGTATCAAAATAGGCTATTTTATCGCGATTAGTAGGGGTACTTAGTTTGATCCCGAAAACGTCTTGAAAGGGCGGCACTAGCGCGCTAGCGATCGTAGCAGCAGCGTAGGTGCTTTTACTCGCCTTAGGCTAGGGCAGCCCGCTATACACGCAGTAATTTTCTAGCGTTCCTATTACTTTGCTCTGTATTGTTAATACTACTTGCTCTGCTTTAGGTATGTTAGTTGCGTCGTATTTGCGGGCTGCCAGTAATGTTTTGTAGTTCTGTTCGTTTGCCATTTTTTTAGTTCATATTCCAGTAGCTAGATAGCCATAGCATAAAAAATAGGACTACGAATAGCCAAAATTTAGGGCTAGTCCAAATTTCTAACAATAGCATTTTTATCTGTTTCATTTTCTTTAGTTTTTGATAGTTCGTCTAATAATTGTTTAGCCGCTGATATTGCCGCCTGTACTGGCGTTACTGGCGTTCCTTTGTCTGCTAGCTTAGTAGTTCTAGCAATATCTAAAAAAGTAGGTAGCAGCTGCAAACTAAAGTACTCTAGTTTATTCATACCCGCGATAGGGGCTACTAGTCGTCCTAAATTGTCCTGTGCTATTTGTGGTGGAAAAGCTGGCGCTTGATAGTTTGGGTTATCCATTTTGTAAAATTTTTAATTGTTTGGGGTAAATACGCTATTTCTACAGCTATTAGTATGCTTACGCATAGTGGTAAGCAAAACAAATAGATCCATAGCAGTTCAGCTATGACTTTGATCGTTTTCATTAGCTAGACTTGTAAGGTTTACAATTTGCCGCTGGTACTCGTCGATACTATCGCCTATTAAGTTTTTAATTTCCATTTCTAGGCTAAACGGTATTAGCAGCTGATCTAGTAAAATACGATCGCCAGTTCTAAACGTAATTTCTAGCTTTACGTCGATCTGGTATAAATGTTTGTACACAAATTGTAGGGTATTTACTTTACCCTGTAGGCGCTGTACGTGCGCTAGGATCTCTGCACGATCCTGTAGATAGTCTTGCATAGTGGTTTAGTTTAAGTAAAAAAATCGTTTGTCGATACGAATTTATAGCAGTTTTGCTGATACTAACAAAAAAAACTTATTACACGTGTAATAATTTAAATAATTAAATACATAAAAATAGCCTACTAATTTTCTAGTAAGCTATTGCAAATAGGTAAAAATCAGGCTTTTACAGCTTGAAAATTATCTTTTATTTTTTAGTAGTATCAAAAAAAAAAGAAAGGGTAAAGCCCAAAATAATGAAAACGGGTTAAACTTATTACTAAACTCGTTTAGTCTATTGATCCAGCCGCGTACAAAAACTGCGTATCTAGGCTGCGATCCTAGCGTAGTCTGTAGGTACTGCTTTCTGCGATCCTGATAGGCTTTAAACAGCCTACTAGTGTCTACAGCGTTTGCAGCTGTAATAGCTTGCGCGTTTGTAGTTACTGGACGTCCTAGATCTGTTAGCGCGTCGCGTAAATGCCTATAGGCTCTAGTGCTACCTGATCCCCACGCTGCCTCAGTCATAGCTAGCGCTATGCTATCAGGCAGCCTAGATCCGTTTACGTCGTTATAGTAGCGATAAATAAATCTAGCCGCCTCTGCGTCTGTTAGCTGTAAAAAGCGCTGGTAAGTTACTGGCGTAATGCCTAGACCAGCCGCCATAGTTTTAAACGTACAAAAAGTTACGCCCCTATTAGTGTGGACTTGTCCAGCACTAACGCATTTAGCGGCAGTATCTCTAGGATCTTTGCTTTGCTTGCCTTCCCATTTAAGGATATGCGCAATAAAGCTACTCCATTTATTGTCCGTTGCCTCGATCATATCCCTGTCTTATCAAAATCTTTAGCCATTCCTAGTCCTAGACCTGTAGTAATAGCGGCTACGCCCTCTACGATAGATCCTTTAATGATTAGGGCTATTCCTGTTAGTACAGTTGTAAAGCCGAAAAACGTCGTTTTCCAGTTACGTGGTTTTTTCAGTTTCATACTTAAAATAATTTATAGCGTTATAGTAAAAAGTACCAGCAGCGATAGCAATAATGATAGCGCGATCCGTTTTAGATAGCTTAGGTTTAGTAGCGGCTATTAGTAAATAGGGCGCTATTAAAAATATATCTATCAGCCTGACGGTTTGCGTTTTCACTAGTCTTTAATTAAATGCTCTAGCAAAATATCTAGCTTAGTCTCTAGCCTAGTTAAACGCTGATCGTGATCGTCGTTTTTACTAGTCTTGTCCTCTAGTGCTTTTACGCGCTGGTTAAGTACAGCCCACGACGCACCCGCACTAAAAATACTAGTTACTATTATCGCTATTACCTGACTTTCCATTTTCTTGCTGCTTTTTAGTTTCCTCAGCGATTGCCGCGTTAGTTTCGCGTAGCTTAGCCTGTAGCCATTCGATATTAGCTAATAGATCGTAAGCCTGTGCTTTTAGTTCTTGTACGTTTGCCATTTTTTTAAGGTATTAGGGTTAAATTTAGTTGCGTACAAATATACTCATAAGCGGCTAAATTAACGTCGCCAGCTTGCCCCCACGTGTCGTAGTCTGTACCGCTTATGCTGGTATTACCTTGCGCCAGCGCTTGCTTATTTTCGTTCTCGCCTGTACCAGTAACGCTGCTAATTACCCAATAAAACTGCGCGTAATTACTCAGGTTATCGTTTACGATAGACGCGTCGATAAAGTTACCGCTGCTTGCTTGTCCGTTAGTCCAAATCTGGACTGGTTGAATTGAATATCCCATTTTTATTAATTTATACTAGACTTATTGTTATGCTACTTATTGCCGTATTTATAGCACCATTTAGCACATTTAAATATAAACCATAAGTATCGGTATTATTAGTAGGATCTATTGTTATCCTTAATGTATAATTTCCGCCACTTGTAGCCGTTAATGTGCATTGACTGGTTGTTATATTTGTTGTATCAAATGTTGCAAAAGTTGAACCTGCACCACTTGGCAAAGCAAATAATTTACCAAATGCTGTTCCGCTTGTAGCTGCATATTCTCTTACTGTTACCATCAAATCAACTAATGCAATAACATTGTTACCACCCCAGTTATTAAATACAATATCTATTTGTAAATTTTGTGTGTAAGGAGAAGGAAAACTTCCGTTATAGCTTATGACAGTTCCACTACCTATATTTAAAACAGTAGCTTGACCACTTGGAACAGTAATTGTTGGCAAATTACTTGTTCTTGCTATATTAGTTGCACCGCTAGAAGTATTTAAATAGACGTCTGTAGTATTTCTAAACGATCCCGCTACGTCTAATTTATATCCCGCGTCTGTCGTTGTGCCGATTAGAAGATTTCCGCTATTTTTTAGAATCATTGTAGCAGGACCAGTAGTATAAAAATACATATCTCTGTGCGTTGCCGCTACTCTATCATAAGACTGTAAGTAAGTATATCCTACTCCATTGTCTACCTCAAAACCTGTATTTGAATTTCCACCGACTACAATTAGCCTAGACGTATTAGATTGAGTTCCTACTAAAAAATTTCCTGTATTAGATATTCGCACTCTCTCAGTACCACCAAAAGGCGTTGTTGCCCCTGTATTAAAAATTATATCTCTATTTTCAATAGATATTTCTAAACCATTACCAGCACCTTTATTTACTCCTATCCAGCCTTGATCTCCGCCAGCTCCACCGCTTTCTATCTGTATTGCAGTTCCTACACCGCTACTTGTTGCTAATTGTGTTGCTAAATGCAATAATTGTGCTGGATTATCTGTACCTATACCGATATTATTATTTCCAGTTATTACAAATTGATCGTTTGAGTGTCCAGCAGTAGATCCAGTACCGTTACCTATATAAAAACGCAGTTTACAGTTAGCCAAAGTAGCGTTATTATCCATAGACGCTACTGCGTCAAAATTTGCGTTATCCGATCCTAAAATAAACTTACTAAATGCGTTACCAGTATTAACAAATTTTCCAACAGGATTAGTAGTTACTTGTGTTCCTGTTTGGCTATCAATTACAGTTAGTTTATTTGTTAAAGTTGTAGTTCCTATTCCTACTCTATTATTTGAGCTATCTACAAACAATACATTTGTATCTACTGTTAAATTTCCCGATAAACTTACTGCGCCATTGACTTGCAATTTATCTCCATTATTAACAGTAGATCCTAGCAGCAAATTTGCCGCCATATAGTTTAGGTCACTTAGTCCAGCCTGATAAACTCCCCAACGATTAGTAATTGTTAGCGCGCTATATTCTGTAGTGTCGTTTAGGGCTATTCCGTAGTAGTTAGTTACGGTAGGGTTATTTGCGCCAGTATAAATAGGCGCGTAAGCGTGAAAGCCGCTAGCGTGCGTAACAGTACAGCCCGCTTGCGACGGACTAAAGCCAAAATTTGCCTGTATAGCTGCAAAGCTGCGCAGTTGCCCGCCTAGTCCTTGCTGAATTGTTACGGTATCAGGTCCGCTATTAAATTGTATAAATGCTTGACCAGAAAAACCGCCAGCTAGCACCGTTCTAGGGATAGTGGCGCTGCCTTGAAAAATATCGTTATGTAGCGCACCTATAGCGGTATAGGCAATACCAGCGGTATAGCTAGCACCGTTAGGCGTAGTAGTAGTTAAATAACTAAAAATACCGTTTCTATTTACGCCAGTAGTTTGCGTATAGTTATGCTCTATTAAAGCGCTGCCAGTTACTTTTAACGTTTCGCCACTAGACGCAGCCCCACCTATACCGACGTGTCCTGTAGATCTAGTTATTTGTACTGGTGCGTCGATAAATGTACCAGCGTCGTTATATCGTCTAACTTGTAAATCTGCGCCAGCGTTTGTGCCTGTTTCGTTTCCGTCCACCCGAAACGCCCACCGCTGTAGATCGTCTGTCCTAAAGCTAAAGATCCTAGCGACGTTATTATCTGCGTCTAGGATCATTCTAGCTACGTTAGCGCCACCGTCCGCGTGGATCAGTCCGCTAGGGGCTGCTTTATAGATCCCGATACCAGCACCAGTAATATAGAAAGGCGTCGCAGCTGCGCCCGCATTTCTTAGTAAAAAGCGGTAGCGGCTACTGTAGGTAGCTGCCGCTGGATCTACCGTATCGGTAGACATTTGCATTATTCGCTCTGTACCCGCGTCGTCAGGTAGTCCAAAATGTATACCTGTAGCCATATTAGCCGCAGCAGTACCGCTGCTAAGAGTATGACTAATTTTTATAGGATATTGCCCCGCTGCACTATTAGGCGTCCTTTCTTCAAAAATAGCTGCAAAGCCGCTGCTATTAGTAGTATTTTTTGCGTAGACCGCTACTGCACTACTACCCGATCCAGCTACCGTAGTAAAGTCCGATAAAACTCCTTGACCGTCTGTCTGTACTATATTTACTCCAGCTGTAGGCGCGTTAGTTTTAATTCCTAAATATCCGTTCGTATTATCCCACCACAAATTATTAGATCCGCCTATAGCTTGCGCGGCAGTCCAGTAAGCTACCTGAGTAGCAGCACCAGTACCAGTAACAGTACTACTGCCAGGTCCGCCTATTAGATCCCACGTCGTACCATTGTCGCGGTAGATCTCAAATGTATCTATAGAAACAAATAGACGCCCTGTTTGCCCCGCAGCTGGACGGTTGGCAAACGTATTGCTATTTATACTAGGGCTGCCTAGTTGATTAAGTATATTAAAGTCTACAAACATTAAACGTAA
>SXGS01582033.1_pt1 | contig 13512 bp, 8 predicted proteins | sample 3174681 | NCBI WGS metagenome assembly SXGS01 (sample SAMN11356861, study PRJNA531348) | freshwater metagenome | isolation source: freshwater sample F1-80 | place: China: Fuxian Lake, Yuxi | collected 2017-12-25
GAGCTGGGTGTGTGGTTCGAAAAACCCGCTCACCGGCACCAACGCCGCCAAAGAGAGCGGAATTGAACTGGGCGAAGACCCTTCAGCGCCGCTTCAATCCGATGCCGATGCCGACGAGATGGCTGAAACCTCTGGGCCGGAGGATCAGCCGGAATTACTGAGAAGCAAAGCCCCCTTCCAGCCCCCGCAACCCGCTGGGGATCCCGAGAAGGCCCGTATAGCCGGGTGGAACTGTACCCCGAATATGGACGAGGGGCCTGACCGAAGCTGGGTCTGCTCGTTAAGCGGCCGGGATCCGCGTGGCCTGGCGCACGTCGTCAGTGAAGAAGGCGAATCCACAGAAAACTGGGCAGAATCCAACACGATAACGCGAGAGGACGAGGACCGATTTGAGAACATGCTGGGCCGCATGCCGGTAAATCCGTGGCAGCGCAGCTGTGCACCCAAGGTCGGTAAGAAATCGCCACCCCCCATGGCTGAATTTATCCTGACGCCAGAGGAAAAACTGGCGAGAAAAAAGGCAGCGATTGACATTCACTCTGACTATTTCGAGCTGATCGACAACGAAGTAACCAATTTCACCGGGACCGCCGAGATGGTCAAGGCGGACCAGAAGCTCTGGGGCGATTACATCACCCGTAACCTCAAAACCAACGCGGTCAACGTACACGGTAACGTCACCTACCAGGACAAGGGATTTATCCTCTCCAGCGACTCGGGATTCATGGATGGTGAGGCTGATCGGGGGGTATTTCGCAATAGTCAGTTCATCTTGCCCGCCGTACCGGGGCGCGGCACATCCCGGCTCACCAATATCGACAGCAACACCCTGTCCCGCTATGAAAACTTCAGCTACACGACTTGCCCGGCGGGCAACCAGGACTGGATACTCCACGCATCAAAAGTGAAGATCAACAAGGAAACCGGGCGCGGCAGCGCACAGGACGCCTGGTTCGAGTTCATGGATGTTCCGTTTCTGTATACGCCTTACATGGATTTCCCTACCGACAAACGGCGTTCATCAGGCCTGCTGAGTCCCAACCTCGGGGTAACACAGGTCAGTGGTGTTGATCTTTCAATACCCTATTATTTTAATCTGGCGCCAAACTATGACTACACGGCTCAACCCCGGTATCTGACCAAACGGGGATTCATGTTGCGCAACGAATTCCGCTATATCGACGAGACCTCACGTGCGCGGCTGTCTGGCGACATTCTTCCTTACGATGATGAAACCAAAACCACGCGCGGACAGATCAGCCTGCTTGACGATACCCGCTTCAGCGAGAACGTAACGGCTCATATTGATGGCAACTGGGTGTCGGATTACAACTATTTGAGTCAACTGGGATCCGCGCTCAACACGGTCAACTACGTCAACATTCCCAGCACGGCCATGGTGAACTACAGCAGCCCATGGGGACCGGTCAGCGGCATGGCCAACTACTTCCAGACCATCGACCCGAGCGTCCCAAAAGATCAGTATCCCTACTTCTACCTGCCCAAGGTCGAACACAGTTTCGGCGAGAACATTGCCGATACCGGCCTGATGCTGAGCAACCAGACTCAGGTCTCCTATATCCAGGCCGACAGCAACGAGATGACCATGGGCCAGCGTTTTCTCATCCGGCCCAAGCTGACTTACCCCATGGAGAATAGCGCCGGATTCGTTCGCCCAAGTGCAACCCTGGCATTCAACCAGTATTCACTACAAAACCCGGAATACTGGGGCAAGTTGCAGCAAAACCTTGGCGTCAACACCAATGGCAACAGCAGCCAAAATTTCACGACGCCAATTTTGTCCCTGGACAGTGGAACCTATTTTGACCGGGATCTGGAGATCGGTGATACGCCGATGCAACATACCATCGAACCGCGTTTGTTCTATGTATATATCCCAACCGTTGACCAGCAGAACATCCCGGTCTTCGATACAACGAGTTACGACTTTACCTACTATCAGCTCTTCCGCGAGAACCGATTCGCGGGTTATGACCGGGTGGGTGACGCCAACGACCTGACGGCCGCCGTGACCTCACGGCTGATAGATCATGAAACCGGCATTGAGCGGATTCGAGCCACGCTGGGCAACATCGCGTATTTCTCGGACCGGGAGGTGACGCCTGCCGGACTCGCGCCAGAAACCTATCAGCAAAGCTTCTCCAATATCATTGGAGACTTCTATGGTGCCATCACCAACAACTGGTCGGTATACACCGCCGGGCAATACAACCCCTCCTTCAATCAGCTTGATCGCGGACAGGTCGGACTCCAATACAACAACAAGCAAAATCACATTCTTAACCTGGCTTACCGTTACCGCCGGAACCAGTATACGAACAACTGCACACCCTCATGGACTGGCCAGAATTACTACACCAACAGTTCGGGCTGTCTTGACTTGACCGATGTCTCCATGCGGCTCCCCATTCTGGCGGGCTGGTACGCCATCGGCAGGTGGCAGTACTCGTTTCTGGACAACGTCACCACCGAGAGTTTTGCCGGATTTGAGCGCGAGACCTGCTGCTGGCGGTTCGCCCTCATTGGCCGCCGCTACCTCAACACCATCAATGCCGACGGTACGGCCCAGTCCAATAATGCCGTATTTCTCCAGATCGAGCTAAAAGGCATGACCACGCTGAACGAGGATGTGGATAAATTCCTCGAAAGAAGCATTACCGGTTACAGATTCCAGGACTATTGATGGCACGACAGCACATGGGCCACCACGGCACCGCCTCCAGCAGCACACTCAGGTCAGGCCTATTGCTGGGCCTTACGCTCTTGCTGCCCTTGCCGTCGCTTTCGGTTGCCGAGGGAGTAGACCGGATTGTGGCGGTGGTCGAGGACGACGTGATTCTGGAGCGTGAGCTTCAGAAAAAGATAGACATAATCCGGCAAGGCCTGTCACAGAGCGGCACCTTGCCGCCTTCCGAACTGGCACTCGCCCGGCAGGTGCTGGATCGGCTCATTCTGGAAAAAATCCAGATCAGCATGGCCGAAAAATCCGGCCTGCGGGTCGACGACGAGACCCTTCGCCAAACCATTCAGCAAATTGCACAGAAGAACAGCATGACGCCGGAAGAGCTGCGTAGCTCGCTCCGTAACGAGGGCATCGAGTATCCGGACTTCCTCGAACAGATTCGGGGTGAACTGGCGCAACAACGACTGCGGTCCAGCCAGGTCAACAGCCAAATTAAAATCAGTGATCGTGAAGTTCAGCACTGGATGGAAGCCCGCCTCAAGGCGGGAGCCAATCCCAATGCGGAGTATCTGCTTGGGCAAATTCTTATAGCGACCCCGCAAGGTGCGACTCCCGCCACCGTTCAGGCCGCCCGTGACAAGGCAGAGAAACTCATCGCTGATCTTCGCCATGGGGCAGACTTCCGCCAGGTGTCCATGAGCTCATCCGATGCTTCGGAAGCCCTCAAAGGGGGTGACCTCGACTGGCGAAAACTCAGCGAGCTTCCAACCCTGTTTGCCGAAGCCGTCCCGAAAATGAAAAAAGGCGATATTGAAGGCCCCATCCGCAGCCCCAGTGGCTTCCATATCATCAAGCTGATGGATCAGCGGGGAGGCGATGTGGAGCACATCACCAAGACCCGTGTCAGACACATTCTGCTCAAGCCCAATGAAGTCATGACCAACGACGATGCCCGCAAAAAGCTCGAAACCATCAAGACCCGGATTGAGGCGGGGGATGATTTTGGTGAACTGGCTCGCGGTAACTCGGATGACAAGGGGTCGGCCGTCAAAGGTGGCGATCTGGGGTTTGTCACACCCGGAGCCCTGGTGCCTGAATTCGAACAAGCCATGACCGATCTCAAGCCCAACGAGCTCAGTGAACCGGTGCAAAGCCAGTTTGGCTGGCACCTTATCCAGGTACTCGAACGCCAGGAATCCGATGATACGAATGAATTGCTGAAAAAGCAGGCGCAGGACGAGATATTCAAGCGCAAGGTCGACGAAGAAACGGAACTCTGGCTACGCCGCATCCGTGACGAGGCCTATGTCGAAATTCGCGTTCCCGAATTAGCCCCCGACGGTGTTCCTGCGGAGCCCGGCCAATCCGGCCCATGACCCCCCGGCTGGTCTTGACCACGGGGGAACCGGGAGGGATTGGCCCTGACCTTTGCCTCCAGATCGCCAGCCAACCCTTACCCTGTGAGCTGGTAATCGCCGGCGATCCCGCTTTGCTGAGCCATCGCGCAAAACAGCTGGGCCTTGCGGTTGAACTGGAGTCCTGGCAGCCACCCGCCCCCGCAAGCCACCGGCCGGGACACCTTTTCGTCTGGCCGGTGAGCACGGCGGCCAGCGTAACCTCCGGCCACCTTACTGCGGCCAATGCCCGTTATGTCCTGAAGACCATTAGCGAGGCGGCCAAAGCCTGCCTGGCGGGTCAATTTGATGCACTGGTGACCGGCCCCATCAACAAGGCCAGCATCAATGAAGCCGGCATTTCATTTTCCGGTCACACCGAATACATAGCCGCCCTGACGGGCGGAGAACCCGTCATGTTACTGACAGCGCCAGGGCTGCGGGTTGCCCTTGCCACAACCCACTTGCCCCTGACTGAAGTCAGCCTGAACATCACTCCCGAGCGCCTGAGGCAGACCTTGCGCATTCTTGATCGTGAGCTGCGCGGGCGTTTTGGCATCTCTTCCCCGCGCATCCTGGTGGCCGGACTGAATCCCCACGCCGGCGAAGGCGGATATCTTGGCCGGGAGGAGATTGAGATCATCTCACCCACGCTGGACGCACTGCGTGCGGAAGGATTGAATCTTGGCGGACCGCTGCCCGCCGACACCCTGTTCCTTCCGCCCGTCCTGGCTGAAGTGGACGCCGTATTGGCCATGTATCACGATCAGGGTTTACCGGTGCTTAAACACCTGGGCTTTGGGCGGGCCGTAAATATCACACTGGGTCTCCCCATCATCCGTACCTCGGTCGATCACGGTACGGCACTGGCACTGGCCGGTACGGGAGCCGCCGATCCCGGCAGCCTGCTGGCCGCCATCGATGCCGCCATCGACCTGGTTCGACGTTCGCGGCCTACATCAACCTGCACCCTTCCCTCATGAATCACACCCCGCGCAAACGCTTTGGCCAGAACTTCCTCCGCGACGATACCGTGGTACACCGCATCGTCGCGGCGGTGAACCCTCGCAGCGGGGACCATCTGGTCGAAATCGGCCCCGGCGAAGGGGCAATGACCGCCGCCTTGCTGAACAGCGGGCAGCCCCTGGACGCTGTAGAAATCGACCGCGATCTGGCTATCGTGCTCAAGCGCCGTTTTGAAAATTCCCCTCAGTTCAGGCTGCATCAGGCCGATGCCCTGAAATTTGATTTTCACACCCTTGCCCACGGGGAAAAGCTGCGCATCGTCGGCAACCTCCCCTACAACATCTCCACTCCGCTGCTATTTCATCTCTTTGCCCACAGCGGGATCATCGAAGACATGCATTTCATGCTGCAAAAGGAAGTGATTGATCGCCTGTGCGCGGAAGCAGGCGATGCGGATTATGGCCGGCTGGGCATCATGGCCCGGTACTACTGCCGGGCCGAAAAGCTCTTCGAGGTGTACCCGGAGAGCTTTTATCCGCCCCCCAAGGTGACCTCCGCCATCGTGCGGCTGATTCCGCACGCAGAACCCCCCGTGGCCGCCAGCCCCGCCGCCCTCGGCAAGGTCGTGACCACCGCCTTTTCCCAGCGCCGCAAAACGCTGCGGAATGCACTCAAAAGCCTGTTCGACGAAGCCGGGCTACGAGAGGCTGGCATTGACCCCGCTGCGCGGGCAGAGACTTTAAGCCTGGAGCAATATGCCCAACTAGCAAATCGCATTTAAGGGAACTCCCTTGTTGACACATCTTGAATCACTTGACTTCACCGAGTTGCCCGGCGAGGTCGATCAGATCCTTGAGCGCCTCCTGCGGGTCGTGGCCCACGCATTATTCGCATTGCTTGTTGTTTGTCAATTGTACTAACATTGCGGCAAGTATACCCATATCAGCGTGATCGCTATGACAGTCACCATAACCCCACCCTCAGCACGCTCCGCACGACTTGGCCTTCGGGCAACCCGCGAACAAGAAATTGTGTTGCGACGTGCCGCTGATGTCGCTCATAAGTCATTGACTGATTTCATTCTCGACAGTGCCTGCTTAGCTGCGGAGCAAACCCTGCTGGATCAGCGCTTATTCGTGGTTTCCGGTGGCCAGTACCAGACCCTGTTGAGTCTTATGGACAAATCAGAGGAACCCAATGAGGGGCTGCGTGATTTATTCTCACGAAAGGCTCCTTGGGCCAGCGAATGAATCTAATCGGTCCGGAACCCCTTGGTGCGTTCCATGAGACCGAAGGATTCGATTGTGGCAAGTTCGCGCTGAATGATTGGCTCATTCGCCATGCTCTACAGGCGCAGGGAAGTGGCTCAGCCAAAACATTCGTCGTTACCAAGAACAACCAGGTCTTGGGCTACTTCAGTCTTACCGTTGGTCACGTTGATGCCTTGGATGCGCCCGATCGCATTCGTCACGGAATGGGTCAATACCCTGTTCCTGTAGTCATTCTGGCGCGACTAGCCGTATCGGACAAGGCGCAAGGTCACGGTATCGGATATGGACTTCTCCAAGACGCAATACGCAGATCAGTCATGATTGCAGATCAGGCTGGAATTAGGGCAATGCTGACTCACCCCATTGATGAGGATGCGGCTCGTTTTTATACCCGCTTTGGTTTTATCTCATCCCCTTTGCGCGAACAACAATTACTGCTCCTTCTCAAGGATGCTCGTGCCTATATCCGTTGATTGATGCCGAGGGGCCGTCTACCCCGACCCAAAGCTGTCATTAGGTCACATACAGGGAGCCGGAGGCGGAAAGTCGCATCAACCGAACAATGCAGCCGGGCTACGAGAGGCCGGTATTGACCCCGCTGCGCGGGCCGAGACCCTCAGTCTCGAACAGTACGCCCGGCTGGCCAGAAGGCTACCTGCCGCCTAGCCCCGTTATCCTGCCAGCACTTGCTTCCCCCCCCCCCCGGCTTATGCTGTACCCTTTCAGTCTGTTTTTGCCGCCAACCGATTATTACCCCCTCAGACGGGTTTTTTCAGGAGAGCCTCATGCCGCATAACCACACCGTAAAAATTGCAGCTCTTTTAATCGGCCTCAATACAGGGCTGTCCCTGGCAGAGGTGAATCATGTACCCAAAGGCACGTGGTTCCCGAGCGGGCTGGACATCATCAGGGATCCAGTCACGGGGCGGCTGGCGGTACCCGAACATTATGGGGAGGCTCTCATCTCCGGCTCCGCCAATACTCCGGTCATCCGGCAGGATCCGCTCACTAAAAACGCCCTCCTCTACATCGGCGCATCGAACGGTGGCGTGTATTTGCGCCGCTACACCTATGCCGAAGACCGCTGGAGTGACGGCTGGACCTGGGTCAGCAAACCCGGTTCAGGCTATACCGGCTCGCAATCCATCGGTGCCCTGTCGATCTCGCCGGATGGCCAATTGCTGGCGGTTGGGCAGGGTAATCCGAGCAACTATAACGGCTTCGGCGTGCCGGGTAATGGCATTCAGATCGGTCGGATTCAGCCGGATGGCACGCTGCACTGGGTAGAAACCGATCCTGATATTGCGCCAAGCCTGCGGGGTCTGAATGTCCGTAGCTTGAGCTGGACCGGAGGCAACACCGTCTGTCCGGAGTGCTGGGTGCTGTCATCCAGCACACTCAATATTGATAATGGTCGTTATCTTGGCTCCAGGCTGCTTGCGCTACTTGTGCCTGATGGCACGATTGCCCTCCTTCAGCGAGGAGCGTTTGATAGCTGGAATCTGACGACCGATACCGTCAGGAGCCTGTCCAGCAGCCCGGTACTGGTTGCCGGTTACAACACGATGGATTTCAGTCCGGCTTACCTCAATCAGGTAGGTATCCTGCAGCGGGACGGGAGTGTGGTGGCTCTCGGAGGTGACCGCTACGGAACCTATTTGCAGTCGTTGTATCTTCAGCAATTGAAGATCGCCCGAATTTCTGTCTACCCTCAACTGGTCAACGGCACGATAGTGGCGTTTATTGGCTCCTACGATGGTAAAGACGACATTTCTCGAATAGACCGGCTGGTGATTGACCCTGTCACCTATGCACTCATGGACGTCAGTACCGCCCCGGTCCAGGGAAAGATCGGCAACAGCCAGGCGGCGAATCTCAAGTATTATGGCAACTTCTCGCTTTCGGCCAACCCGCTGGATCCCGGGGCATTGACGGTCTTTTCCGGCGGAAATCAGTATGCCGATGACAAGGCGTTCACCTATGCGGGTGGACTGGTATCCGTGGGTTTCGGTTCAACCCCTGGTGTGACGGATTACCTTTATGGGCCTTTGAAAAATTCCGGCGGAGAGGCGGACGGTGCCCAGCCGGGTGCCCCGCACGCCGATTCGCGCACTATCGCCTATTACGACACGCCACATGGACCCGCGCTGATTCAGTCAGACGACGGGGGTATCTGGCAATTGGGTCTTGACGGGAACAGTTGGTGGAAATCCCTGACGGCAGCAGGACTGAATACCCTTGAAGTCATGACCTCGGACTGGAATTCCACAACGAAGTCTCTTGTGGCTGCCTATCAGGATAACGCCGCTTCCTTAGGGAGTTTTGGTCAGCCATCCTCGCATAACCTACTCTCTGGAGACGGTCAGATCGCATTCTTTGATGATGGCGGGCCTTTGGGTGTTCAGGGCCTGACGGATGCCTATTTCCAAGCCCAAGAATACCTGGGGTCCGAAAATTCCGGCTTGATCCGTTCAGCTCTGAATAAATCGGGTTTCATCACGAGCTACGACATGGTGCATATGTTCCTGCGGTGGGATGAGCAGCGAATTCCCTTTGCTGAGTGGCTTGCATTCAAGGCGCAGGGTTTGGGTGTCCCCTTTCAGGCTCCCATCGCCCCCAACGCTTACCGGCCGGGCGACATCGTCATGGCGGGCCGGTTCAATGTCTACGAGACCATTCCGGTTGATGCCATGGATTTGCCCAACAGCCTGGTGTTCGAGCCGCTGTTTGATTTCAACGTGAATCCTCTCCAGGATCCGGAAAGGCTCGACACCTACTGGGTCAATGCGCTCGACAATCAGGGGTCAGCACTACCGCAATCCAGATACGACAGCCTCTATACCGGGCTGCAAATCCTCGACGCTGACGCTAAGCTGAAGTTCTCCGGGATTTATGGGCGGCAGCGCGGAGACGAAATGAAACTTGAGCCGATCTATCAGATGCAGGGCACGGCAGACGGCTCCATCCTAGCCATCGCCCATCGCTCTGCCGAGAATCAGAAGGATGCGGTGTACTGGCTTCAGGGTGGGACGCCTATACGGAACAATGACAACAGCAAGGGAGCGTTTTTACCAGAACAATCGCTGCGTGCCCGCTTGCCGAATGGACAGGTCAAGGCGTATACCCTCGACAGCCTCGGCATTCTGTTGAGTCCTGTCGATGCCTTCAAATTGCAGTCTTTAGTTTACGTGCCTGCCGTCAACGGCCATGGCGAGTATCTCGTCGTGGGTGGTCAGCAAGGTGCCTGGATGGCCGCAGTGAATCCCGCCACCGGCGAGCCGGGCTCGTTCACCCCGATGAACTGGCGCGACCTGCCTGACTCCACACCACCGGGCAGTTATAACGTGACCATGAAGTACGACCCCAAGGACGACCTTCTGGTGGCTTCCCAACTGGGGCAGGGCAGCTGGCTCTACAGCTTCAGTGGCCAAATCGAGCCGAAGAAACCGTCGGATCAACTGATTAATATGCCCAGGACGGTGCTGCTACAACAGGCCAGACCGGCTCTCGACAAGCGCGGCAATCAGGTGAATACCCTGCTGTTCGTTCAGCTCAACCCGGAGATGATCAATCCAGGACAGGCATACGATGTGATTGTGGAGTTCCGGGATTTTAAGAAATGGCAGGATACTCTCGAACTTCTGTCCCCCATCGCCGGTGCCGTAGGCAAGTCCCCGCCTGATTTCAACCTGTTGACGGAAGCCGGTCAGGCACGGTTCCACGCGGTGACCGGTTCCAATGGAACATTGCGGGTACCGGTACATCTTGAGCCAGGCATCAACATGATGGCCTTCACGATCAATGGGAAGGAGGTTCCCGAGTTTGTGCCAACATTCAGTCTCGAACTATCGACCTCGCTGGCGGATAGCTCGAATGCGGTGATCAGTCACCTGATCTTTGACTCGGGCAGCCCGGCATACTCCGTCTACATACCGGGTGCGCTGGACAGTCTCGACCCCTACTCACCGTCGTTTGATCCGCATGGCGATGACGGCTTGCAGCGATTCCATTACCGCAAGAACCGATGGGTAGTGGGGCCGGTAAAGCATGTTGCCAAGGCAGGTTACTCCGATAATGACGTGGTTTATGTGGGTACGGAGGGCAACAAGGTCAAAGCAGGACGCGGAAATGACCTGATCTATGTCGACGGCAGTACGGCGGGCGTCAACAAACTGTTTGGGGGACCCGGTGCCAACCAGTTCAGGCTGGTCAGCACGCTGGATGATCTGCCGAGCTTCCCGCAGCAGGTAATGGACTTCAAGCCCGGAAAAGACAAGGTGGGCCTGGCCGGCGTCAGCTACAAAGACCTTACCTTCAAACAAACCTCACAGGGAGCGGCGCTCTTCGTCCTGGGTCAGGAAGTCGGGCAATTCAGGCATATCAGCAAACGGGTATTGAAAAACCCCAGGAACTTCATTTTCTATAACTGAAGCCCTGCACGCGCCTCGCCGGGTTTCCGCGATCGCTTCTACCCGGCCCTACCCAAGGGGTTTGTGGCAGACGTCAGGTAATCACCGTCGGCGCGGCCATGCCGGAACGCTGTTTGACTTCACCGAGTTGCCCGGCGAGGTCGATCAGATCCTTGAGCGCCTCCTGCGGGTCGTGGCCGTGCTGGCTGGCATCCGGCTCGTAGCGCTCCAGATAGATGCGCAGGGTGGCGCCTTCGGTGCCGGTGCCGGACAGGCGGAAGACGATGCGGGAACCATTTTCAAAAATGATGCGGATGCCCTGGTTGGGGCTGACGCTGCCATCGACCGGATCGGTGTAGCTGAAGTCATCGGCCAGACAAACCGTACTGCCGGCCAAGGCCTGGCCAACGAGATGATGCAACTGCCCGCGCAAGTGGGCCATGATGCCGTCACCGATGGCCAGCGGCATACCTTCGTAATCATGCCGGGAGTAGTAGTCCCGGCCAAACCTGGCCCAATGCTCGCGCACGATGTCGGCCACGGATTCCCTCCTCACGGCGAGCAGGTTCAGCCAGGCCAGTACGGCCCAGAGCCCGTCCTTTTCGCGCACGTGGTCGGAACCGGTGCCGAAGCTGTCCTCGCCGCAGAGAGTGATCTTGCCGTCGTCCAGCAGGTTACCGAAGAATTTCCAGCCGGTGGGGGTTTCATAGCAGCCGATGCCCAGCGCCTTGGCCACGCGATCAGCGGCCTGGCTGGTGGGCATGGAGCGGGCGACACCCTTGAGACCGGCCCGGTAGCCGGGCAGCAAATGCAGGTTGGCGGCCAGCACGGCCAGGCTGTCGCTGGGCGTCACAAAAAAATGATCGCCCATAATCAGGTTGCGGTCGCCATCACCGTCCGACGCCGCCCCCAGTACCGGCGCACCCGGCGCATACATGCGCTCGGCGAGCTCATGCGCATGGACCAGATTGGGGTCAGGATGGCCGCCGCCGAAATCTTCTTGCGGAACGGCATTCATCACCGCATCGGGCCTTGCACCGAGACGTTCTACCAGAATGTGCCGGGCATAAGGCCCGGTGATGGCATGCATGGCATCGAAGCAAATAGAAAGACGGCCAGACTTCAGGGATGACTCGATCAGACCAAAGTCGAACAGGCTTTCCATCAGCTCGGCATAGTCGGTGACGGAATCCACCACCTGAACTCTCAAATCGCCGAGCGAGTATTCACCCAGGGTATCCAGGTCAAGGTCAGCCGCATCAGCGATGTGGAACTGATTAATTTCCAGGGTTCTTGCGAAGATGGCATTAGTAAGACTCTCCGGCGCGGGGCCACCGTTTGACGAGTTGAATTTAATCCCAAAGTCCTCATCTGGCCCACCGGGATTGTGGCTGGCGGAGAGCACAAAACCGCCCTGTGCGCCGTATTTGCGAATCAGGCAAGAAGCCGCCGGAGTGGACAACAGCGCCCCGCGACCCACCAGAAGCTGGCCGACCCCGTTCGCGGCGGCCATCTTGATGATGATCTGCGCGGCCTCGCGGTTGTAGTAGCGCCCATCCCCCCCCAGCACCAGGGTGATGCCTTGCGTATCCCCGATAGCATCGAACACCGACTGCACGAAGTTCTCCAGATAATGCTCCTGAAGTACGGTCTTGACCTTCTTGCGTAAGCCCGAGGTGCCTGGCTTTTGATCGGTGTAAGGCTGCGTTTTGATGGTTTTTACTTGCATGATGCGCTCTCAACTCCAATGGAAGATCTCGCACGCATTGTACTGAATTCAACCTTGTCAGCGAGGACTCCAAAGCGGTCGTCCTCATGGCCTGCTGACCAATTTTTTGAGGCCGCACAGGGTGAGGATGGACAAACCGTCCTAAAAACGCGAAAAACTGGTGACATTGCAACAAATTGTGTAAAAATAATACTGGAAAGTTTGGCGGTTTCCCGGCAAACTTGAACCTGAGCGGCGTCCGCGCTTAATCTATAGGTGCAGATGCTTTCTTAAACGACCGCATCATATGGAAGGAAATTTACAATGATGAATGCAACCAAGCTGTCCATCGTTCTACTGTCTGCTGGCCTGACCGTTGGCTGCGCCAGCAAAAGCGACCTGAGCGCTCTCCAGACCCAGGTTGATGGCCTGAAGGCTGAGATCTCTTCTGTAAAGAGCACTGCTGACGAAGCACTGTCTGCTGCTACCAGCGCTGACGCTGCTGCTCGCCGCGCTGCTGCTGCTGCTGAAGAAGTTAACGCCAAGCTGGATCGTGGCTTCCGCAAGGGCGCTATGAAATAAGCTTTTCGCTCTGCGAAAACCTTAAAAGAAACCCGGTGAGTTCGCTCACCGGGTTTTTTGTGCGCCAAAACAATTCACTCGATCAGAACCGCAGGGCTACAGGGTAGCGAAACCCGGTTTTGGTTGACTCAACCCCCCATCCATTCCTTAACCCAGTCACTCCGCCGCTCACGGTCAAGCAGCTCAGCCCGGGCCCGCATTAACACGACGGTAAAATAATAAAGCTGGAAGGCTCCCGCCATCAGCAGCAGAGGCACCAGCATACTAAGATGGATAGACGGCTTATCAAGCTTGGTCACCGTGGCCCCCTGGTGCAGAGTGTTCCACCACTCCACCGAATAATGGATGATGGGAATGTTGACTACGCCGACCAAAATCAGCACGGCACCGGCTCTCGCCGCTGTCTTCACGTCATCAATCGCCATGACTAGCGCGATATAGCCCATATACAGGAATAATAGAATCAGTTCGGAGGTGA
>SXGS01440402.1_pt1 | contig 13511 bp, 7 predicted proteins | sample 3174681 | NCBI WGS metagenome assembly SXGS01 (sample SAMN11356861, study PRJNA531348) | freshwater metagenome | isolation source: freshwater sample F1-80 | place: China: Fuxian Lake, Yuxi | collected 2017-12-25
AAACGGTGCTCCGTCTTGCCTTGGCGGGTCCATCCCTCTAAGGTCTTCATCTCTTCGTCGCTGAGCTGAAATTTCGCGGACTTTCGGCGCATGACTCAACATACAGTAGTACCAGAACTAATGCAACTAGACACTAGTCTTGAACGAAGGTCGGCGCCGGAACTGCTCCGCGGCCGAGCGCGCGGTGGGGATAGCTTCGCGTATCATCCCATCTCGCGGATACCCCTGCAAAAAGACTTGACCGGACTCCATCGCGGAATCGCCGGACCGGAATCGCCAATCCGAAAGGAAGAACCCGCGAAGAAAGCTTAGCGGCGTTTCGCGGTAAACTCCATGCCACGCTTCGCGCCTTCCCGCGTTCGCGTGCCCTTCAATTCCGTGCCTTCCACCGTTCCGCGCCAGAGGAGTTTTACATCTCCCTTTCGCGTCTTGTCCACTGTCTTGAAAGAAAAGGCTCCGTTCTCGAACTTTCCCCCCTCAACCATCGTCGAGCCTTGTTTCTTCCGGCCGCCGGACACCGTGCCTGTGAGCGCCGTGCCGTCGCTCTTCAGGTCGAATGAAAGGGACGTAGTCTTTTCGCCTTTCTTGCCCTTTGTCTTTATTTGAGAAGTCCATGCGCCGTCAATGGCTGCCGCAAAACCTGTGGCGGCAATGGCTACGCTGAGCAGCGCGAACAAAATGAGTCGTCGTTTCATATAACACTCAACACGCAGGCGCACCGTGAGTTTCGGGCTCTCTCCGAGTTCCTGCCACTGCCCGCCGCCGAGCAACTTCAGGCAACGTAAGGGGTTTAGTGTACTATAGGGATTCTGAATACCCCTGGAAGGAAATTGTGAACTTTCGATCCGTGTTCCGGTTTGTTGTACGTATCATTTTCGTCGCTGCGGCCCTGGGTACGTCGTTACGCGCGCAATCCACCGGTTCCACGTTTGGCGAAGTGATCTCACTCGGCGGAACTCCGTCCGACATTGTGCTCGATGAGCTTAGGGGCCGGCTCTATCTCGTCAACGACAAGACAAACCGTATCGATATTTACGGGCTCGCGGAAAAGCGCTCGGTGGGAGTCATTCAGGTTGGTACAACACCGCTCGCGGCCGCAATGTCTTCGGATTCGGCCTTTCTTTACGTCACGAACAACGGCAGTTCCTCCATGAGCGTGATTGACTTGGGCACAAACAGCGTGCTCCAGGTAGTCAACCTGCCGGCGCGTCCCGAAGGCGTCGAAGTCGGTATCGATGGGAGGGCGCTTGTGAGTACCGTCGGGACGGGAACAGGCAACTTGCAGAACACGCTCCTCATCTTCGACCGCACGAAAGATCAGTCGCAGCAACTGATTCCGGTCCAGGTGCCGCCGCCGCCGTCGAGCCCCTCTGGCATTCCCCCGGCGCAATTGACACGGCCGATTACGACGTTTCGGAGCAAGCTCATTCGCACGCCCGACGGCCAGTTCATAGTTGGACTGACGAATCCCAGCCCGACCACCACCTATTTGTTTGTCTACGAAGTTTCCTCGGGCGTGATCCTCCGAAGCCGAACCGTTACCGGACAATCCACGGTTCTCTCCATGTCGCCGGATGGGGCGCGATTCATGGCGGGGTTCACGATGTACGATACCGCCACGCTCGCAGTGATCGCGCAGCAAAGCAATGCCAACGCGCCGTTTCTATTCAACGTGAACTTCAACGTTCAACAGAATATCGGCGGCAGCGGCTTCGCGCCGGACGGCAAGACGATCTTCAGCGCGTTTAACGTTGCGCCTTTTGCGCTGCCGGCGACGCGGCCGCAGGCATCCACTTTGTTGATTTCGGACGCACGTAATCTGGCTATCAACCTTGGCATCAAACTGCCGGAGAGCATTGTGGCCCGCATGGTGGTTTCAAGCGACGGCGCCAACGCCTGGGGACTTTCGGAATCCGGTCTGATATACCTGCCCCTTTCGACTCTCTACGACTACCCCATTCTTCAGCCGGAAACGACCCAGGTTTTCCTTGCACAGGACGAGTGTAACCGGGGGATCGCGTCGGGGACTCTGAAGGTCAATAATTTGGGCAAGGGGAAACTCACGTATAGCATCAGCATTCAGAATTCCCAGGGCGCAGCCCCCGGGTCGTCCCTGATCGCGCAGGCCACGAGCGGCGTGGCTCCGTCGTCGATCCTGTTCACAATGGAGCCCGGACGTTCCGGGATCGTCCGACAGGCCGGCACCAACCTCGCAACTGGCGGCGGCGCGAATCTTCAGGGAACGCCTGTCAGCGTGGCGTTGTCCTCCGTTGAGGCGATCAACCTGCCAAACAGCATTCGCGTCTACATGAATTTCCGGAATCGGGATCAGCGCGGCATAATCTACCCGGTCCCTACCGGACCGAACAACTTTTTCAACGAGGCCCTTCGGGATATCGTCGTAGACGAGGCGCGTAAGCTGGTCTACATCACGAATTCCGGCTACAACCGCGTCGAGGTTTTCGATATTCGCAAGCAGCGGTTCGTGGAACCGATTGCGGCCGGTCAACTGCCCCATTCCATGGCACTCGGGCTGGACGGCGACACGCTGTACGTCGCGAACACGGGGGGAGAATCGATCAGCATCGTCGATCTGGTCCTGCGGCGCATTGTCAGCCAAGTGGACTTCCCGCCGATTCCGCGGCAGGGAAATGCTAACCCGATTTTTCCGCGCGCGATGGCAGCAAGCCTGTTTGGATTGCAGTTCATCATGTCAAATGGGACGCAGTGGAAGCTCGTGGGAACGCAAGCCACGGTCCGGCCGGTGAATTCTGTGACGCCGCTGGCCATTCCAGGCCCACAGACGATGCTTGCGTCGCCCGGAGGAGCTTATATTCTGACTTTGGCGGGCAATGGGTTTGGTTTTCTGTACGACGGAACCGCCGACACCTACACGGCCGGGCGGCTTCTTTTCACCAATCCGATTACCAGCTATTTCGGTCCGCTGGGCGCGGCGAAGGATGGAGGATTTTTCCTATCGAACGGCCTTATTCTGAACAACTCGATGACCGTGATAGGCGGGGCGGAGCGCCCGGGGGCAATTCAATTCGGGCCGCCACCGGCGCCCGGCCAGCCGCCGATTATAACAGTAGTAAGCGCCGGGCAGCGAAACGTTGCGTCGGTGCACCCTCTTGACGAAAACCTCTTCGCGCGAGTTACGACTCCCGTGAGGCAGAACATTGCGTCTGTCACTCGTGACGACCCTCGCGCCACGCTCGAAGTCCTCGATATTCGCAACGGATCTTCCACGGTGATCGGCGCCGTGCCGGAGAATCCGACCATCAGCGTGTTCGGAAATCAACGCGCCAACATTCCTCCGCGGCAGCTTGTCGTTGATTCGGAAGGTACCGCCTACGCACTGACTCTTTCCGGCTTGAGCGTGGTCCCCCTTTCAACCAGCCCTCCGAGACCGTTGATCGCTGCTGGAGCCCGTGGTATCGTCAACGCAAGCGATGGCAGCACCAGCGTTCGGCCAGGTTCGTTCATCACGATCAGCGGTACCAACCTCGCGGCTCCGGCCGTAGCGGAGTTGCTTCCGCCACCGACCGTTCTCGGCGGCTCGTGCGTGACGTTCAGCGACATTTCGGTACCGCTTCTGCAAACTTCGCCGGGCGTGATACAGGCGCAGGTTCCGGACAATATCCGGCCCGGAGTCAATATCGTTCAGGTTCGCTCGCTCGCCAACGCACAGGCAAGCGATCCGGTACAGATCACGGTCCAGCGGCCCGTCTCTGTAGTAACCGGCATACCAAACGTGGAGTAACGGCAGGATAGTATTCATTGAGGACGACAGGCGCTATCGCACCGGCCGCGCGCTCAACACAACCACCGGCAACCGTCCGACGGGCGACACCGTAAAGTGCCGACGCGAAATCGTCGGGACCGGCAGGCGTACCGGCGAGGCTGCTGGCCGGTCGCAGTCCCAGTCAGTATACTCGTCCTATGCGGTTCAAGTTTATTGCCTTATTAGCAGCCTTGCCCGTTTTTGCGCAGAGTCTGGAAGAACAAACCAGGCAGTTGCGCGCGCTCGTGGCCCAATCCCCTCGTCTGCCCCTCCAACTCACGGAGTTCGCGATTTCTCCTTCTCGCGCGGGATGGGGGCTCGAAATGATATCTTCTGTCGCGGTCGACGGGAAGGGCGTCGTCTACCTCCTGCAGCGCGGGGAGAAGGCTGATCCCGTGATCGCGCTCAATCAGGAAGGAAAAGTCCTCCGGTCCTGGGGGAAGGGAATGTTTACGATCCCTCACAGTATCCGTGTCGATCCGAAGGGCAACATCTGGACCGTGGATGCTTCCTCCTCGAAAGTGTTCAAGTTCTCGCCCGAAGGGAAGCACCTGCTGACCATAGATGTAGGCGGCCAACCGGCGAACACAAAGCCCGGATCGTTCAACGGGACAGCGGATATTGCCTTTGCTCCCGGAGGACGGATTTATGTTGCGGACGGCTACGGGAACGCCCGAATACTGGAATACACCCAGGAGGGCAAGCGGGTTCGGGAGTGGGGGAAACGAGGTACGGGGCCCGGCGAATTCCATCTCCCGCACGGCATCGCAGCCGACGAGCGAGGCACGCTTTACGTTGCCGATCGGGAGAACGGACGGCTGCAACGTTTCGATCTGGAAGGAAAGTTTCTCTCTCAAATCAACGGGCTTGGCAAGACGTTTTCGTTGAAGATTGCCGGCGGCTTCCTCTACATCGGCACGCAGGCGCGAGATGAGCCTAACGGCTCCCCTGGCTGGTTGATGAAACTCGACCGCACAAGCGGCAAGGTCTTGGGGTATGTGGAATCGACCGGCCACCATTCGGTCGAGATCACGGCCGATGGTGAATTGATGACAGGATCCCGGCCGGATAAGGTCCTATGGTTCCGAAAATCACGCTAACGCGCCGCGGGTTGCTTGCGGCTTTGACACTTCCCGCGGCGAAATCTGCGGCGGCGCACGGTCTGCGCCTCTCGATCGGCACATACGGCATGAAGAGCCTTCCGGTTGACGAAGCGCTGTCGCAGATCCGCCGGATCGGCTATGAAGGCGCGGAGCTCTGCGTGATGCCGGGCTGGCCGAGCGAACCGGACGTTCTGGACGCGGCGGCGCGACGCCGCATCCGCGAGGCGCGTTTTCCGATTCCGACGTTGATCGACAACTTCAACCTTCTAGCTTCACCCGAAGCGCATCGCGCCACCCTTAACCGCATTAAAGCCGATGCCGGTCTTGCACATGACGTGTCTCCAGGCCATCCGCCGATGCTTCAGACCGTCCTTGGCGGGCGGCCTTCAGAGTGGGCCGGGGTGAGAGACAACATGGCGGCGCGCCTGGAAGAATGGGCGCGTGCCGCGGCGGAAAGCCGGATTACAATCGCCGTGAAGAGCCATGTGTCGAGCGCCGTCGATACGCCGGACAAGCTGCTCTGGCTGCTCGGCAAGGTGAGTCACCCGGCGCTGACCGCCATTTACGATTACAGCCACTTTTCTCTCATGGGCCTCGACATGGAGCAGACTATGGAGCAACTCCTGCCGCGTTCCGGTTTCATTACGGTTAAGGACGCCCGGCGCGTCGACGGCCAGCCGGCGTTCCTGTTGCCGGGCGAAGGTAAAATCGACTATGTGCAATACTTCAGAAAGGTTCGGCAACTCAAGTGGCGGGGCTGGGTGCTCGTCGAAGTGAGCCGCCAGTTGCAGACTCTCCCCGGCTACGATCCGGTCGCCGCCGCGGAGAAGTCTTACCGCCATCTCGCCTCGTGTCTGAACCAAATCTGACCATGCCAAGTTTGAACGCCGGCTGTAAAAATGCGGCAGGCCATCGCCTTTTGTGGCCTGCCGTTTTCACGGCACTGACCCTGTCCGCGTCCGCCCAACGCCACGAGTGGCGCGCCGTAGGCGGCTCGCCGGATTTCATGCATCATTCACCGCTGAGGCAGATTACTCCACGCAATGTCAATAATCTTAAAGTCGCCTGGACTTACGATACAGGCGACGCCTCACAGGGTTCCGAGATGCAATGCAATCCGATCGTCATTGGCGGCATCCTCTACGCCACCACGCCGAAACTGAGAGTCATCGCCCTTGATGCCGCCACGGGAGCGCTCCGGTGGTCGTTTGACCCGTTTGACGGAGCCCCGGAGCGATCCAAGTTCCGCAACCGCGGTCTCATGTATTGGCAGGACCCCGCGGGCAAGGATAGGCGAATATTCGTGGGAGCGCGGCACTTCCTGCATGCGCTCGACGCGCTGACCGGACGCCCTGTAGTCAGCTTCGGAACCAGCGGACGTATCGACTTGCGGGAAAATCTCGGCCGCCCGGTCGAGGCCATTTCGCTTGCGCTCACTAGTCCCGGCGTTATCTACAAGGACACGCTCATCACTGGCTTCCTGACGAGCGAGGGGCTGCCCGCGGCGCCCGGAGACATCCGCGCTTACGATGTACGGACCGGCGCTATGCGGTGGGCCTTCCACACTATCCCCCGCCCCGGCGAGTTCGGGTATGACACCTGGCCGAAGGACGCTTGGACCTATACGGGAGCGGCGAACTCGTGGCCTGGGCTGGCGCTCGACGAGCGCCGCGGCATCGTCTTCGTACCAACCGGGTCGGCCTCTTACGATTTCTACGGCGCGAATCGCGTGGGCGATAACCTGTTCGCCAACTGCCTGATCGCGCTCAAAGCCGATAGCGGCGAGCGCCTGTGGCATTTCCAGTTCGTCAGGCACGACGTTTGGGATCGGGATTTGCCGTCGGCGCCAACACTGGTGACGGTACGCCGCGAAGGCAAGTCGATCGACGCCGTCGCGCAGATCACAAAGTCGGGGCATGTCTGGGTTTTCGAACGGCAGACCGGAAAGCCGCTATTTCCGTTTGAGGAACGCGAGGTACCGGCTTCCGAAGTAGACGGAGAGGTGCTCGCAAAGAAGCAGGTTCTGCCACTGAAGCCCGCGCCTTTTTCGAGGCAGAACTTCACCGAAGATATGGTCACCAGGCGGAATCCCGAAGCGCATCGCGTCGTGCTCGAGCGGCTCCGGCGGGTCCTTTCAGGAGGGCAGTTCGCACCTCCGAGTTTTCAGGGTACGGTTGTGTTGCCTGGATTCGACGGAGGCGGTGAGTGGGGCGGCCCCGCGTTCGATCCCGAATCGCATCTGCTCTATGTGAACGCGAACGAAATGCCTTGGATCCTGCGGATCGTCCCAAAGCCCGCGGCGGGCGCGAGCGCAAGCGGCAGGACACTCTACGTGCGCAATTGCGCCGGGTGCCATCGCGAGGACTTGCTCGGATCGCCTCCGGAATTTCCGCCGCTCAAAGATATCGGCGGCCGGAGAAGAGAACCCGAGATCGCCGCGGTCGTCAGGAACGGCGCGGGCCGGATGCCCGGATTCGCGCATCTCGGCGACCCTGCGATCAACGCCATGACTCGGTATCTTGCGAAGGGTGAGAATCAGGTCGCGGTGCAGAGCCGGGCAGATTCCCCTTTCGACATGAAATACACGACCGACGGTTACAACAAGTTCCTGGACCCCGGCGGGTATCCGGCGCTCACACCGCCATGGGGGACGCTGAACGCGATCAACCTCGACACGGGAGAGTATTCGTGGAGAATCCCGTTCGGCGAATTCCCGGAACTCGCCGAACAGGGGATGACGAATACCGGAAGCGAAAACTACGGTGGAGGAGCCGTGACCGCGGGCGGGCTGTTTTTCATCGGAGCGACGAATCACGACAGGAAATTCCGCGCTTTCGATAAACGAACTGGTAAGCTGTTGTGGGAGACCACGCTCCCGGCATCAGGGAATGCCACTCCCGCGGTGTACGAAGTGAATGGCAGACAATTCGTTGTGATTGGCGCTGGGGGAGGGAAGTCCGGCGCGAAGTCGGGCGGAAGTTATATCGCGTTTGCGCTGCCCAGGTAGTGCAGGCCTTCCTGGTTCCTCCGGGCTTCTGGCCTGAGTGACTGAAAATCTCGTTGCTTCCAGCGCTCGCGTTTCGACGGGCACTTATTGATGGGGCTGAGCCTTCGGAACTCAGGTCCGCGGGCGATCCGATTCTCGGAACCCCGGGTGCGGTCGTGAGGGTACAGGCGAAATCGGCGCACGTTCATGGCTGCTTCGAGAACGCAGTTACGCCAGAAAGGATCGCGGGAGGTCGGCTTTACAGAGCAAATTTCCGTGAGCCCGATGGATGCACCACGATTTTCGCGGCGTACACATTGTAGTGGCCCTTGGGTCGATGCGAGGCGGCCGTTGCGCCCTGGCGGCGGACCGAGGTTCTGCCTGTAGCTACACCGGCGCCGTGCACGCGGACTTGACCCTAAACAAAGCGGGACCCGTCGCTGCGGAATCGACTGAGCAACGGATGCGGGAGCGGGCCGGTGCGAGGTTCGGATATTGAGCGCCCTCCACTCGGGGAAGAATCGGCTCCATGCTTGTCAGCCTCCCACGCAAGCGAGACAGGGATCCGGCCTCGGCCGCGGTAAGCTTGACGCAGGCATTCCCATCTTGCCGGCTGACTTGGGCCCGCGCCGGTTCACCGGCTTCAAAAAATGTACTTGAAGCCGAACTGTAATTCGCGCATGGTCCGCGCGGTCGTGATTCTCCCGAATGTTGCAGGGATCCTGACGTCCACTCCCGGAGGATTGAAGTTCGGGTGGTTCGGGAAGTTGAAGGCTTCAAAGCGAAACTCCACTTTGTGATTCTCGCGAATCTGAATGTCCTTGCTCAAGGCGAAATCCCATTGCTTCAGTCCGGGAGTGGTCAGAAGGTTGCGGCCGCCGTTGCCATAGCGGTAGACCAACTCGGGATTCGTAACGTTGAACGCGGCTGCGTTCCAGAACTTGTCCGGCGAGCGGTCGGACGGAATCGGGCTGATGCCCGTCGCGTCTGGAACGTTCGGCGTGCCGATCAGCAGCGGGTCTCCAATCTGCCCGACGTTGATTGGCGTTCCGTCGGAAAGAGTCAGGATGGTTCCGACCTGCCACCCTCCGAGAATCAGGTTCACAGCTCCACCTGTGTTCATGAGCCGTTTTCCTTTTCCGAAAGGCAACTCGTACAGAACCGACGTCACAAAGCGATGGCCGTTGTGGAACTGCGAAAGCGCATGCTCGCGGCGCAGATTGTAGTTGTCGGTCGCGAACTGATTCTCACCCGTGTTGTTGCGCACGGAGCTGCCGCCGTCGGTCGATTTGGCCCACGTGAATCCGGCCAGATACGTCAGGCCTTTCGAAAAGCGCCGTTGGGCCTTCAGTCCCAGTCCGTGGTAGTTGGAGTTGCCGTGGTTATCGAGCGTTTGGATCAGGCCATAAGCCGGAAACGGAGAGCGCTGCAAAAGCGTGCGAGCGTCGGTTGGACCCTTACGTAACACCGGCTGATTCCACACCCTGAGCAACTCCAGTTTGTGTCCGCCGCTGCCGATGTAACCGGCCTCGACCACGGTGTCGGAGCCGAGCTGGCGCTGCACGTTGAGTATCCACTGCATCATGTACGGAGTGCGACGGTTGGTGTTGTTGGCAAGAGTAAAGGTCGGTCCCTGGCATGGCCCCGAAAAATTGCGGCAAGCCCCGCCCTCGAACCGCCATGGGTCGCTGAGGTTTGCGTTCGGCCGTTCGGAATCCGCGGTGAACTGCGAACGCCCTCCGACGTTTCGCGAGAGGTCGAAGCGGGCTTCAACAATATCCTGCACGTAAAAGACACCAAGACCGGTGCGCACCGTCCATTTTTCGGACGGCCGGTACGCGAAGCTGACCCGCGGCGCAAAATCGTTCTTGTCCCGATTTACGGTTTCGCGGCCGAGCAGGTCATCGCCAGTGGTAGTGGGGACGCCATCGTTGAAGCGGAATGATATTCCTTCGTGGAAGTCTCCCTTCCCGGGCCGGATCATGACCGGCGTCCTCGCGCCCGGAACGAGATCTCCATTGAAAACGCCCGAGTCGTATACGATAACGTTCATGATGCCGCGGTACTTGTCGTGGTAGGGAGGTGTGAACTCGTAGCGGAGTCCGAATTCGGCGGTCAACTTAGGCGTGATCTTGATGGTGTCCTGGAAGTAGCCGGCGAAAACGGTAGCGCGGAACAGTCCGTTCGAGAAGGCCCGCGCGCGCGTTGGAGAAGAGGTCTCGCCCAGCATGTAGTCCGCGACGGGATGGCCGGTTACGCCGCGCCGGGTTGGATCTTCCGTCGCATTGCCGGAGAATCCGAAACTCCCCCGTGTGAATGCGTTGCCCGTCTCGTTATAGCGATCGCGGCGAACTTCGGCCCCGAAGCGGATGGAGTGTTTTCCGCGGATGATGGACATGTTGTCAATCCACTGGAAAATCGCGGTGCGGCCGACGAAGGGGCCGTTTCCCTGCTCGCCGAAGCCGGAAATGCCGAGGCCGAGACCGATCGAGGGCGTGCCATAGGAAAGTTCAACCGGTGAGTTCAGTCCTCGAATCCCCAACTCACCCGTGACATCGCGCTTGAACGCGAAAAAGCGTTTCTGATCGTTGTGGAACTCCGTCAGCCCGAATCGAAACTCATTTACAATGGTCGGACTAAAAGTGCGGATATTGCTCGCGAGCGCCTGTCTGGTCTTTGTGAGAATATTCGCTTCCTGTTCCTTAAATGCAGCGATCTCTTTGAAATCCTCGTCGCTCCAGCTAAAGCGTCCATACCAGGTGGACTTCGCGTTCTCGGTATAATCGATCCGCTGATTGAGCTGTTCCCAGGCGATGGGGCGTTCGCGCTGCCGGACAAAGTTCGCGAGGATGTTGTCGCCAGGCGTGGTCGCCCGCGGATAGAATTCAAGCAGTTTCAGCGAGATTGGATGAAAACGATTTTGGGGAATCTGGTTGTTCGGAAACGGCATCGCCGAGATGGCACGGGGGTTGCCGGCCGCGTCGGTGGAAAACGCGCGGCTGGCGGGATCGAAAATGTTCCGGCCCGAGGCGCTGAAGTCCCCCGCGCGCATTCTGTCCGGCGCCACGTTGACAAGGCCCTGAAGCGTCTTTGTTTCCCGCAGGGTCTCGAAGTTCGAGAGGAAGAAGAGCTTGTCTCGGATGATCCGCCCGCCCAGGGTATACCCAAACTGATTTCGCAGGAACGGATTCCTTTTGCCTACCTGCCTGTATTCACGCGCATCCATCGATTCGCTGCGAACGAACTCGAAGACCGTACCGTGAAATTCGTTGGACCCGGGCTTGGTGGCTACGTTGATCTGCACGGCGCCGCGGCCGAACTCCGCGGAGTAAACACCCGTCTCGATCTTGAATTCCTGAAGCGCGTCGATCGAGGGCTGGAGGGCGTAGATGTTGTAGCTCATGTCGGTGTTCTCCAGTCCGTCGAGCGTGTAATGATTGAACTGGTTTCGCGCGCCTGCGACCGAGAGCGACTTCTCTGTGCGCGTGCCGCCTTTTCGCGCCGCAGCCTCACCGCCTGCGCCCTGCTCGGCCGACACGTTGGGGCTGAGCGCCACCATTTGAAGATAGTTCCGGCCGTTCAGCGGCAGTTCAACGATCCGGCGGTTATCGATGACGGTGCCGACCGAACCGTTCTCGGTAGTCAGCAATGGCGCGCCTCCCTGGACCTCGATGGATTCGGAAACGCTGCCCACCTCGACGGCGAAGTTGATGCGAACCGAATCGGCGACCTGCAGGCGGACCTCGCCGCGCGTGGCGGTCTTAAATCCCTGCTTCTCCACGCGAACCCTGTATACCCCGGGAGCGAGGAACGGGATGGTGAAATTGCCCGTTTCATTCGTCGTTGCTTCGCGCGTCTGACTGGTGGCCGTGTTGGTTGCCCTCACGTTGGCGGCGGCCACAACCGCGCCGGTGGAATCAGACACTGTTCCCGTGATCTCGCCGAACGTCTGGCCGACGGCGGCGGTGCTGGCGGCTAATAGGCAAAGCAGTGCTCCCAGAAGGGAACGGGTTCGCATGGCTGTATCCTCATGAAGAACGTTATCATCGCGTAGCGGAAGGTGTCAACGATGCGCGATTCGGTTTGTTGTGAGCCGCAGCGCGAGACAGGGAAAATCGTCCCGGCATATCACCAACGCCACCCGGCGACCGACGCGGCCAAGACTCCGGGAGTGTCTAAAAGCATTCTCGGGCCTCCTAAACCTGAAATCCGAAGTTTAACACTTAAACCAATTATTTTCAGCGGCTAGTCTTTTCCAATACAAGATGGGCCTGAAGGAAGACCGGTTTCCAACACAGGATGGGCCTGAAGGGGAGGTTGACCGCATGCTGGGGTGTGATCATCAAAATGCAGAATGCCGAGAGGTTGAGCGTGGAGCAAATCCAGACGCTAATAGAGGCGACGCAGGACGTCCGCTTCGCAGGCAAAGAGAGGGCGGAGATGTACGGGTGGATCACGGGGATGCTACGGCAGCAGCAGTACCGGGAGCAAGGGAAGCGCACACGGGGATTGCTGCGGCGCTACGTGGCGAAGATGACGGGACTGAGCCGGACGCAGGTGACGCGTCTGGTGGGGCAGTACCTGGAGCACAGCGAGGTAAAGGAAGCCCCTTACCAGCGGCGGCGTTTCGCGAGCCGGTACACGCGAGGCGACATCGAGTTGCTGGCGAAGGTGGACGAAGGGCACGAGACGCTGGCGGGACCGGCGACGAAACGGATACTGGAGCGCGAGTACGAGGAGTATGGGGATGGGGACTACGAACGGCTGGCCTCGATATCGGTGTCGCACCTGTACAACATGAGACACAGCCGGCGAGACCGGGAGTGCCTGGTGAGCTACAACAAGACACGAGGGGTGCAGGTGGCGATCGGGGAGAGGCGGCGGCCACAACCGGGAGGCAAGCCGGGGTACCTGCGGGTGGACACGGTGCATCAAGGAGACCGGGATGGCGTGAAGGGGGTGTATCACATCAACGCAGTGGACGAAGTGACGCAATGGCAAGTGGTGGGATCGGTGGCGGGCCTGTCGCAGTCACATCTGAAGCCGGTATTACAGGGGATATTGGGGCAGTTTCCGTTTATGATCCGGGGTTTTCATTCCGACAACGGATCGGAATTCATCAACAGCATGGTGGACGGGCTGATGAAGGAACTGCTGATCGAGCAGACCAAATCGCGGGCGCGGAAGTGCAACGACAACGGGTTGGTGGAGTCGAAAAACGGAGCGGTGATCCGGAAGCACATGGGGTATGGGTACATCGCGGGGCGGTACTCGGAGGAGATCGAAGGGTTCTACCGGGAGCACTTCAATCCGTACTTGAACTTTCACCGGCCGAGCGGGCAACGGGAACGGAAGGTGGATGCGAAGGGGAAAGAGAGGTTTGTGTACAAGCGCTACAGGACGCCGTGGGAGGTAGTGCGCGAAGTGGAGAAGGCGTTGCCGGAAGGTCAGACGTATCTGAAGGCGGGAGTGAGCGTTGCGGACTTGGATCGAGTGGCGGCGGCGAAGAGCGACAACGACTCGGCGGAAGAGATGCAAGCGGCCAAACGGAAGCTGTTCGAGAGGATCTGGAAGAAGCGGAGCGCATGAAATGAGACCTGCACGGGCCGGATGTCAGGGCGTGCCTCCCGTTGGTCGG
>SXGS01147046.1_pt1 | contig 13510 bp, 11 predicted proteins | sample 3174681 | NCBI WGS metagenome assembly SXGS01 (sample SAMN11356861, study PRJNA531348) | freshwater metagenome | isolation source: freshwater sample F1-80 | place: China: Fuxian Lake, Yuxi | collected 2017-12-25
CCTGTCGACCCAGGAGCGTGGCGCCGGCAACGAGATCCAGTTGACCGACGGCATGCTGAAGCTCGCCAATGACCAGCCGTTTGCCGGTTACCACTTCAAGGGCCAGACCTTCGACTGCGGTTCCAAGGACGGCTTCATCCTCGCCAATGTCGCCTTTGCCATCGAACGCGCCGACATTCGTCCGGCCATCGAGGATCAGTTGAAGGCGCTTGTCGCGCAGCTGAGATAGGTTGCAATTCCTTGCGCGCTCTGGATTAGAAGCCATCGCGCGCAAGGATTATCTGTCGTATATCGCAGGTATCATCCGTGCAACGTGCTCCGCCAGCATGGCCGAGTTGGCTCAGATCTCCTCTATCCGGCAAATGATGCCGTCAACACGACCGATGCGCAGGCGTCTGGTTGGGAGTAGGTCGAAAGGAGCGAACTCCCTGCCGTCGTCTGTGGTTCGTTCGGGATCAATCAAACGCCACTCCCGTTCGAGGCGGGCAAAGGCTTTCGAGGAGCTGTTCTTATTCATTGGCGTTCCTATCGGCGCTGTGTGCCTAAAAGCATGTACAGAGTGTAATAATACAGCTAAATATTAAAGTATAATAAATATAAAGATTTACAAAGGTCAAGTGTCGCCAGTGCTGGCTTGAGGGGCCGGTCCTCTCTTTCACACCATGTTCTTGTATTCTGTCCGGTCGGCCTGGCGCGCCAACGCGGCGATCTCGCGGCCGCCCCAGTTTTCGAATGTCGTCTAGGAGCGTTGGCCCCTCATACCTGGTCCCAACACATACATGCTTACATTGATCGCCGTGGCTGGCGACCCTGCTTGTGTTGGAGCGGGTGCCTGACTGTTTTCTCGCACACGATACGGCATCGCAACTTCTGCCCCCTCATTTTATAGGGAGGCCGAAGCAAATCAGCAGAGAGCTCAAAACTGTGCCTGGTCGAAACACTTAAGTAGGCATTTGCGAAAAATTTGTTCAGACCAAAATTGGGTAAGTTTCCGGTTCGTTGCTGCGCTGCAACACGAAATGTAAATTCAGTTGATCGAAGTTAACCATTGGTTAAATTTGATGTCGACGGGGACATTAGACTGAAGTATGTGACTCAACGTTCCGGTGAACTGCGGCCGGGCGCTTATGTTGGTCGAACAATTTATATAGAGTTTTTCCTATGGTAGAGTTTGGTGCCTTCGACAACACGAACAGCTATCGATCTGCTCACAACTGGGCGCGGATCCGCCGTCAGCGCCCAGTCGATTTCCTGCTCAAGCGGACGCTCGATGTAAGCGTGTCTCTCTCTATGCTTCTGTTTCTTGCCCCGGTGCTCCTGCTGATCGCACTGGTAATCAGGCTTGAAAGCCCGGGTTCACCGTTCTTTTCGCAGCTTCGCTACGGCCAGCATGGCAAGAAGATCCGCATCTATAAGTTCCGTTCGATGCGTGCTGAGCAGTGCGACCCGACCGGCGTGGCACAGACCGTCGAAAACGATCCAAGAGTGACACGTTTCGGAGCGTTCCTGAGGAAGTCAAATCTCGACGAGTTGCCGCAGTTGTGGAATGTTTTGGTAGGCGATATGTCGCTTGTCGGTCCGCGCTGCCATGCGATCGGAATGTTGGCAGGAGGCCTTCTCTACGAGGATCTCGTTCCGGGCTACCACAAGCGCCATGTAATGCGCCCTGGGCTCACGGGCCTGGCGCAAATGCGAGGTCTCCGAGGGCCGACCGACAAACCGGCAAAAGCACGTGCTCGGATCAATGCTGATCTCCACTACATTGAACACTACTCGTTCGCACTTGATCTTAAGATCTTGGTCGGGACCCTGTGGTCCGAACTGAACGGCGGCAAGGGCTTCTAACGCTTGGCGTCGAGATTGTCTCAGGATTGAGAAGTCTGCTTATCCTTGCATGTTCCCACGGAATTTACGCTATTTAGAAGCGTAACTCGATACAACTGAGCGGCCTTAAAGCTAACCTTCGGACGTGTATCTTTATCTTGGCAACGGCTTCCATCTCGGCTAGTTGGTGCTGCAATTGTGTCCGAGCTAGGACTAAAGCGCCAGCCAGAGGCGCGGATTTTCGGCAGATTGTATTTTGAGCCAGGTCAGATCGGTGGATTTCCACATCTTGACTCCATCGTGACGATTATCCAACACCAGATCTCCTTGGGATGTTCTTACCACCAGAACGGCATGTCCCTCGCCGCCTCGTGTTTTGGTGACTGCGATGCGAAGTGCACGGGACGGCCAACCCTTGCTGATCAATTCCTTGCGTTTTGCCAGAGCTATGTCTTCGCAGTCACCTGCATTTTGGGCCACCTTCCAGCTGTCTCCGAAATCATCGGTGTTGTCTTTGATTTGTTTGACGCGCCGGTTGATTGCACGGTTTACTGCAACGAGTTCTTCTTCCATGCTTGGTGTCGCTACCTCTGAAACCTCGGCCTCAGAAGCTTGGCACTCCGAAGGGTTCTTTACACAGAAGCGGACATGGGCAAACGGTGCCAAGGTTGGTGCACGTTCCCTTATGAAGCTATCTGAAAGACCAGGTGCCAGACCACGTGCCAATTCTCCAGGCCCTGCTGCCTGACCATGTGTTGCGGTAAAGGCATATGTCGCAATCATCGCAAGGGTACGAAATGGAAACTTGAGCATGGCGGCATCGCTTTCTTATTTTTTTTGGGTGCGAAAGGCTATTGCTTCTGTTTTGAGGACGACCTGCATCCACCCGGAACGATACCGCGCAGGTATTGTCGCTCGCCTAAGACGTTCCACTCAATTTTATCTATTGGGATTTTTGGTCATGTTCGGTTGCGCAATATGCTGCTCAGGATGACCCAAGGTTGGCTCCAAGGAGCACGCGCGTTGGATTGAGGTGGCATGTGATCGCTACCGCGATGAAGGCCACCGGGCAGCGACAGCCGCTGGACTAGGCTTCTGAAAACACACTGGTAAGGGTATGGCGGGCGCAGTTAACTGTATCTGCCTCGCGCCTCCGCCTCATGTAGAAGCGGGCCCTTTATTTGGCAAAGGTTGGGTCGTAAGCAGGCACGTTCCTTAGTGTCGGTTGCCCCGTTTCAACAGGTTGCGGAGACGTTTTTCGACCGGCATCCGTAGATGGCGTAGTGCATAAGGGGCCTGCAGGGCGGCCTTGATCGAACCGGTCAGTGACCTGTTCTTGATGTTTTCAACAAAGATGAGGAAGGCGCGGGCATCTTCCAGACTTCTCGTGCGACGGCCTTGCGCGACGGAGGCCATACCATCCAGCCTGTACTGGCTCGTGAAGCGGTGGTCTGCTTCAACCATTGCGTCAACATGGTTGATCTTCAGCACTCTGGATATTGAGCCCTCCCGGATGTTGTAAACGTATCCTGGTATGGGCTCGATTGCACATAAGCCTCCGCAGGCGAGCGCTGATGCAAGCAGGATATAGTCCTCGCCGATCCGAAGGCTCTCATCGAAAGTCAGGCGGTGCCCCTCCAAAAACTCCCGCGAAAACATCGGTTTCAGATAGCCGAAGTTGAATGTTGATTTAAACAGCACGTTCGAATCGATGAACTCCGCCAGACTGAGGATGGGGCGCTGTTCCAGTGTGTTTTGTGAGAACATTGCGATCGGCTGTGATCCAGCTTGAGAGACCATCAGGTTGTCTACGACGATCTGGGCGCTCAAGCGTTTCGCTCTGGCGAGCATTCTGGCGGAGCGGTCCGCGAGTATCTCATCGTCTGAATCAAGGACAGCAATCCAGCGCCCACGCGCTTGCGCGATGCCTGAATTGCGGGCAGCACCAGGCCCCCGATTCTCTGCCATCCTGATCAGCCGAACCCTTGGGTCAGAGAAGCCCATTACAACTTCAACGGTGTCGTCGGTTGAGCAATCATCAATGATGAGGATCTCAACTGAGACACCAATTTGGGACAGGGCGCTCAAGATCGTCTGAGCGATCGTTTCTCGCGTGTTATACGCGGCAACAACAAAAGTGACATCGATGCTGTCATTCACGCTCAGGCTACCTCCGTCGTGCCATATTGTTGGATCTCACGTGCGCCAAGTATGCCGCTTATTGCACCGCAATGAAGTGTAGCGCGCAGGAGAAACCCTGTTTGTCTAGGTGGGGAAAATATCGTTGCCCCACAGGCTGCCAGACAGAAAACAGCCTTTGACCCCGCCAAAATCAGTTCCTTGATCCGTCCGATCGAGGATGTCCTTGAACGCAGTATTCGGCCATGTGTCTGACCAGATCGGTATCGCCTCTTTATCAGCCAGCTGAGGTTTGCTCGTTTCGCGGGGACCGGCTCTTTGAGCAGAGCTTCCTCCGCAAATGTGATGTAACCGCCCTGCTCTGTGACCTTGGCGAAATAATCCGTATCCTCGCCACCGCTCTGTCCCAATGCCAAATCAAACAGCCGGTCCTTAATGAAAGGCGAGCGCATATCCAGCAGTACATTGCAGGTGTAGCCTGTCTTGATGCTCCCCTTGACCCAAACAGGGCGCGTGGAGTGAAAATCGCCTTCCTTCATCCACGCCGGCGCATCTGAGGCATACACAGCCTTCACGGGCCCGAGCACGGCATCTGCTTTCGTTCTCGTCGCAGTTGCGAGCAAACTAGAAAGCCAGGTCGTCCCAGCTGTCTCATCGTCATCAATGAATGCGAGATAGTCTCCATCTGATGCTGCGATACACGCGTTTCTCGCGAGCGATATGTTCGACTTTGGGCAATGCACATAGGTTAGTTCGAATGGCGATTGGGGACGTAACGCTTCTACGATCACCGATGCGCTCGGATTTTCGTCATTGTCAGCAACGATTAATCGAACGTGCGTGTTGCCAGGGATCTTTTGCGCAAACAGTGAATGCAGAGTGTCTGCCAGTTCGGGCCGGCGAAATGTGCAGATCCCGACATCAACGCTCACATTCGATGAAGGCTCCCGGGGCTTGGTTGCCATAGTCTTTGCGCCCTTATGTTTGAAATGTGCGACGGAGTATCAACGACTAAACCATCATATGGAAGATAATCTAACGTCAGATAAAAACTGAACGAAGCTCTCACAGCCTTCTTGGTCAATCGCCCACTGCGCGCGATCTGTTTGCGCCAAGGCCGTTGACATCGCAAAATAATCTGCAAGCTGAAGTCCTTCGATCCGCGCCTGCAATGCTCGCGGTGCAGCGCTATCAAGCAGCAGACCTAAACCCCTTGCCTTCAGAAACCGACCAGTCTCGGTGCCACCAAGGGCAATAGGAACAGCGCCATGTAGTGCGCCTTCATATAAGCGATTTGGCAGCAGCCATTCCGAGTTTAGCCCCTCCTCGAAAAAGTCGATTGCCCAAACGAACTGCACTTGGTCATAGATTTCAGCGAGATCCTCAGGGTTACGATAGGTCCCGAGGAAAGAGATGTGTGAACTCGCGCCGAGAAGCTGTTCAAAGTCTGGGAACTCTTTAGGTGAAACACGGCCCCGTATTATCACCTCGACCTGCCCTGCCATGGAGGCCGTCAAACGCGATAGGATCTCGAAACTCTTGCGGCACCGGATAGCTCCAAACCATCCGATCCGCCATGGTTCGCCAACCGTCGGGAGGCGGGCGCCACGACGTTGATTGCTAGGTTTCGTCAGCTCCAAAACCTTGTTTTCAACAAGCAATACCGGCAGATTTAGACCCGATATTGGCTCAAAATAGTGCCTGACAAAGGCAGTTGAACTGGTCATGAGTAGTGATGCAGCCTTGCCGAAATGCGCCTCTGCCGCGCGCACCAACCTTCCTTTGAGCCCGCGGTCAAGCAGTAGCCGGTGGATGTCGAGGCATTCATAGGCAATAGGAACGCGTCCAAAATGGTGCGAGACGGCATTGGAGAGCGCCAGCATTTCTAGGTTGCGAGCTATGATGATGTCTGGTTTGGAAAGACCTGAGAGCAGCTGTCTCAGTTTAAATCTTGCATTAATAACGGCTGCAATTCTCTGGCCGAGTCTGCCATCGGACGTTTGCCCGAGAACTACAAGTTCGACATTGGCTTCGCCCGCCAATCGGTTTTCGTCTCTCACGAAGCCCGCCACCGATACTCTTGCGCCTCCGGCTCTCAGCATCAGCACGCGACGACGTATGGCCGGATCGGATATGTCGTGCGCCAGGTAGAGAATGTTAAGGCTCATGAGGACCTTCCAAACTGGCGTTCTGCGCTTTCATGGCGCTTCACCAGTCCGTGGATGTGAGGAACAGTGCGCTTCAATGGCGTGATACGTTAAGCTGCTATCTGACAGCCAGAGGCAGCTTGATAGTTCTCGCTAAGGCTCACACGGAACTATCCACGGGGATCAGCAGACGGGAGCCAGACATGGTCGATGCATTTCGGGGAAAGATGTCGTTCATTTTATCCCTCAATATGGCTGATGTTATCGTCTTGAAGCGCCTCGGTGATGAAGAGAGAAAACCGGCAGCAGCAAAGAGCCCACGTGACCGTTTTAGATCTAGGAACCACCGATGCTCGTAGCGCGACCTGATGTGCGCCGCGTGGTCTGAAAGCACAGACCGCAAGTTGAGGTCCAGGTTCGGTTGGCCAAGCACGGTCATGTCCGCAAGGTATAAATTCTTGAGATCTTCAGTAGCGTGTCGGCTGCTTAAGGAGTTGTCCCTGACGACCGCGCAGTAGCCACATGTCTTTAACAGCTTGAACGTAGCGCCCTTGACGAGGCATCTAAGGTAAAGGTCGTAATCCTCGCCCAGCCGCATGGCTTCATTGTATCGAAGATTGTGTCTGTCGAGAAATTCGCGAGAAACAACAGGCTTCAAGAAGCCCAACTGCCCTCGCGCGAACCGTTTGTTTGGCAGATTTCCAGCCACGAATCCCGGCGCATCCAGAACAGTCGGCTTCTTTCTTATATCTGCGGGCTCCTTAAAGTCATTCGCCTGTGCGGCATCTGAAACAAAAAGGATGTTATCGGCAATCAGGTCCCAGTCAGCCACGCTCAGAATGGAAGCAAAGCGGCCAGGGACAAAAAAATCATCGGCGTCGAGAATAGATATCAGAGGAGCAGAGGAGCTTGCGATTGCTCTGTTTCGTCCGACGGACGGCCCGACATTGATGTCGCTTCTCATCACCTTGAGGCGGCTGGTGCCATCGCCGGCAAGTTTTGCGATGGCCGAAGTGTCGTCAGTCGATGCGTCATCAAACACAATAACTTCAGCGACCTCGGGCTCAGCCAAAGCCGACGCGACGGCCCTTCTGATAGTATCACGAGCATTGTAAGCCGCGATTACCACGCACACCCTAGCGAGTCCCATCGAGTGCCTTTCGCTACCAAGTACTAATGACTCTAATTTATACAAGTTTTGGCGCGTCGGTATGTCATGTATCCGTTTCCACAACTTTTATTCAGCTTTGCGTTGAGGGTCGCGGCGAGATGTATCTGTGGTGGGCGCGACACAATTAGATTTTTGAGCTCATTGTGCTCACGCCATCGGCTGATATGCGAACGGCGGAGAGAATTCCTGTAGAAAAAGCTCCGGTATCAACATTGATGTGGGTCGCGGCGACACTGATGGCATCGACCGGGGTATGCCCGTGCACAACAGTGAAATCAGTACCCTGCTTTGGCCAGGCAAAATCATCCGGACGTGCCCATAGCAGCGTTTGCTCTTTCTGACGTTCGAAGCTCAATTTCGGATCGACAAATCCGTGAACAAACCAGTAGTTGCGAAGTTTGATCGCGGAAGGGAGGCGCCTGAGAAACTCGACATGGGAGAAGGGCACAGCCTCTAGGGCCTCCAAGGCTAACTGTTTGGCTGTCTTGTTAGATGTCTTGATGCCGTAGGATTTTAGCGTTTCGATGCCTCCATATGCGAGCCACTGCTCATCTTTGCCGATCGTATCCATGAACGACAGAAACATCTCTTCGTGGTTTCCGCATAAATGCAGAAATGCGACGCTTGCGTCATCGTTTCTGTCCATGCGCCTGCAGAAATACTCGATCACATGTGCCGAATGCGGCCCTCTGTCTATGTAGTCACCAAGGTATATGATTGCTTTTGGCCCGGGGATGTCTGCGCTCTCCGAGAGTATAAGGTTGTCCAACATCAAGAGGTTTTTCAAGCATCCATGAATGTCCCCGACGGCATAGACGGTGCTCGGGATATTGCTCAAGGAGATCCTCCGCCGGGGTGGAGGAGATTGCCAAGTTGCGCCTGTAATGATCTTCCTGAAGATGGTTAGCAATGAAGCCCGCCTTGACGCACCCAAACTGATCTAGCCTCATAGCCGTCAAACGTCAGTCGCCGTCTGTGGCTTTGATCGTTGAATATGCTGCAACGTGAATTTAGTCGATGGCTCGGCTGCCTGTCGACCATCTAGAAGTCGCGGAGCGAGATGTACAGTCCCGCGAATCCGGTCTGGTTGGCGGCCTACTGATGAGATTGAGGTGCCCCTTTATCTTTTCACGAAAACATAAATTGCCTGGGTTATTCATCCGATCAAAAATGCTCCTGTCATGGGCTCACCCGCGGGGCAGGATGAGAAACGCGGCCGATGTTGGCTCGATTCTCCCATTTGACGTATAATGTACCCATCTGTAGTCCATGTTAGCCTCGGGCATTGCACAGACTGTATTTCCGCCTGAGGGCTCCTAGCGAACGAAGGGTCGAGCGCCACAAATGCCCAGCCTCAATTTCGAAGGCATAAGAGAGTATCCGTCATGAAGGTCGGGATCATCCGCTCCCTTTCGCTGGTTGCCATGATTGCATTGGCTCTAGTTCCCGCTTTTGCTACTCTGGCTGCGCTGGTATTTCTTTTGGCCGGCACGGCTGTAATTGTTCTTTCACTCAACCGGAGCCTGACTGCAATCAGCTCGACCGCAGTGACGCTTATTCCGGTCTACTGCATTGCTTCCGTCTTATGGTCGGATTATCCCGCTGTGAGTGCCCGCCTTGGTATTTTCCTGGCGCTGACCATCGCAATAGCGGTCTCGATTGGTTCGCACCTCAGCATCCAGACCATCGCCAGATTTACCTTCTGGTCCCACTTGGTGCCAATTGTCCTCAGTTTTGCTATCGGCAACATTTCATCGAGTGGCCCGTGGACCGGCATTTTTGCAAGCAAGAACATGTTCGCAATTTATGGACTAATGCTGCTTTTAAGCGGGATATACGTCTTAGGTATTTATCGAAGTATATATATGAGATTGATCGTTTACGCGTCGATGCTGGTATCTATTGCAGTTTTGATCGGAGCCCAATCTGTTGGGACTTTGGTCAGCGCTTTCACCACCTTAACTGCTTACGTAACCTTCATGGTTCTCAAGAAATACGAAATGTCGACGAGGATTTCGCTCCTGCTGATGGCGGTCCTCGCCTCGCTCGTTGGCATTGTTCTCAACCAGCTTGTAGGCGAACTGCTTGTGCAATTGATCGTGTCGACGGGGAAAGATCCGACATTGACAGGACGCACGGATCTATGGGGTAAGGCAGTCGAGTATATCGGACAGAACCCGGTCTTCGGACTTGGTTTTCGTGCCTTCTGGGTTCAGGGAAATCCCGCAGCAGAAGAGCTCTGGCGGCAATTTTACATTGAATCGCGTTCCGGGTTTCATTTTCACAACACCTACCTCTCGAATGCTGTTGAAATCGGTCTACTGGGCATGGCTTTACAACTCTACGTGCTGTGGTCGATTTCGTTCAGGGTACTCAGATTGGCGTTTGTAAACCCCCAGCCTACTTTGGCTTGGGCGGCCGCCTTTGTTTTCTTCGTGCTGACCAGGAGCCTTGTAGAAGTGGACGTTTTCTCGGAATTCTCCGCAGTCACGTTCATTCTGGTTTGTGTCGCAAGCTCTCTAGAGGCTTCTACACGGCAGCGGCGTACAGTTGAAGAAAATCAGTTTGCGATGATCACCGACCCGGCAGATCGGTTTGGAGGTGTGGTAGCGCATGCTGGCCATGCCGGAAATGTATCAGTGGGATTGGGAGTTCGGAAATGATGCTTGAACAAAAAATCAAATACGTTCTTGCGGCCTTTACCGTCGCTGCGGTCTTGGTCGCCCCCCAGCGTGCACTTGCTGACGGTGGCGCCAGTTTTGTCGATTATCTCGATAATCTGTCAGCTGAGAGGTGGTATGTGTCCGACGGGTGGACGAACGGCGCGCACCAGAATTGCTACTGGACCAAGTCGAATGCCCGAATTCGATCAGGTATCTTGCAGCTTCACTTCAATCAGGGACCAGGTCGTTTCCAGTGTGCAGAAGTCCAGAGCCGCCAGATCTTTTCATACGGCACATTCGAAGTGCGCATGCGTGCGCCCGAGCCCTCTTCCGGCTTCAACGCCGCATTTTTTACATATACGGGTCCGCATGCGGGGACACGGCATGACGAGATTGATGTAGAGCTGCTGATGCGTCAGCCGTCGTCGGTCTGGCTTAACGTCCATGTCGATGGTGATGGCACCAATGGAATGAGCATTGAGGAGCAGCCATTGAGTGCGCAGTTCAATGATTACGCATTCGTTTGGAAACCTGACAGACTGGAGTGGTTCATCAACGGGAAGTCTGTACGGATCATTGAGAATCCGGAAAAGATCCCGGTGACGCCGCAGAAGATCTACGCAAGTCTCTGGAGTTCTGACACACTTATCGAATGGATGGGAGCTTTCGACAGACCTAGCATTCCATATTTCCTGGAGATAGATCGCATTTCCTATACCAAACTTGGGGAAAGATGTCAGTTCAGCGAATCTGTCGCTTGTGTTGCGAATTAGGTGGGACGTTGTCGGGGAAATCGGAGCTCGTCAGACTTTGAATACGCAGGCTGCGCAGGGATGGACTGATCTTGACGAGGAGGACTTCGTCGTCGGGGCGGCAGACATTGGAAAATTTGCCCGACGCCACGCGCTCCTGATCGCGTGTTCAGTGCTCATCTGCCTCGCGATTGGCGTGTTTGCACTGATGCGATCGACTCTCATTTTTGCATCGACTGTCGTTGTCAGTGCCGAGCGTGGGACTGTCTTCGAATTTGCGGATATGCCTTTATTCGGAGCGCAAAATGTTGATGACGTCTGGCTCATGACACAGGCCGAGCTAGTGCTTTCAGATCTGGTGGTCACTTCCGCAGCCGAGCAACTGAACCTCGCACAGGATACCCGGTATCTAGCTCCGGGAACGACGTATCTGGACTATCTGCGAGGATATAGCACCAATCAACAGGACGTGATCGACGAAGGGGAAGCCGATGTCCCTCTATGGGCCATTGTCCGAGGTATTCAGCAATCGACGGTTGTCGATGTGGTGCGCTCGGATGCCCTGCTACAGATCACGCATTACGCGACTGATCCGGAAGTGGCTGCCGATGTTGCGAATGCCATTGCTCGTGCCTTTTCCTCGGACGGACTTAGCTCCAAACTAGATGCCACGACGCTTGCCAATCAGTGGATTCAAACTCGCATCGATGAGTTGGAGCAAAGCGTTCGAAGAGCGGATGAAGCAGTTCAGCGCTACCGGGACCTGAACAATCTGGAGGGAAGCGGTTCAACTTCCCTTGTGCGCGAAGATCTGGTTCGAATCACGCAGGCTTTGTCTCAAGCAACCTCGAGCCTTGCCAGGGTCGAGGCCCGCTACGATTCTCTGACATTGGCACTCCTCTCTGGAGAAAAACAGACAGTCATTACCGAAGCGCTGAAGAATGTCACCTCCACCGAACTGAGACGGCGCTATCTGGAGGCGCAACGTATGGCGTCGGAGTTGGCGGCAAGCCAAGGACCAGAGCATGAGCAGACGGTGCGCTATCAGGAGGAGATGCGTGATCTGGAGCGGTTGATGGCCGAGGAGCTTGGACGGGTTCGCCAGGGCATTAGCAGCCAGGTTGGTATCGAACGATCGCGTGTTGAAACCCTTCAGTCAGAGTTTCAACGAGCCCTCAACGAGGCCGGACAGGCCGGGGCTGCCGAATCGGGCTTAAGGGAGCTCGAGCGTGAGTATTCGTCTCTGGAGCGGCTCTATACGGAGTTTCTGGCTCGTTACCAGGAGACCCTCCTCAGAATTCCTGTCCCAATAAACGAAGCTGCCATTATTTCTCCGGCCAGGGCAAAACTCGATCCCGTGCTTCCAAGACCTGCAGTGATCTTGATTGCCTCGCTACTAGCCGGACTCGTGATCGGCACCGGCATTGCAGCCTTCATCCAGATCAGAGACAAATCTGTCCTGGATGCAGAAGCGCTATTGTCATCCTATAACGTCGACTTCGTCGGAGCCCTGCCCAAATTCGGGTCGCAACCCCTTTGGAGGCGAAGGCGGAGCCAAACCGGGCTTCATGTAGCCAACGGCAAATTTTCATACGCGATCGATCATCCGATGAGTCCTTACGCGGAAACCTTGCGTCGTGCATATCTGCTGATGAGCCGAGATCGAGACCCGGCGACGGCGAAGATGATCGGTGTGACATCCGTGCTCCCCATGGAAGGCAAGTCTACATTCGCCATCAATCTGTCTTTGCTGCTCGCAAAAGAAGGACGGCGGGTTCTTCTGGTCGATGCATCTCTAAGCAGGAAGAACCTGACCAGCACCGTCGCCCCTGGTGATCTTTTGACACCAACGCAAGATGGAAAGCCGCAGGCGTTCCATGACGAGGCTACTGGATTGAACTTCCTTTCTGTCATTCAATTTCGAACAGGACCATCGAGCAGTCTTGATGCGATGCACTCTGCCTGTCTCGAGCATGCTCGATCGCATACGTCCTTCTACGATGTCGTTATCATCGACATGCCTGACCTGAATGCGTTACGGCATCACGCTTCCACTTACGGCTTAATCGAGAGCCTCATCATGCTTCTTGCTCCGCGCAAGATTGCGCGCAGGGCCGTCTTGCGCACGCTTTCGGAGAACACGTTCATCAGGTCGCGAAGGCTGGGTGCCGTATTGAATTTGGTCTAGCTCATTGCCCGATCGTTCAGATGAATTCGCCTTCTGTGTCCCGGTGCCAACGCTTGAAGACCTCAGTAAGCTCAGTGGGAAATGGAAAATCATTGTCGACCAGCCACTGCGGATAAACATCCGTCGATCGGACCAGCTTCATAACACGGTCCGGGTGTATTCCCAGATCGAGAAAACCGGCAGCTCCGATAACTTTTGCGGCTGACGTAACTGCAATACGCGGCACCGTGACGGTCCTCGCGCCAGAGAAATATTCCGTCTTAAGGGCGGTTACGATCTGTTCCAAGGTGGGGCGCGATGGATAGGATCCGTTGACGATCAAGTGTCGTGCATTTCGTGTCCGTGCAAATTCGATGGCATCCAGTAGATCGTCAACGTAGATGCATGACTTTATTGTGTCTTTTCGTCCCGGATAGACGAAGACGCCCTTCTTGAGAAGCTTTGCGAGCCGAGTAAAGTTTCCATATTCGCCTGATCCGAATACTACGGCAGGCCGGATCACCGTCAGTTTTCTATCGGTCGAGCTGCTATCGAGCCAATTCTCGTGGATCTTCTCCGCCTGGAGCTTGGAGTGTCCGTAGTCGGACACCGGCTCAGGCAAACTCTCCTCGGTCTTCATCGTCTCG
>SXGS01254104.1_pt1 | contig 13510 bp, 7 predicted proteins | sample 3174681 | NCBI WGS metagenome assembly SXGS01 (sample SAMN11356861, study PRJNA531348) | freshwater metagenome | isolation source: freshwater sample F1-80 | place: China: Fuxian Lake, Yuxi | collected 2017-12-25
AACCACATGACCACCCCAAGATCAAAACCATCGACTACAAGCCAAAAAACAAGCACCGCAAACAGTGACTACCTTTGACTGACACTTTGTCACCACGCAACGCCGCGGGTGACTACCTTTGACTGACACTTGGCCGATAAGGCGAAGAACTCCGAGTACCTTGCGGAGCTCAAGAAGCGGGCCGATGGCGAGGGAGTCAAGATGCTGCTCATCATGTGTGACGGCGAAGGGGCACTCGGCGATGCGGACGAAAGGAAGCGGCAGACGGCGGTCGAGAATCACTTCAAGTGGGTCGAGGCGGCAAAGTTTCTTGGCTGCCATTCGATCCGCGTCAACGCTCAAAGCAGTGGCAGCTACGACGAGCAAGTCGATCGCGCGGCGGACGGACTCCGCAAGTTGTCCGAGTTCGGTGCGACGCACGGCTTGAACGTGATCGTCGAGAATCATGGCGGCCTGTCGTCGAACGGCGAATGGCTGGCGAAGGTCATGAAGAAAGTCAATCACCCACGCTGTGGTACGCTGCCGGACTTCGGAAACTTTGCCGTCAACAATGACAAGAACGAGTGGTACGACCGCTACAAAGGCGTGGCCGAATTGATGCCGTTTGCCAAGGCGGTCAGTGCCAAGTCGTATGACTTCGAGGAATCGAAGCCGCTGGTCACCATCGACACGCGGACGGACAAAGAAACCGATTTCTTAAAGATGATGAAGATCGTGCTCGCTGCCGGATATCACGGCTATGTGGGGATCGAGTACGAGGGGACAAAAGTCGGCGAACCCGAAGGCATTCGCGCCACGAAGAGGATTCTCGAACGAGTTCAGGCCGAGTTGTCGAAGGGCTGAGCACGCAGCCCCAACACTCCCGTCGCGCCGACGTCAACGATTGGCAACGGTCGCGAATGAGACGTAACATGCTCGCAAATCGTTCGTCGCAAATTGGTGGTACAGCAGCATGGCCGGATTGCAAATTTCCTGTCCGAAGTGTGGCAAGTCACTGAAGCTGCCCGATCGCAGTTTGCTCGGCCGGAAGGGGAAGTGCCCCAAGTGTCGGCATGCATTCGTGATGACGGAGCCGACTGCGCAAGAGGTGGCCGCGTCGCAGGTCGAGCCGGATGGTGATCCTCTGGACGTCGACGAGTTGTACGACGAGTTGGAGCAAATCGAGCAACGTCGCACGGGAGCCGATGAAGTCCAGATGGAGATTGCCGAGCCGAGTGTGCGGAATCCGCAGTCGGGCACTGGTGCGCGATGGGTTCCGGATGCTCAACCGGTTGACGAAACGCCGCCGCCACCGGCACCACCGATGATCCCGCCCGGGTATCCCTATCCCGTGCCGCCACAACAGTGGGGAGTGCCGCCGGGTTATCCCCAGGTGCCATATCCGCCTCAGCCGGGAATGCCGTACCCGTATCCGATACCTCCGGGTTACGCGCCGATGCCCTACGGGGCTCCGCAGTACATGCCTCCCCAGATAATGGCTCCGCCGCCGCAAACGCCCGTCCCGCCGCCGTTTGTTCCGGCCGCTCCCGCGTCGTTCGCACCGGCCGCTATCGACAATCCGTTCGGAGTTTTTCAAGAACCAGAGTCGGTTCCCAGCGCCTTGCCGTCTGAGGTCGAGATGTTGTCGGCCAATTCGCTGCTAAAGGCGAAGTCAAAATCCAAGTCGAAGAAATCTCGACAAGCGAAGCAGACGCAATTGGTGGCGATGATTTTGATCGGAGTGTTGGCAGTCGGCGGAATTCTGGTGGTCGCTTTGAATAGTCGATCCGGAGCGAACGGAAAGGGAAAGACCAAAGCGGTCGCTGAGAATTCAGCAGGGACCGCAGATGAAGTCAGTGAGTCGCTGCCGTGGGAATCTCCTCTGCCGGTCAGCCCGACGAAAGGGGCGCCGCTCGACATGATCCTCATGCCCTACGGCGTGACGGCGATTGTGCATGTGCGGCCGAGAGACCTGTGGGAGAAAGGAACGAAGCGCGAAGAGTTTCGATTCTGCTGGGGTCCGCTGGGAGAATGGCTCGGCAAGCAGATCAAAGAGCTGTGTAATCACGATCCGTCTCTGATTGAAGAGCTGACTTTCGGATTGGTCCCAGGTGTCGTCGGCGAAGGGATTCAGGTGTGCGGGGTCGTGCGGCTCAAGGATCCTGCGCAGAAGACGGAACTCATCAAAACCTTCCGCGAGATGAAGGCCGAACTCAAAAACTCCGACGCCAGCGATTACCCGGTTTATGAAAATGAGACGCATGCGTACGTCATCAAAGACCTGCGGACGTTCGCATTCTGCCCGAGGCTGAGACAGAACGAGATGGCCGAGGCGGTCAATCGTCCAAATGCCCAGGCTCCCGGCCTGGAAGCGCTGCTGCGAAAAACTGACCGCCTGCGGCATGTCGTGCTGGTATTCGACCCGACCACGCTGGGAGCACACGCCCAGTTCATTTTCGCGGACGAGTTTCGACGCATCGCCGATCGCGTGGTTGACTTCTTTGACCCGAAGCAGTTCGAGACCGTCGCTGTCAGTCTGCACGTTGGCGACAAGTTTCATTCTGAAATTCTGGCTCGCAACAAATCGTCCCTCGCCAAAACGGCCGCTCAGACCGAGTTGAAGAAACGGCTCGACAAATTGCCGCGCGAATTGGCCGACACGATCCACGACTACATGGACCCGAAAGTGCTCGGACCACGCCAGATCATCGGCCGCTTCCCGGCGATGACGAAAGCGTTTGCCCTATCGACTCATGCTTCGACCGGCGACCGATACGTCTCGCTGGCCACCGCGCTGCCAGAACGAGCCGCCCCGAATCTCGCGATCGGAACGCTGCTGACCTGGGACGAATCAACTCGCACAGACTTCAACAAGGCCGCGAGCAAAGCCACAGGCCCGAAAGAGTCCGGTACGAAGTTGCCCGAACTTGTGCTCGACCGCCTCAAACAATTGATCGTCGAGGCTGAGTTCACGAACACTCCGCTCCAAGAGGCCTTGAAGGAAGTCGCTGACGAGTGCAAGGTGACGATTACTCTGGACGGTGATGGTCTGAAGGACGGTGGCTACACGCAGGTGATGAAGCAGACCTTAAAACTCGGCAAAGTCCCCGGCTTGGCGGCGATTGAGGCGATGGTCAAATCGTCGAGCAAGGACCGTCCACTCAACCCGATGGTCTTGATCATCGACGAATCCAAGAAGGCGGCAATCATCTCGTCGAAGAACTACGCGGAAAACAAAGGCCAAAAGCCGTTCGTATTTCCCTGAACGTAGCCACAACCGCTGGAGGTTGACCATAATTGGTGCCTCGAATCTCGCTGGATGATTCTTTCGAGGGTCTGCCAATGTGGTGCTCGCGCTGTGGGCGAAATTTGATTCTGTCAGGACTGCTTCTGCTCTGTACGCTTTGCGTGTGCGGGTTGCTCAGCTTCGCGGCGGCGGAGGTCGTCTCGACCAAGAGTGACGAGTCGAAACCGAACGATATTTGGTGGTCGCTTCGTCCGCTGACGAGACCACAAGTTCCCGATGTTGCGCGTCGCTTTCCGCAATTGGTTCCGCAGAATTCGCTCGACCGTTTTGTGCGCAGTACGCTCGCGGAAAATGGTCTCGAACCTTCTCCGTCCGCGGATCGTCGCACGTTGATTCGGCGGGTCTCGTTTGATCTGCTGGGGATGCCGCCAACGCCTGATGAGGTGGACGAATTCGTCGCCGATCCACGCGAGGACGCCTACGAACGGCTGGTCGATCGGTTACTGGCCAATCCTCATTTCGGCGAGCGTTGGGCACGGCACTGGATGGACGTGGTCCACTACGCCGAGTCTCACGGGCACGATCAAGACCGGCCGAGGCCGACGGCGTGGCCGTATCGCGATTACTTGATCCGCTCATTCAACGACGACAAGCCGTACTCGCAATTCGTCGCAGAGCAAGTCGCGGGAGATGCCCTCTTCCCGGATGACCTGCAAGCGGTGGTTGCGACCGGATTCCTCGCCACCGGGCCGTTCGACGAAAGTTCCCTGCAGAGCATTCAAGACGACACTGATGACCGCCGCATTGCGCAGTACCTCGACCGCGATGACATTGTCACGACCGTGATGAGCACCTTCGTCAGCACGACGGTGCATTGTGCTCGCTGTCACGATCACTTTTTCGACCCGATCAAACAGTCGGACTACTATGCTCTGCAAGCGGTCTTTGCCGGTGTTGACAAGGGCGAGCGAATGTATGACGCCGATCCGGAAGTCGGCCGCCGCCGGCATTCGTTGCGAGGAGAATTGGTTCGGCTGCGCGGTCTCAAAGGTCAGGCCGATCCGTCGTTGCTGTCGTCCGCCGCGCAGGAAATCGCTGCCGTTTGGGAAGCGAAGCAAGTCGCGGCTCCCTCGGTCTGGCAAATGCTCGAACCGGTTGAATTCAAATCGGCGGAAGGTTCGACGCTCACGAAGCAGGCGGATGGCTCGGTCCTCGCCACCGAGAAACGGCCGGAGAAGGACACCTACTCGCTGACGTTTCATACGCCGCTGCGCGGACTCACCGCACTGCGGCTCGAAGTGTTAGCCGACGACTCGCTGTCGAAACGCGGACCCGGCCGACAAGACAACGGCAACTTGCACCTCAGCGAATTCAAAGTGTTCGCGACGGCCAACGGTCAGGCACTCGCCGCCGACGCGAAGCCGCTTGCGCTGAAGAATCCGCGAGCCGATTTCAATCAGGACGGTTGGACGATCGCGCACACGATCGACGGCAATCCGGGGACAGCCTGGGGCATCCATCCGCGTGTCGGTGAGGATCATCGGGCGATTTACGAGTTCGCTCAGCCAGTGACGGTTGAAGGCGGAATCGTGCTGACGGTCGTGCTGGAACAACTGCACGGTGGGGGACACTTGATCGGTCGGCCGAGAATCTCGGTGACGACCGCGGGCGAATCGTTGGCGCTGGACGGTGACTTGGTGCCGGCCGAGATCAACGCGATCCTGAAGAAGCCCGCGACAGAACGAAGCGACCTCGAACGAGCAGAACTCGCGCGGTTCGTCCGGCAGTCTCAGGTTGAGCGAGACTTGGTCGCGCTCCCCGGTCCGCAGATGATTTTTGCAGCGTCGGGTGAGATGAAATCGGACGCACTCACTTCACCGAGCAAGCGGCCGATTCGGATGGTGCATCTGTTGACTCGCGGTGACATCAAACAGGCGAAAGAGGTCGCTCAATCCGGGTCGCTTGCGTGTGTCGAGGGACTCGCAGCGCGGTTTGAGTTGACGAACGAGTCAGACGAAGCTGCCCGTCGCGCGGCCCTGGCGAACTGGTTGACAGACCGCCGCAACGTCCTGACGTGGCGGAGCATCGCAAATCGAATCTGGCACTACCACTTTGGCCGCGGCCTTTGCGACACGCCGAATGATCTTGGCCAAATGGGCTCGAAGCCGACGCATCCCGAGTTGCTCGATTGGCTGGCCTGTGAATTGGCGAGCGGGGGGCGTCAGCCCCCCGGTGATTCCGACATCGCGTCAGCAACTTCTGGTCAATCGTCTGAACAATCCACCGGAGGGCTGACGCCCCCCGCTCGCCTGAAGCGGTTGCATCGTCTGATTGTCACCAGCTCAACGTACCGGCAGTCCTCGCAGAACAACGAACACAACGCGGCGATCGACGGGGACAATCGATTTTTGTGGCGGATGAATCGAACTCGGTTGGATGCCGAGTCCGTGCGCGACGCACTCATCGTGACGACGGGCCAACTGGATCGGCGCATGGGAGGTGAATCGGTCAAACAGTTCATTCAGACGCCTGGCATTCATGTGACTCCGAACGTCGATTATGCCAACTTCGATCCCGATCGACCGGAGAACGGGCGGCGCAGCGTGTATCGGTTCATTTTCCGCACGCTTCCCGATCCGCTGATGGAAACGCTCGACGTCGCCGATTCTTCGCAGCTCACCGCAGTTCGGAATTCGTCGATCACAGCACTTCAGGCGCTGGCGATGCTCAACAATCCGTTCGTGATCCGCCAAAGCGAACACCTCGCCTCGCGAGCCCTCCAGGTTGGTGGGGATTTGGAACGGCAAATTGCCGCTGCCGCCCGATTCGTTTGGCAACGCGATCCAACTCCCCATGAACGAACGGTACTGAGCGACTACGCTCGGCAGCACGGCCTGCCGAACGCTTGCCGAGTGTTGCTGAACGGCAACGAGTTTTTGTTTGTGGATTAGGAATCTCGGTCGCGGTCGTTCCGATTGTTCGGGCAAAATTCCCAGTTCAAGTCCCACTCGAACAGGCGGCTGCTTGACACCCCGCACCCATCCAGGGATGCTGTTTCGATCCTACCTGAATTGTTTCCCGCCCAAAAAAACTCCCGCCAGGAGAACCTCCGGTTTCAAGCCGCTTTGTGCGGCGGACGCTTTCCCGGAAAGGAATGCTCATGACTCGCTTCGTGGTACGTACGTTGGTGGCTTGTGTGGTGACTGTGTCGTTGGCGAATCTGGGGGCGACGCAAGCGTTGGCGTTTGATCCGCCGACCGAGGAGCAACTCAATCAGCTCAAGCAACAAGCTGATGAAGCCAAGGCGCGCAAAGACGCGGCGGCAACGCAGCTCAAGGGCGTGCAGGACAAAGCGAAGACTCTCTCCGACGAAATCGCAAAGCTGAAGACCTCGCTGACGATGGCCATGACGGCGTTGAAGTCGAGTGAAGAGAAGCTCAAGCCGGCTCAAGAAGCGGCAACCAAGGCAGAGGCCGTCAAGGTCGAAGCCGCGAAAGTGTTCGCAGCCGCGAAAACGGCGTCCGACGTGGCGGCCAAAGCGGCCGAAGAAGCTCTCAAGAAGTCCAAGGACGAAGAGGCGAAGGCGGCAGCCGCTTTGAAAGCGGCTACGGATGCTGTCGCGCTGGTGACGACGACGACGCAGACGATTGAAGTCTCCAAGAAGACAATCACCGACGCGACGGCAGGGCTGACGAAGCTCGATGCCGACGTGAAAGTGTTTCAGCCGGAAGTGCAAAAGGCATCCGAGGCCTTGGCAATGGTCAACACCGAATGGGTGACGAAACAACGAGCCGTCGAGGGGGGACTGATTGCGCTGAATCGGATGGTGTCGTTTTCGCACTCCGTCGCGCCGATCTTTGCGAAGCGGTGTCTCGCGTGTCACAACGCCCGCACGGCGAAGGGGCGATACAACATGGAAACATTTGCCGCGGTCCTCAAAGGGGGTGAGAGCGGCGAAGCGGTAAAGGCGGGAGATGCGAAGTCGAATCTTCTCGCGGTGCTCAAAGATGGTTCGATGCCCAAGGACGCCGATCCGCTCAAGCCGGAGCAGATCGCGCTCATCGAGAAGTGGATCGCAACTGGGGCGAACTTGAATGCTGGTTTTGAACCGAATTCGCCGTTGATCCGCATCATTCCGAAGGAAGTGCAGCCGCCCGCTCCGGAGAAATATCCGGTGCCGGTGCCAGTCACAGCGGTCGCGTTCAACACTGACGGATCACTGTTGGCGACATCGGGCTATCACGAAGTTGTGTTGTGGAATCCAACCGATGGCGCTGTTGTGCGCCGAATTGGTAACGTTTCCGAACGAGTCTATGACCTCGAATTTAGCGCCGATGGCAAGACTCTGTACGTCGCGGCGGGAACTCCGGCGCAACTGGGTGAAGTGAAGGTCTTCAACGTTGAGAACGGTCAGTTGCTCGGGGATTGGGTGAGCACCGACGATGCGGTCTTCGCCATCGCACTCAGCCCGGACGGTACAAAGCTCGCCAGCGCCGGCGCGGATCGTGCGATTCGCGTATTCGAGGTCCCGTCGGGTAAGGAGTTGTTGGCGATCGAAGATCACGCTGACTGGGTCATGGACATCGCATGGTCGCCGGATGGGACGAAGCTCGCTTCGGCTAGCCGAGACAAGACGGCGAAAGTCTTCGATCTGAAGACGGGGGATTCGCTGGTTACGTTCAACGCACATGGTCAACCGGTGTTTGGCGTCGGTTTCTCACCCGACGGGGCGCAGGTCATCAGCAGCGGAGCCGATCGGCAGATTCGGATTTGGAACGTCAGCGACGCGGCTGCCGTGCGTGCAATTGGCGGATTCGGCGGCGATGTGTTTCGCATTGCGACGACAAAGGAAGGGATGATCTATTCGAGCAGTGCGGACAAGACGGCTCGCATCCACAAGTTCGCAGATGGTGGGCAGGTCTTCTCGCTGGCAGGCCACACGGATTGGGTCTATTCCGTCGCGTTCAATACCGCGAGCAAGCGAGTCGCCGCCGGTAGCTACACCGGTGAAGTCCGGCTATGGAACGCGGACGACGGCAAAGAAGCGAAGCTGATCATTGCCGCACCTGGTTATGCGCCTCCAGCCGCTGCGGCTGCGAAGTAGGCGAAGTGGTCATCGTGCGTGCTTGCCGGGATTTCTGGGATTTTTGCCGTAATTTCGGCAAGGATTTCGGGAAAATCTCCGAGAGTTTGCGCCCGTGAGAAGCGGATAGCCAATTGGTCGTGTATCCTTTCCCGTGTAATCCTTGTGCCTACAATGTCGTAAGAAGAATTGAGTGGTTTTCAGCCGGGCATTCTCAGGGTTTCACTGACGACTTACTGTTTGACCACGAACTCGTTTTTTGCCTGATTTCGCAAGTCTTCGAGCATTTGCGTCAGAAGATTCTTGACACTTTTCAGGGCGACGGCATTACATTGTCGCGATTGTCCACCGCAGCGAGTTGCTTTTGATTCCTTTCGTCCGAGCGATCGCCGTATGAACTCCCTTCGTTTACTGCTGGCCCATGAGTTGACTCTCCCGCGAGCTGCGCTCCGCATGTTGCTGGAGAGCGAAGTCGGGGTCTCGGTGGTTGGCGAGGCGGACACGGCGGATCGCCTTCATGAGCAACTTCGTGATCATCGTCCCGATTTGATCCTGATGACTTTGTCCCAGCGCGCAGGTTTCGGAAGCTCGTTGATTGAATCGCTGCAACGTCAGCATTCACAGACGAAGATTATCGCCATTTCACCACATGACGAGCTGTCGTTCGCCCGTCTGCTATTGGCTGCAGGAGCGACAGGTTATGTCAGTGAACGGTCTCCGGCGGCGGAGTTGCGGAACGCACTGCGTGAGGTCGCTCGCGGTCACACTTTCATCGACTCGGCGATTTCTGATCGCGCTGATCCGGGAACGCTCAGCAAGATCAAGAGTCTGGGGGGGCGTCAAAAACCATCTGGGTTCCTCAGCAAGCGCGAGACGGAAGTGTTGCGTATGTTGGCTCAGGGATTCACCAACCAACAGGTTGCCGATGCGCTGACATTGAGCGTGAAGACGGCGGAGACCTACCGCGTCCGGCTAACTCGCAAGCTGGGCGTGAAGAGTCGCGCCGAGTTGTTCCGCTACGCCTTCGAAGTCGGCATGGTCGGCCCGGATCAACTTCTGGCGCAATAGTCGTACCGAGCCGTCATCGCAGATCGAAGCACGCGGCCTCGTCGCTGTTGCGGACGAGCAACCGGCCGCGCGACAGGACGGGATGATTCCAAGTCTTGCCGTCGATCGCGTGGAATCGAGCCAACTCGCGTGGCGTCTCCGGCGTCGCAGGGACGAGTACGATGTCCCCCTCTTCCGACAGGATTAATAGCTTGTCCTCGATCAGCAGCAGTTGGCCGTAGCCGTATCGGCCCTGCTTCCAACTCCGCTTGCCACTCATCAGACTGAGGCAGGTCAACATCCCCTCATCCAAACCGAAAACGTACTCGCCGCGACGCACAGCGCTATTAAATTTCAACTTGAACTGTGCCGACTGCCAGCGTTCGACCACCCCCAGATGACGACCACCAGTTTCGTCAACCGCTGCAAGGAAGCCGAGCAAGACACTGCCTTTGCCATATCCTGATCCAATCAGAACCAAATTCTCATCGATCACCAGCGGTTGAGCCGAGTTCACTTGCGGCGTGTTAACCCAGGTGAACGACCACAATGGTTCGCCAGTTTCTGGCCGCAAGGCGACAATTCCTAACCCATCAAAGATGAGCACCTGACTCTCGGACCGGAACTCGCGGAGAACCTCCCCACGAAGTGTTGCAATGTGAGGTGAACTGTAGCTTCCTTGTCTGCCTTGGACGGCCCAGGCCTTTTCACCAGTCTCATGCCGATACGCGATGACTGAAGAATGATTCCTTCGGCTTGCTTCGTCATTGTTACCCGGATTGACGATGACCAAATCGTCCACGATCAAGGGGGAGCCGCATTGACCCCATTCCAGATTTGGCGAGCTAGCGTCTTCGAGCGTGTTGCGAGTCCAAACGCGCAGGCCAGTGGCTGCATCGAGGCAATTTAGGATTCCAGTGGCTCCTTGAGTGAAGACCTTGCCGTCATGCACAGTCGGTGTCGAGCAAGGGCCAACGCCTCCTTGTGGACTGCTGAAGCGAGCGGCGTCGGCGTGGGTCCACAGTTCGTGGCCGGTCTGGATGTCGTAGCAGACACACAACTCGTTTTCGCCGCGTTGCTCCAACGTCCAAGCTCGGCGTCCGATCACCGCGAATGCACCCCAGCCGGAGCCGATCGGGTGCTTCCAGAGTTGCTTCGGAGGACTCGCGTCCCAGTCGGTTCGGAGTGATTCGCCGATGACGACGTCGTCACGATTCGGCCCGCGAAACGCGGGCCAGTCACCTTCGGTCGGCACAAGGCTTTCATTGGCGAGGTCATCCGACGTGGTCGATGCGTTGTTGGTCGAATTGCTTTTGAAGAATTCGGCGGCTTGATCTTGCTTGGAAGGCAGCCAGCGCGGCGAGAAACGAGGGATCATCGCGCCGTCAAATTCATCGAAACGAAAGGCTCCGAGGCTCGATCCGGCGATGACCGCGATGATCAGTAAGCCCACCCCGCGAGTCCGCCAAGGAAGCCGTGACCAAAAAATCCACCAGAGCAGCAGCAGAAACACGGTCAGCGGCCAAATGACAAACACGCAGGCCCAATCTCGATAGGGCCGATTTTCTCCAAAAAAAATTGTGGCAGCGAATTGCAATGCGCCGCCGACAGCAAGTGCGGCTGCGATGGGCCACCAGCGCATTCGGCGAGCTGGGACATTGTCTTTTGTCGGCTTGGAAGGATCATCCGTGGCCATGTCGAATCTCCGCATCAGTGAATCGCGCGGGATCTTGATCGGCTCGCTGCGCCACCGCAAGGCGGCGGCGCAGGTGCGGGTGGGTTACGATTGCCAGTGACTCTTGCTGTGATCCGCCAGCATTTGCAGAGCCTTCTTGGGGCGACCCGTGGCGTCGATCAGACCGGCATTGGGAAAGTCGTGCGGTGCCGCGTCGGTCAGGTGAGTCCAATAGATTCCATTCACGGACTGTTTGGCGATCAGCAACGGGAGATACATGTCGATCCACTCGGCTTGAGCCTCTTCGCTCCAGGGGGACTTCCAGCCGTTGGCCTCGACGCCGATGTCACTGTTGGCTTGCGGGTCGGGATTGTTGGAAGAGGGAAACGCCAGTGTGATGTGCAACGGGATTTCCAGGCTGCTCCAAACATCCAGCATCCGGCTGAAGTCGAGCGAATCGCGTGAGGCGGAGCCGCGATCGGTGTAGCCGACGGCGATCTCCAGATTCACTCCCGCCAGTCCGACTCCGCAACGGAGCAGTGCGTCGACGAATTGCACTGGGGCGAGTCGATGTAGGCCGCGAGTCTGATACGTCCCCCACGGTTGCTCGATGCGGATCAAGAATTGGGATTCCTCGTCCACGCGGCGAGCGACCTCCAGCGTGCGAGCAACCAGCGTCAAACAGTTTTCTTCGGTCAGATTCAAAGCGCCGCCGGTGTTAACTCGTGAGGAGACTTCCCATAACCGAATCTTACCGAGGTATCTCGAAACTGCGGTTTCGACGAAGTCGCACAGAAAGCTCTGCAGGTTGAAGAAGTCGTGGCCCCATTGTTCCAACCACTTGGGCAGTCCATGTGGCGACAGATCGAGCAATGGCCCGCCGAGCATCACCAGTTTGTGCTGCTGGCACCATTCCACCTGGGCGTCGAGCCAACTCCAGTCGTAGTTGCCCTCGTCCCGTTCAATGAACCGCCACTCGATTGGGATCGCAGCGGCATTGAATGTGCCAGGGATCAACGACTCCCAACTTGCATCGGGCTGAGCGTGGGCAAAGTTACAGCCCAACGAAATCGGCAACTGCGAGGATCGTCGCACGCGAATCGCCAGCCGCTGATCGGTGTACGACTTGGTCAGCAGCTCAGCAGCTTCGCAAGACTTCGCGATCGCCTGCGTCGCAAGATCACTGGCAGCGACGAGATCGTTTTTCAATGCGACCGATTTTGCGAACAGCAGATGAGCGGCCTTGTGAACGGGATGGAATGTCTCGGGGATCTGCATCCCCAACTGATCCCACGTCGCGGCCTGATTGCGGACCTGGCAAATCTTCCCACGGGCCAACTCGATGGCCAGCACATAGGCGGCCTCTTGTTCGCGAAGACTGGAAGTGCTGATGACCGGCCGACCAAACCCAGGCACTGGCCATGCGACGTTGAATTTCCCGCTGTCGGACGCCGGTCGGCGGCATGAGATCGTGTTACCTTCGATCTCAACACGCGACGGAAACACGCGGCCGTCGAAGCCGGTGATGTACGCGTCCTGGGCTTCGGGCCATCCCGCCATCAAGCTTTCGGGATAGACCTGGAACTTCATGACACCCACGCGAATCCTCGCACCAAGAACGGCGTCCACAAGAATCTTGGCCCGCGCAGTCGTCCGAACAAATGGACGCTACATGAGCCTTCTTCCCGACTTTCGAGTCGGCGAAGAAGACCGAGTCTATTGGTGCCGAAGTGGTTGTTCAAGCAGTGCTCGCACGGCTAGACTCCGCCGCTTTCGCGGAACCTCGAAACCCGAAATCCGAAACTCGAATTGAGCCTCGTGGGCCGCAAAGTTTCGGATTTCGGGTTTCGGATTTCGAGTTTTCCCCCATGCCCGCTTTCCTGAGCAGCACGATCCCCGGACACACCCCCAAGCGGGGCAAAGTGCGGGACATGTACGACTTCGGCGACCGCATGTTGATGGTTGCCTCGGACCGCATCAGTGCCTTCGACTGGGTCTTGTCCAGCGGAATTCCCGACAAAGGCCGAGTACTCACACAACTCAGCCGGTTCTGGTTCGAGCACCTGCCGGTTCGGCATCACCTGCTCAGCCAGAACCTTGATGACGTCCCGCTGCCTGCTGGTACGGATCGCGATTCGCTGACCGGCCGCAGCATGGTCGTCCGCAAGACGGAGGTCGTCCCCATCGAGTGCGTCGTGCGCGGCTACCTCTCCGGTTCCGGCTGGAAGGAGTATCGGCAAAGCGGCTCGGTCTGCGGCATCCCCTTGCCCACCGGACTGCGCGAGAGCGACAAGCTTCCCGAACCGATCTTCACGCCCGCAACGAAGGCCGAGTCTGGTCACGACATCAACATCTCGTTTGAGGAAATGTGCCGGCTGATCGGCGAGGCGACTTCTCGCCAACTGCGAGACCTGAGCCTCGGCGTGTACCAACGCGGCTCCGAGATCGCGCGATCGAAGGGGATCATCATCGCCGACAC
>SXGS01160825.1_pt1 | contig 13508 bp, 14 predicted proteins | sample 3174681 | NCBI WGS metagenome assembly SXGS01 (sample SAMN11356861, study PRJNA531348) | freshwater metagenome | isolation source: freshwater sample F1-80 | place: China: Fuxian Lake, Yuxi | collected 2017-12-25
CATGTTTCAATCCTTGTTATGACGGATTTGTCATTTTGACTTCAGTCATAACTCTTTTTAGAAAGTTGTAGTTTAGTTTCAATCCTTGTTATGACGGATTTGTCATTTTGACTAAATCTTGAAGACCTGCTTGATTGGATATCCAATTAGAACGTTTCAATCCTTGTTATGACGGATTTGTCATTTTGACCTGAAGAACCGTACCTATATATCAATATACTCGATTTGTTTCAATCCTTGTTATGACGGATTTGTCATTTTGACCTTTTTCAGATGCTATACCATATTGATTTATTGCCTTTGTGTTTCAATCCTTGTTATGACGGATTTGTCATTTTGACTCAAACCACTTTGTAGTTTTTTGGTCGTCTTTTTTGGTTTCAATCCTTGTTATGACGGATTTGTCATTTTGACACCTGTAATCAATATCTTAACTCCAGCTGCAGGTGTGTTTCAATCCTTGTTATGACGGATTTGTCATTTTGACGTAAAGTACGGTACGCATTTTAGAATTGATTGTTAGTTTCAATCCTTGTTATGACGGATTTGTCATTTTGACATGATTGCAAGACGACCAACTGAAATCACAAAAGCGGTTTCAATCCTTGTTATGACGGATTTGTCATTTTGACATTCATGCAAAAAAGCGATTCATACAACGAACTTGGTTTCAATCCTTGTTATGACGGATTTGTCATTTTGACTTTCGTCAAAGCATTTGACCCCCTTCTGTTGTGCCGCCAATGTTTCAATCCTTGTTATGACGGATTTGTCATTTTGACTGTAAATTTTTCGCAATTTCTGCGCATATTTTTTACATATTGGTATTGCCAGTTTCGGAAAAATTCACCGTATCCCAAAATTATCACATTGTATTTAAAGATCCCACTGGACAGATCCGCCTAAAACAACAATCAATGCACCTATCATCAAACTTGGAATCAGGTATGGTGCCGGTTTGAATTAATTGTTTAACTTTAAGTAATGAATCTTGAGCAATGTTTCTAATATTGCTGTCAATTGGAACATCTGTTATGTTTCTATACTCCTTTTGAAAAATTATTCTGGCAGTTTTTACAGGCTTACCCGTGTTCTCTTCAATCAACATGCTTAGGAGACCTAACTGAACTTTGAGTGTTTTACCTATGACTGTATTATCCGTAAACTTTCTTTCAATCAGGATGATCTGATCCTCCATTTCTATTGCCTCATCAATTTTTCCAACCAACCCAAGTTTTTCAGAGTACAGTTTTACACCGATCAATTTCTTTCCATCTGTTTGATCAGGGACATATCTTCTGTTTGTTTTTTCATGGGCCAGGTGCAATTTTCTGCCACTTTGAACTGTACCTCGCCTTTGTTCGTGTTGTTTCAAGCCCAAGACATTTCCAAAATATGTAAACATTGGACAGAATGCATATTCGACTACATCTGTAACTGTCAATAATTCACTCAAAACACAGTCACACTTCTCTTATCAGAGACGTATTCTTTGTCAAATCCCTTTCCAACAATCATCACTTTACCAAAGCAGGAATTACAGCTAAGCAACAAGTAAAAAGAATCATTGTCATACACTACAGATTTGATTATTTCAATCAGATCTTTTTTCTGTTGGTTTGAGATGTGTCCGCAGAAAACACTCTTCTGAATCCTGACAAACCCATGGTTCTTTAGAATCTGAATTACTGATGAACGTGTGTTATCATCAGAAATATCGTACACAGCATAATACATATTTTTTTTAATATTATTTCACCACCAAACTCTCAGATAGATCTTTGCAGAATTTCCAAGTGTCTGCTTCGATCTTTTTTTGATTTTTCCCCCGATATTCTTCTAGGATTCTCATTCGCCCGGTCTTTGAAAAATAAATCCCATCCATATTTTCCATATCAAACCATATGTCACTCACCTGGTGCTTTGTAAATAATGCAATTATTGTTTTGTCAAGATCTGAACGAAACATCTCTATTATGTCAAACGCCAATGTTGGTTTTCCATATGAATCAGAGTGGAAAAATCCCGCATTTGGATCAAGTCCAGAAAGAATGATGATTTTTTCTATTGTGGAATATGCTACACCATAAATGTAGTTGAGTGCTGCATTGAATCCATCTTTTGCAGGATGTTGTGTACGTTGTTCAAACTTCCATCTTTGAGGCAGTATTGCAGATATGGCACTAAAATAAACTCGCCCCGCAGATCCCTCTAATCCTCTTACAGTATCTTTTTCAATCGTGTTTTCATCCAAGATCCTGACTTTTTCAACAGCCTGGTTGATGGATTCTATTGCAGAATCTAGTTCTGGTATAGCTTTATCCCTGTTGTTTTTTAGGTCCAACAGTAACGATCTCTGTTTTTTCAGCTTTGTCATGACAAGACCTTTGATGATCCTGTTTGAAAATACACCTTCCTGATTACCGTATTGCGCCCTCCTAATTGTCGTAGTTTTTCCGTATGCACTGCTCCACAATCTTGCAAACGGTTGACCGGAATATTCAGTGAGAACCAATTGTATCTGTCTTTCAAGACATAGTTTGATGAACTGGGTCGTGATACTGCAGTTGGCACTGACAAGAAACGCATCTACTTTTTCTGCAGGAATCTCAGTTACTTCATCATCATTTTTAATTACAAAGCATTCATGATTTCTTTTCAGGCTGGTCCCGTGCTTTGAGATCTCAACTATCAACTGATTTTATTGCACCAAATCCCTTTGAGACACTTTTTCCCAATCCGCAAAAATCAGGAAGTGATATGTTGGAATCAAAATCACAGAGAATACCTGTAAAGTTGTTTCCGTGTACGGTTACCATTTTTGTCCTAGTTTTTGTAATTTTTACATTGATCTTAAAATCCACCCTTATACCAAGCCATTTTAACATACTTAGAATATTACCAATAAGGATCCTTTCCAAGAATATTGTTCGTTCTTTTGAATCAAGATGAGTATATGTTTTATAGTTTTTCTCATTCAGTCCTATCCATGGTGTTACAAAACGATATTTTTTTTCAGTTGGTGCAATTTGGAATGTTATTGTCTCTATCTGTATGTTTTGAATCGGAATTTTTTTATCAACCGTGACAATCTGATCCACCTGTGCAAGTCTTTGCATTAGGATATTTGCATATTCCAATATTCCAATAACTAGCAGTTGTTCACCGATTTTTTTGTATTGTATCTTTGGATAATGATGTGATTTTTCAGAATGATGATGAAATTCTGGATCATTTGTGAATAGATACCCAATATATCCGCGAAGGGAAACTGCAGAAATTCTGTTAGAATCTGTGCCGATTCTGGCATAACATATTGTTATTTCAGCCATTTGTCAAGTCCTATGGCGGGATCATAAACTTCAGATAGATGTTCTAGTTTCGGCATGAGGATATTTTTCTCAAACAAGTCATCATCAAATTTATCAGCGATACCTAATTTTTTGGGCGAGGCTACAAGTGATGCAGTATGATACGCATATTTTTTCACCAGAGTTTTTGAGATCTTTCCAGAACTAACTATACTGTTTTTGATCTCGTTCCACTGTTCTTCATTTTCTGGAATAAACACTGTCTCCTGATGGTCGTCTGCCAGCACGTTGGAATAAACAAACTCCCATACCTTTTCGTAATCCATTTCCTTTATGTATGAGTCAAGCGTTTGTGCAAGCTCGAGGTTTTTTGTATTCGTGTCAGATATTGTTTTGTAGTATTTTTCCAATGCATTGTAAAGATCTATCGATGTTGAGGCATTATGTAATATTTTGACTGATTCGTTGTATTCAAGCTCGCTGTATGGAATCCATCTTTTATCGTGTTGAAAAACAGTCAAAAGAGCATCTTTGTTGTTACCCTCGCGGTTTAGTCTTCCCATTACCTGAATTATACTGTCTAATGGTGCGGCTTCGCGGAATATCTTTGAGAATGAAATGTCGACGCCAGCTTCTATTACCTGCGTCGACACACATATGCATTCTGTAGATCCTGCCAAATTATACAATGCGTTGATTCTGTCTTTTTTTCGTATTCCCGTAGTTATGTAATGCAGGTTTGCTTTTGGGTGTAACTCCTGCATGACTGCAAATGTGTTTGCGGATTTTTTTTTGGTGTTGCTCATGATGAGAATTTTTTGGTTCGTAGTATCGCTTATATTCAGTTCGGAGAAAATAATATCTTTTTTTGTATGTTTCAAATATTCATCAATGATTTCTTTTTTTACTGCTATTCTTGGCAATGTCGATATTTCGTGAGGTATTGTAGCACTGACCAAAATTATTTTGCAACCTAAACTTTCAGTCAGCACTTTAAAATGGGAAACAAGATTGCGCAAAAGAAATTTCGGGATTGTCTGAACCTCATCAATTATCAAAAGCGAATTTTTGAGAGAAACCAATTTCAGCTTATCCGAATGACTGTTCGAATACAGTATCATCAACAGACGTTGCATGGTTGTTATGATGAATTTTTCATTGAATGATTCGTATTCAAAAATCCATTTGTATTGTTCTGCACCGTTTTCTTCATATTTTGTTTTTTCTTCCAAGGATCCGGAGAAAAGATGGTTATACGCAAGTATGTCATCTTGTGATTCTTTAGGAACTACTGTTTTGATCTTGTTTTCAAAGTCATCAGTGAGAGCAAGTAATGGTGAAAAGTAATAGACCCGCTCAAACGATGATTCTTCCTGAAATTTTTTTATTAGTTCCAGAAACACTTTGGTTTTTCCTATTCCAGTGGGGGCGTTCAGTATAATTATTGAATCTCCATGTCCAAAGTTTTCCATGGCCTGTCTTCCAAACTCAGTTCTTAGTGCGCCAAGCTTTGAGTCATGTTTTATCAGGTTAACAGTGTCAATTGGTATATCAAAATGAGGAGTGTTCCATTTCGCAAAACTGCCTCTGTCTGCCTGTAAAAGTGCAGAAAACAATACACCGATACTTACAAAATCAGAAATTGTACAACCAGTTGCCTTTGCAAGATTTGCGGTAAAGTAGATTGGATTTTCATATTTTTTTATGCATCTATCCCAATCAAGGCTCTCAAAATTATCAATATCGCTAGATTCTTTTCTAAATTCTGCAAGATTCTGAGTAATGATATACTGAGCGATAGATGTCTTGGAAGATTCAGGATTTGATATTGACTTTGCAAGTCGTGTATGATGTGCAGATATCACACATGAAACAATGTCGGTTTTATCGTAGCCAAGAATTGGTTCCAGTAGATAATTTGCAGCCCATGATGAAAATTTTGCATGTTCACGTGGATACTTTTCCATCAGTTGTTTTTTTCTATCATCGTTGATTTCAGAAGAAAATAATTCCTGATAATATGGATTCAATTTTCCGATGTCATGCAACAAGCCTGCATAAAATCCCTCTTTGGAGATATTCAATTTTGTATCATCAAGTATCTCTTTGGTTTTATTTCCTACTGCGATACTGTGTTCTAATAGACTGTGATCTGGGGGATGTGATAAGAACATCTAGTACATACACACAACATCATTGTTGATTTCAACTAAATTTGACAACTCTGGCTTTGACAGTCGTTCTATCTCATATTTCGTATTAACCGGAATCCAATGCTTTAAGACAATCCTTTCCATTTTTCCATCTTTGACATAGTGGTGCAGGTGACGTTCGATTATGATCTTACTGTTTACCTGGCCTCTTGCAGGCTTTACTGTGATTGTAAAATCATCTCGATATGTTTCGGATTCATCTAATATGACACATCGTGTATCTCTGTCGCGCTGATCTGTCTCATTACCATCATGTTCCTCAAGCTCAGAGATAGTAGCAGGACAGTATGCATGGCCCAAATATGGAGAATAGACAAATTTTTTCCCAGTTATGACATCTTTTAATTTTCTGAGTGTATCATCAGTGGACGATACGTAAATTCGATATTTTGGACCTTCCAAAAGCTCAGATTTGAAAGGTTTAGTCTTGGCTTCCTTCAATGAGCGATGATTGGTAAAAAGTGTGATCTTGGTTGGTTCATTTTCTAATGCAATGCCGATTCTTGTGGTGCTAAATAGGTCATAGTATTCCTGCCCATACATTTCACCCAATGCTGAGCTTCTTGGAACACCAATCATTGCACCTAAGATCCCAACTATTGCACTTTTTGACGGTATGTAGTAGACGTTCTGATTAGAAGTCACAGTTGGGTCTCTAAAAGCTGCAAAGCTACCAGTAATTGCAAATGAAAGTATTTTCATTATAATTCTTCTATTGAAATTCCAATGACCTTGAGATCTCTGATGAGTTTTGAGACGTCTTCTGATAATTCTTCACATCTCTTGATCCTGATCTTTTGGATTTCTGATTTTCTATTTTTCATTGTCTCTACAAATCTGTCAAAAATTAGTGGAGATTTTGATAGTTTTTTTGCTTTTTCCTTCATCTCATTTGATTCATCAACAAGCAACGCCAAGTCATTGTATATTTCGGATTTGTATGTGACATCCAAATAAAAGATGCTTCTTTGTGGGTATTTTGAACGAGTGATAAGCTGATTTGTACCGTCCCAAAGACAGTTCCACAATACACCCTCACATTCTGTAAAATTTTTCAATATTTCTTTTTTATCAGAAAACTTGCCGAGGTTTTGCGGATTTATAGCTCCTTGAACTTTGATCAGTGCATATTCAACGGAATAGAACTTGCCAAATGTGGAGAATTGTTGCCCACTGTCCTTTTTCTTTCCTACAAATCGTCCAACGATGGTTGGATTGATTATCTGTACTTGATTTGTACTTCTGGCTAACGCAAATTGAACCGGACCTGTTATCTTTGCAGAATTTCCTTCATCATCGTCGTTTTTACGTATTGTGACTAGTGCACCAAACAACGGCACATCAAATGTTTTTTCCAAAAGATTACCGATGATGTCTTGTCCTTTAAGCGAACCAAGTATTTCCTCTGCCTTTTCATCGGCAGTAACTGCTTTTCCATCTTTATCATAATCAACAAAGATCGTCTTTCCAAGAACATTTTTGGCGTGATCTCTGATGGTTCTCTTTACTCTAACATCGGTAACCAGAATTGTACCATCAGGCATCTGTCTTGGCATGTTCTCAAATCCAGGATCACCGTTTGGATTCTGTTGTGATTCATAGTAAAACAAAATCTCTTTTTTACTGTTAATGTCCATTTAGTTACCTCCTAAGGTTTCAAACACACCCTTGTAAAAGAAATATGAATAATCATCATGTGCGTTAACATCATCTATCTCAAACGTCGGCGTATTGTCCCGAACATAATCACTTACCCGGTCCACCTGTTCCTTCTTTTCCTTTGCCAAGTTAATTCCTTGACCTATCTTGTTGTAGACAAATCTTATCTTCTCTCTATCATATTTGCTGTATGTCAATATATCTCTGAGAGAGTTGTTTCTTTCTGCTTTTTCTTTAAATGAGACGTATGTTCCTGCAATTCTTCCAATTTTGTATGCATATTCTTCCGCTTGTTGCACAAGAGTTGTGATCATACCAGTGGTAGATAAAGTTTGTAGACAAAAATCAGACCGGGTAAAATAATCTCTACCCTTGCCTTTGTCTTTAAGCCATTCGTGAATTTTTTGTCGCAATCTATATGTAAGATAATTTATGAAAAGTCGCCTATCAAATCCAGTTCCAGTTATCAAACATCTTACTGCTTTGAGATATTCATTCCATAAAGTTGTCGTCTTTGTAGAGTCAATTAATACCTCGAATGCGACAGATTGGATCTTGTTTTCTTTTACTGACTCGAATATTTTTTTCATTTTGTACATTGTCATGTTTTCATCAATTAAGATTTCGAGCTTTGCCTGATTTTTCTTATAGCAAACAATCTTCATTTGAGAGTTTTCATCATCAGTGTTTTTCTTTATTTTCTCATAATTTTTGTACAACTGTGCATAAATTCCCAAATTTGTCTGCTCAAAGATGGATTTTGATTCAAGCTCAATAAACAACCATGACAGACCTGATATGTTGAACACGTCTACTGGTATATTGATCTTGTCCAGGGATTTGTTGCCTATGCCAAGATTTCTGTAAAACTGTTCGCCCTTGGTCAGATTTAGTGTGAATGCGGGATCATCATATGAGAGAAATTTTGCAGTCTTGGTAGGAGTGCTGGCATATGCCGTTGAATCATTACCAAATGAATCCTTGAAATTTGTCGAGCCGGTTTGTTTGCTGATGTATATGATCTCATTATTATTTGGAAGAACAAATAATGAAAAAGAGATGGGCTTTATCGGCTCATCTGTAGCAATATGGTCCTTTCGCGTTTTGACATAATTAAAAAACACATCACATATATTTTTAAAATTTGAAACATTGAAAACGCCGTTAATGGTAATTATACCAGAGTTCACATATTCGTCATATAGCGACAAACCTCCGATTTGGTAATTATTCATATCGATCTTTAATGAAATATCAGAATTTGTGGTTATGTTTTGTTTGTCTGAATCTATGTCGTATGTGGCCTTGTATTGCTGTGGTTCTTTTCCAATGCTGAGTGTTATCGTTTTTTCTTTTTTCCGGGAAATTGAAAATGAACAGAATATTTCCAAATACGGATTTTTACTCATAGTCCCAGTTCTTTTATCAGGTAGATTGATTTTTTTTGAATCGCCAAAGTTCAACGGCATTGAAAGATAATTTTGCAGAACAAGATGCTTTCTGCTTTCCTTATTACCAAAATATTCCCTTGGGTTTTGGTCTATCTGTATTAATGATTTATTGAAAAAGATTTTCTTAAATGGCTTTAGGGTTTTAGGAATCTCGCCCGAATCTTTGTTTTTTAGATACAATTCAAAACCGAGCATCTGATGATATGCGTCAGATACTTTTTAAAGATTTATGTAGTAAACTATGATGTCTTATGACCTAACAAACAGTTTACACTAATTATGATGATGGTAAAAGAACATCATTAAGGATTTGAATATGTTTGCCAAAAAAAATCCAAAAACGAATCATCTTTCAGATATAACTCTGATTCTTCATCAGTCAGCAATGTTTGCATTTGTTGTTTTAAAACATAAACTAGATTGTTTGTAAGATTTTTTACGTTTTCAGGTCTGATTTTGTTCGTAAAGTTGAAAAGTCATTCCGTTTTCAAATTCATGTTTTGTGCCTAATTAGTGAAATTATACGTCAAATGTACTCTAAACTAGCCCTTTTTTGTTCCTAACTGTGCCTGATGGGTGTTTCTTATTCAATCGGCCACAACAATGAAAGGTGTGTTGTGTGTGTCAGTATGAAAAACTATCTTCGGCATACCAGTAAATCTTGTAATTTTTTAGGTCTTCATCGGTCATAACTTCCCAACCATGTCCTTTCTTTGGTTCAAACATTAGTTTCTCTTTCTTTCCATACCATTGTTTGTTTTTCTTGTCATATCTCATTTCCAATCTGATTGTTTCCATTTCTATTCCATCTATTACTTCATCTTTGATCAAGTCGTTTTTCAGGCAGTACTGAATCAGTTGAGGCCTGTATCTTGACCAAGATTGAGGAGTACAACCAAGTTTCTGCATCACATTAACATCTGGAACACCATATCGATAGTCACCAAAGCCCCATCCATCATATAGTGCGTCTCTGAATAATTCTATTTTTGATTCTAGTGTTACCGCTTTAGACATTGTGAGGTGTGTTTGTATTTTTCATCAATAATGTTCCTTTGTAAATTCATATTCTACTTGACTAGAAATTCCTCTGCAACTCTTTTTTGCTCTATCTTTGATCAAGTTGTAAAGATCTTCTCTTATTGCAATCGTTCTATAATTCAACTCTTAGTGTAAGATATTTAGAATATTTAATGACGGATTATGAGCGAAATTAGAAATTAAAATCGTCTGAATTAATTTTTAGATTGGAATTGTTCATTAGAACATGGTTTCAGTTAGAGTCGCACGGAGGAGATGTTCTGTTAAAATGTATTTTTTGATAAATCTGATGCTTTTTGGTATCTGATAGTGGATAGTTCTTCATCGAACGTATTGTTTAATTCTAGTTGTTCTTCAACACGTATTCTTTGTTCCCCATTAGGAAATGTCTTATTGTAAACCTGAATATGCCCAAAAACCATAGATACTGTATACTCATTAGTAGGAAAATCATAGTGTATAGAGTCTTGATTAAGATCAATATGCTTTAGTTTCCAGTTGTTTACAGGCTCAATTTGACAGTCTTTTTGTGCCATTACGACTTTTAGATAATATTCTATTTTTCCAAGTAGAGAAATCAGAGAAATAAAGCCATTAGTAGAATAATCAACGGGGGAGTAAGTACAGGCTAAACGAATTAACAGGTTATCAGTAGAGTAAACAACTATTGAAACATTAATTATTTTATCAACTGGAATTTCGTTTATAGTAATAGCTTTCTTTTTGTTTGGAGTATATCCTAATTCTATTAATCTAGAGTAAAGTCCAAAAGTTTTGCATTGAAATAATATATTGTGTAATTGAGGTTTTTCATGTCGTGTCATACTGAGAAGAATGTTAAGATTAGCAAAGATACGATGTGTAACAGGTATACTCGTGTATTCATCAGTTAATTCTTTGTCAAGGTATAGGCAGATCATCTTGTAATACTTAGGTTTTCCATTCTTCACTTCTTCAAAAAGGGCATTAAGTTTGTGTTTTATTGCACGAAAGTTACCTGTATAGTTAGATTGCCATACATCTTTGAAATCTTCATAACATAACGGTATACCACTAAGTACATTGATGTTATAACATCTTTTCAGAAAGTTTCTTTCTCTATGTGTTAACCTACGTTGTAGAACGTTAACACAATGAGTTAACCATGCGTTAAAATCAGGATTAAGATGTTGATTTCTATTTTGATTTACTACTATCAATTCTTGTCTCTCCGATTAGAACGTAGTCGAGAATTACAACAAATACAGGTGATTGAATCTGTCTTGTATCCTTTCTCACATTTTACACAAGAGCGAAAACCATCAGCGTATCTCACCTGTTTAATTGGAACAAAATCAATGAATTGACAATGATTCTTGCAGATTACACTCATTGAGATACTCCTATTTTGTATTGAATGCCACATTTTGCACAAAAGAAATGATCAGGATTTACTTCGTTCTTACACTTACGACATTTGTAAATGATTTCTAGTGGTTTATCATAATATGACATTTTTCTACAATTTTTTACATATAGTTATATACTAAGTTCATATACCTATAATGTGCCAAAAAGGGGCAGTTCATACGTAACTAAACTTCTAATTTTGGATTATTTTATCAATTATTCCTATGAGAAGACAGTACGTAGAAAATATCTGTGTTTGAAACCTAATGATTTTAAAAAACAAGAGGGTTCATTGAAGAATTTTATCACAGGTAAATCCGAAAAGGTTCTACTCTACTCACTCTCAAGAAAAATATTTCAAAGATATCGAAAAGAATTGTTGGAAGAAAAATTAATCACAGTGATACCAACTAGTGACAAGAGGTCAACATACTATTCTATTACTCCTTTTGGAATATGTTATTTGATAAAATCGGAATATTTCCGAGATCCTGATAAAATCACAGTAAAACAACAAAAGAAAATCTTTCCAATACTTGAAACTTTTGCTACTCGATATGTGATTCCATATAGAAATGAACTATTTCAGAAAGAGAAATTTGATTTCAAAGATTTCTATAAGAAATTGATAAAAAATGTAATAGATACACATGATATTGGAGAAGAAATGCCTTTCATATTTTCAAATTTCAACCATGATTATCAACTTGAACGTTTAGAATTTGCTTTTGAGTTTTATGTTGAAAGTCCAACAAAGTTTGTTATTGCAAATTTTAAAAAACTAGGTCAATCTGAAATTTTATTAAATGAACTTGGACAAAAACAAGGAATATTTTATGAATCAATTAAATTAAACGAAGACCAATTTCATCAATATTTAGCTAGTTTGCTACTTTTACTCATAGTCTATTTTCATTTTCAAATTAGATATTCGTTCAATGCGTCTAGAAAAATAACAAAAAAAGAAATATCGGATTACACAAATTTACCTGGATATATTCTGAAAATTTTATCTATGTTTAATTCATTTATTGGAAAAAGGATTAATGAGGAAGCAGAATATATGCAGAATTTTACTCAGATCATTAATAAAGTATGATTGTCTAGTTAGTGCAGTTAATCTCATACGCTTTTTATCAAATCAAGCGTGATTTTCTCATTGTTTTTACCAACTAATGTTACCTCTCCTCTAGCAATCATTTCCATAATATGATTCATCTTTGCCTGGTTTTCTGCAAGTATGGTCATCTGTTCTTTCATTGAATTTTGCTCTTGTTTTTGAACCTCAATTTCGCTTTTTTGTGCCTCTATTGACTTACGTTCTGCTAATAATCTCTCCGAGTCATCAATGGTCAAATCTGCCATTCCCTTTTGATATTCTGTAAACAAATCATCTAATGTAGGTTGAAAGTAAGAATTATCCAATTTCATATCGTGACCCATCAATCTTTCAATTAGTGGCGAATTGGATTCTTTGTTCATTTTTAGAATCGTATTGAATCTACGTCTAAAGGCATGGCATAGAATATTTGGAGCTCCCTCAAAGTTCACACCTGCATTATTTTTGGCTCTTATCATCATATTAGATACAGAAGCTTCTGACATTGCTTTTAGTTTTGGAGAACTGTTAGTTGATTGACCTAGAAATACAGGACTATCATTTGTAACAATCTCGCCTTTGTGTTTTCTTTGTTCTATGTATAGAGTAAGTGCATCATTACATTCCTTGTTAATGAACGTGGTATATTCTTCATCTGAACCCTCATAGACAGTAATGGCAACACAACCATTAGTCATTTGTTTTAGGTTTCCTATTTTTAAAACTGGAATAGCTCCACGTCTAACCCCTGAAGATGATAAGAATAGCATTAGAGCCTTGTTTCTAAGGTCTTTGACTGAATGTAGCATACGTTTGATTTCTGAGGTTGTATAAGGTCTTGATTTCCTTGATTTTTGTTTTTTACACAACTTTCTTAGCTTTTTCCAATTAACATCTAACTTGTCATTAGCTTCACAAAAAGACTGAAGTGCAAATGTGTTTGATCTGATATAGCTCATACTCATGCCATTTTCTTTGAATAGTATTGTATAATCTTCAATTCTTTTCATTAATTCTTCACCCTTTATTGATAAAATTGCATCAAGTGATTCTAATTTGTAATGATTAGCAAATTTTTTTAAAAGATAATTGTAATGTTTTCTAGTTTCATCTGATTCCAAGTATGCTTCAAAAATTTGAATTGCCCGTGTTTTCATAATTATTGGTCTATTGGTTTGAGTATTTAATATCGGGAATGGTTAGCTTATCTCATATTAAATTTTTAAATTGTAAAATTTGACTATCTTACCCGTATGCCCTCACGTATTTCGATCTTGAAGGCCTCTTCAGTTGCTTGCATGTTTGTGTATGGGTATGTTTTAGAATCAAATTCCATTACCATCCC
>SXGS01097823.1_pt1 | contig 13500 bp, 12 predicted proteins | sample 3174681 | NCBI WGS metagenome assembly SXGS01 (sample SAMN11356861, study PRJNA531348) | freshwater metagenome | isolation source: freshwater sample F1-80 | place: China: Fuxian Lake, Yuxi | collected 2017-12-25
GCTCGCGCTCGTCGAGGCCCTGCAGCGCCTGGATGCTGTCCACCGAGGCGCGCACGCCGGCGTCGAGCGCGCCGAGCAGCACCTGGACGCTCGGCGTCACGTTGACGCCCAGGCCGTGGGCGTAGTTCTTCTCAGCCAGGACGGAGGGCAGCGCCGAGGCCGCGTCGTCCGGGGAGCGCGCGCGCGCCCGGAACGCGTCGAGCGCGTAGGGCGTGTACCCCGCGAAGATGGCCGACACGTCGAGCCCCGAGCGGAGGCGAAGGCCGCCGCGGTGGAGCGTGTGCTCGGCGCTGACCCCGAGCGGGCTCGTGGTGACGACGAGATCGAGCGGGCGCGCGCCGTCGCGATCGAGGTCGTGCACCGTGTAATCGAAGGTGACGAGCAGGCCGACGAAGCCCCCGTGTCCGCGCAGCCGGCCCTCCCGGTCCGGCTCCACGTGGTGCTCGTAGAGGCCCGCGGGCACGACGCGGGTCGAGAAGCGCGCGTCCACGAGGCGGGCCGACCCGGGGCTCCCCTCGAGCACGAAGCGCGCGACGTCGGCATGGCGAAACGCGACGCTCGCGTGGCCCGCGCCGTCGTAGGCCGGGAGGCCGACGAGCCGCATGTCGACGCCTCCGCGCGCGCTTCCCCGGGCCCGCCGCGCCTCCGGCGTCGACCCGCTCTGCGCCGCGAGCCGCGGGCCGCCGTACACCATGAACGCCCGCCACGCGTCTGTCGCCAGCCCGTTCCGGTCGCCCGGCGCGTGCGCGTGCGAGCGGCCATCGGCCACGTCGAGGAGCAGCCGCATCGGCGTGAAGAGGAACGCGAGCACACCGTTGGGCACGTTCTCGCGGCTGCGCGCGAAGAACGCCCCGAGTCGCGTGAAGGTCTCCCCGATGGCGACTCCCGCCGCCGGGGTCACGACCACGTCGTTGACGCTCACCACCTCGCGGAGCTCGGAGAAGTACTCCCATCCCAGCGACGTCGCGGTCGCGTACCCCGCGGACTCGAGGATGGACAGGTCGTTCGCGCGGGCGCCCATGTAGAACATCGTCCCCGCGAACGGGTGGCTGATGTAGTTCGTGTTGAACTGGTTGCCGTCGACGCGCCAGAGATCGCCCGAGAGCTTCCGCTCGAACGTGGGCCAGTCGTACCGGAGATCCCACCGCCGATCGCCGGGCCTCGGTGTCCCTCCGCGCGCCCCCGTGTTGAGGAGGTAGTCCACGTTCCCCACCGCGAGGAGGCCGATCTCGACGAGGATCGCACGGAGGTAGCGCGGCTCGGTCGGAGGTTCGGCGGCCGGGGGCGTCGAGGGAGGTGGCGCGAGCGTCTCCGCGTCGGAGAACGGCGGCGTCTCGGCGCGCGCGATGGATGGCGCGACCCCCACGAAAATCGCCGTGAGCGCGGCGGCGGCGCGCAAGGTTCGGGTCATCAGAACAGCCCTCCGAGGGCCGCCCACACCGACGACTCCGTCGCGCGCGCGCGGGCGTCCGCTACCTCGCTCAGGCGGACGCGCGCGTCGCCACCGAAGGTGAGGCGGACCGGCGGGATCGGCGCGAAGGCGACCCACGCCCGCGCGAGCGTGCGGCGATCGCGGAGCGGCACGGGGTCGACGACGTCGCCGCGCCGGTCGAGGCCATCGATCCCCCAGTAGGCGTCGATCTGCGCGCGTCCACCCGCCTCCAGCGGTCCGTACCGCACGCGGACCTCGGGCGCGAGGTCGGCGCTCCAGGCGTAGTGGTAGCTGTTCTCGCGCATGATGCTCGGCAGCCGTTCGATGTTGCCCCCCTTCGCGACGTACCCGTCGAGCGCCAGCGATCGCACCGCGGCGAAGCCCGCGTGCGCGTGGAGCCGCGTGCGGAGGCTCAGCGCGCCGGCGAAGAGCTCGTGCTCCACGTCGAGGCCCCCGACGTGCACGCTCGAGATCGGATCCTCGACCCTCGGGCGCGTCCGGTCCCACCTGTGGAGATCGTAGTCGAACCCCAGGGTCGGCCCCAGGTGCACGCGCGATCCGCCAAGCGTCGCCGGGCCGCGCGCGTCCTCGCGGAGCTCGCGGTGGAACCACGCGACGGGCGCGACGGTCGTCGCGAAGGACAGGTCCGCGAGCCCGATGTCCGCCCATGTCGTGTCGACCGCGACGCGCGAGAAGTTCCCATCGGTGACCCACCCCGAGGAGGCCCCGGGTGCACCCCAGCCCGGGACGTCCTGTATCTCCGCGCTCAGCCCGAAGCGCGCGTCGGTGCCGCGCGTCCTCCCGCCCTGAGCGGTCACGCCCGCGCCCGCCCACACCTCGAACGCGTGGCCGACCTCGCGGGTGAAGCCGAGCGCGTCGGTGTCCGTCGACCGTCGCGGCTCCGCGTCGTCCGCCCAGTCGTGCGCGTGCTTGGTCGGCCCGAACGCGATCCCGAGCGCCCGCGTCAGGAACGTGCGCCTCCCGCGATCGAAGAACGCGCCGAGCTGCATCGCCGCCTCCCCGACCGCGGCCCCCGCGATCGGCGTCACGATGATGTCGTTGACGCTCACCTGCTCCTTCAGCTCCCCGACGTACTCCCAGAGGAGCGATCCGGTGAACGAGACGAGCGTCGACTCCGCGATGGATAGCCGGTTGGAACGGGCGGCCAGGTAGAAGACGCCACCCTCCATCGTGTGGGAGAGCATGTTGGTGTCGAAGCGGTTCGTGTCGAAGCGGACGGCCTCGAGCAGCAGCTTCTTGCGCAGGGCGGGCCAGTCGTACCCGAGATCCCAGTCCTGCGTGTTGCTCGCGGTGTACTGGTACCAGACGAGGCCCACGGCGAGCGCCCCCCCGAGCTCGAGCGCGGTGCGGAAGTAGTCCTTCTCTCCGTTGCGCAGGTACTGGAAGGTGCTCGTCGGATCGCGCGGGACCTCCTCGGCCCTGGCAGGTGCCCCGCTGGCCACCCAGGCGCAGCCCACCACGGCGGAGAGCGCGAGCCGCGCGAGGCGTTTCCATGGATACACCGCGCCGCTTCTGCACTCCCCGTGCCGGGAGGCGGATCAGCGAGCGATCACTTCTTGCAGTTGCGGACGCACGCCTCGAAGTCGGTGGCGCACTTCGCGACGGCGCCCTCGCGGGCCTTCGCGAGCGCGTCGCACTCGCGCGACTTGTCGTTGAAACCCGCCAGGTCCTTGGCCTGGAGACTCGCCTGCGCGGCCTTGAGGCACTGGTTCACGGGCGACTGTTCCCCGGACTGGCACTCGTAGGGCTGCCCTGCGGTGCAGTCGTTGTGGCACGCGGTGGCCTCGGCGGTGAGGTGCTCCTTGCCCTTGCACGCCGCAGCCGCGAGGCACGCAAGCGCCGACAGCGTCAGGAGGGCTCGGACGACGGTCACCCGCTCATTAGATCATGCGCCCGGAAGGGTGTCGAACTTTGCTCTCGGTTTCGACGCAGACTGGCCGCGATCTTGCTGAATGGCGCCTCTCGTGAGGCGCGCCCCGATCCTCGTGCTGGCCTTCGTCGGCTTGCGCACTCTTGACGCGTCGGCGCAATCGCTGCGCCTCGGCGCGGACGCGGTGGCCCAGACGAACGCCCCTTCGCCGGCGGGCCTCCTCGTGCTCCAGGGCGAGGACCGGCGGCGGACCTGGCTCTCGGTGGAAGGGCTCGTGTGGACCGGGGCGCGGCCCGACGGCGCGGGGACCTCCCCCGGCGAGCATGGGCGCAACGTCGACGGCGACATCCTCTCCCTCTCGGGGCGGCTGCGCGCTCCCCGTGGCCTCGGCGATCTCCGCGGGGGCCGGTTCGTCCTGTCCACCGGCGCGATCCGCCCCATCCACATGGATGGCCTTGCGGCCCTCGCCCGCGCACCGTCCGGGACGAGCGTCGAGGTCTTCGGCGGTACGCCCGTGGCCGCGCGCCTGCGAGATCGATCGTACGACTGGCTCGTCGGTGGCCGCGTCGCGCAGTCCGTCTCGACCCGCGGCGTCCTCGGGCTCTCGTACCTGGGCCGCCGCTCGCGCGGGGACATCGCCGACGAGGAGATCGGCGCCGATCTCGCGATGGTCCCGGTTCGCTGGATCGACCTCGCGGCGCGAAGCGCCTACGACCTCTCCTCGCCCGGCGTGGCGGACGCGCACGCCTCGGTGGCCGCGCGGCGGGCCTCGCTGCGCGTCGAGGCCTTCGCCTCGCACAGGTCGCCAGGCCGCCTGCTGCCTGCGACGTCGCTCTTCTCGGTGCTGGGCGATCTCCCCTCGCGCACGGCAGGGGCCACGGTGCGATGGGACGCGGCGCCGCGCCTCGATCTGCTCGCGTCGGCGGCGGGACAGACGGTCGGTGGCGATCCCGGAGGCAACGCCTGGCTACGCGCGACGCTCCGCCTCGACGATGGCGGCGAGGGCCGGCTGGGCGTCGAGGCGCGGAGGCAGGACGTGTCGAGCGCGCGCTGGACGGGGCTCAGGCTGATCGGCGCGCACCCGCTCGGTCGCGGGCTGCGCGTCTCCTCCGAGCTCGAGCTCGTGCTCCCCGACGCGCCGCGTGGGCGCGGCGCCGTCTGGCCGTGGGGCCTCCTCGCGCTGGGCTGGCGATCGGGGACAGGGTGGGAGGCCGCGGGCGCGGTCGAGGCGGCGTCGACCCCCGAGCGGCGCGCCGAGGTGAACGCGCTCGCCCGCCTCTCACGAACGCTGGAGCTCCCGTGAGAGCGCGGCTGACCCTCGTGATGGTCCTCTGCCTCGCGCTCGCCGCGTGCGCGAGCGTCCTCGGGCTCGGTCGCACGTCGCCCTCGCGCCCCTTCGAGCACCGCGCCCACGTGGACAAGGGTGTGAGCTGCGTGCAGTGCCACGCGGGGATGGGTGCCGCCGACGCGAAGCTGAAGCTCCACCTCCCCACCACGGCCGACTGCCGGCGGTGCCACCAGAAGCCGCACGACGAGCGCACGTGCTCGGGCTGCCACGGCGAGGCGCACGTCCGCGCCGAGACCGAGCTCGCCCGCAGCCACTCGCGCTTCGAGCACGGACCGCACCTGCGCGCGGCGAAGGGCGACTGCGTCCGGTGCCACCTCGGCGCGGGCGAGGCCCGGGCGGCGGTGCTCAGGCCCAGCATGGCGACGTGCTTCGGCTGCCACGAGCACCAGGGTGACTGGCGCGCGCGGGACTGCGATCGGTGTCACGTCGACCTCGCAAGGGAGAGCACGCCGCCCTCGTCGCACCTCGTCCACGAGGGCGACTTCGTTCGCGAGCACGGCGTGCGCGCCGCCGGGGCGCGCGACCTGTGCGCGGCGTGCCACTCGGAGAGGCAGTGCGCGGGCTGCCACGGCGCGAAGACGGCGCCCGGCCTGCCCGCGCGACTCCGCTTCGACGAGATCCGCCTCTCCGGCCTTCACCGCGCGGGCTTCCGCTCGCGTCACGCCGAGGAGGCGCGCGCGCAGCCGGGGATGTGCACGACGTGTCACGCCGACGGCGCTTGCGTCGAGTGTCACCAGCGAACGAGGGTCGCCCCGGGCATCGCCCCCCGGAGCCCGCACCCCGCCGGGTGGATCTCGGCGTCGCGCGGCAGTCTCCACGGCCCCGAGGCGCGGCGCGATCCCGCCGCGTGCGCGGGGTGTCACGGCGGCGCGGGCGAGCAGCTCTGCGTCGGGTGCCACAAGGTCGGCGGGGCGGGGGGGAGCCCGCACGGGCGCGGGTTCACCAGCACGAAGGACAGGCTCCGGGACCAGCCGTGCAGGATGTGCCACGGGGTCGGGCCGTGACACGCGCGCGGCGCATGGCGCTGTCGGTGATGCTGATGGCGGCGCTCCTGGTCGCGGGCGCGATCGCGGTCCTGCGCCGCCCGCCGAGCGCGACGGATGAGGTGCCGTCGGAGCTCGCGTCGTCGGTCCTCGTCGACCTCCCGGGCGACGGCGGGGTGGACGGGAAGGCCGGCGCGTGCATCGCGTGCCACAAGGAGCCGCAGGGATCGCTGGCGGCGATCCGGGCGCACTTCAGCACGGCGTGCGTGGACTGCCACGGACCGCACGGCTCGGGGAAGGCGAAGCCGAAGCCCTGTGGGAACTGCCACGACGGCAAGTCGGGACCGCACACGAAGGCACACGCCGACGCGGGCGCGCAGGGCAAGTGCGCCGACTGCCACAAGCCGCACGCGCCCGCGAGGGAGGCGCGCGCGGCGTGCGCGAGCTGCCACGGGATCCGACCCGCGGCGAGGCCCAAGGCCCACGAGCCGTGCGGCGCGTGCCACAAGCCCCACGCGTTCCGCGCCAGCAAGACCACGGTCTGCGCCGGTTGTCACGGCGCGAAGCCCACGCTCGTGGCGAGCAAGGTCCGCGAGCACGCGGCGTGCGCGAGCTGCCACGCGCCCCACGCACCAGGCGGCGCCGGGGAGGCGTGTCGTTCTTGCCACGCGGGCCAGAAGGTCGCGCACGCGGGCTCGGAGAGCTGCGTAGGTTGCCACGCGCCCCACGCGGGGGACGCGACCCGGTCGTCGCGTGCTTGCAGCGCGTGCCACGAGAAGGTCGCGCGCTCGGACACCGGCGCGCACGCGGGCGGGACGTCGTGCCAGGGCTGTCACAAGCCCCACGCCCCGGGACCGGCGACGCGCACGGCGTGCGCGACGTGTCACGACAAGCAGAGCAAGCTCGCGAGCGCGAACCGCGGACACGCCGACTGCGCGACGTGTCACCGCGCGTCGACCCACAAGCCCGGGCCTGGCGTCGCGTGCGCGACCTGTCACGCGAAGGAGCAAGCGAGCGCGCCCGCGGGGCATCGGAACTGTGCGAGCTGTCACGAGACGCACAGCGGCGCGCGCGTCGCGGGCGCCACCTGCACGACGTGCCACGTGAACAAGGCCGGAGCCCCCCACGCGCGCGCCGGAGCAGGGTGCACGACCTGCCACCGCGCGCACGGTCCGGGCGGGGTCGCGTCGCCGCCGACGTGCACGACGTGTCACGCGCGCGCCGCGCTCCCCGGCAACCATGTGGCGACGGGCCACGGCGCCTGCACGACGTGCCACACGTCGCACGCGAAGCCGAGGTCCGACCGCGCGACCTGCACGGGGAGCTGCCATGGCGATCGGCGGGAGCACCAGCCGCAGGTGAAGGTGTGCAGCGGGTGCCACGTGTTCGCGAAGTGACCGGCGCCCGCGCGACGTTGAGGAGCCCGCGCAGACCTCACCCCCCGTCCCCCTCTCCCTGAAGGGAGAGGGGGCATGTGAACGGGAGGGAGGCCGGGAGGGTGAGGTCTGCGCGGAGCCCGCGCGCACCTCCCTCTCCCTTGAGGGAGAGGGAGGCCGGGAGGGTGAGGTCTGCGCGGAGCCCGCGCGCGAACCTCTTCGTCTCCCCCTGAGCGCGCGTAGCGCGCGATTTGGGGGAGACCGACGCGCGCAGCGCGGCGAGTGGGGGCACCCCTTCTCTTGCGCTGGATCGCGCCTAACCGACCGGCATTGGCTCTATCCCGGGCCCTTCCCCCTGCCTTCCCCTGCCGGACGGCTCGTCCAGTAGGCGACCCACATGAAGAGCGCCTGGAAGGGGAGCCTCGCCCAGAGGGCCCAGCTGGGCACAGGGTGCGCCGGATCCGCCTGCACCTCGTTCATCGCCATGTTCAGGTTGGCGGGGAAGACCGCGACGTAGAGCAGGATGAGCCCGAGACCGGCGAGGCGGCGGGTCCTCGGGAGGAGGAGGCCGATGCCGCCCGCGATCTCGAAGATCCCGCTCACGAGGACGAGCGCTTCCGGGGCTGGCAGGTAGCGCGGCACGATGCGCACGAAGCGCTCCGTGGCGGTGAAGTGCAGGACGCCGATCCACGCCATCGCACCCGCGAGGAGCAGGCGAACGATCCGCTTCGCGCGAGAATCGGTCGCCGCCGCCGGCTTCAGGGCTTTGCCTTGTAGGTCGCGATCCGGGCCGTGAGGAGGGCGCGGCGCGCATCGTAGGCCGACAGGATGTCGGTGGCGCGCTCGGCGACGAGCTCGCGGGCGACCTTGCAGTCCGCCGCGCCCGGATCGATGTCCTGGAGCTCCGTCATGGCGGCGCAGACCGCGGGAACCGTCAGCTGCGCCTGGAGCGCGGCCCGGGTCCTGTCGAGCTCCGTGACGACTCGCTCCCGCCTGAGCGGGCCCGCCAGACCTCCCTCCAGCTTGGCCACGAACAGCTTGTACACGACGGGATCCGCGAGGAGCCGCTTGTCGAGCTGGGCCTCCGCGCAGTACGCGAGCTGGTTCACGTCGACGTACGCGAGCGTGCCGCCGTCGTGACAGTTCGAGAAGCCCTCGGGATCCCACGCCATCACGCGATAGGCCTCGTGGGTCCCGCCCTTGCCATCGGCCTGCTGCGTCCCCACGAAGAAGAGCTCGTCGATGTAGTCGCCCGACTGCAGGATCGACTGGGCCGCGAGGTAGCCGAGGTACTGGTCCAGGTCGAGCTGCTTTCGCAGCGCCACGACGAGCGCGTCGCCGGCCAGCCCGGTGAGGCTGCCGATGAAGGCCCTGTAGCGGGCGAGCGGCAGCGCCGGATCGTCCGTGGACGCCCACTCCACCTCGAACTCGTCGGCGTTCGTCGACGGGTAGTCGCGACGCAACACGCCCATCACCCGCGCGCGGTCGCGGACGAGCTCCTCGCGGGGCTTCTCGAGCAGGATGTAGATGCCCCGGGTCTTGCCGTCGATGACGAGCTCGACGAAGCGGCGCTGGATCGAGAAGAGATCCGGCGAGAAGAGCGCGTAGGCCGTCGGCGCGTAGACGTAGGCCTCGTCGTCGCACATCGAGATCAGCGTGAACTCGTCCGTCGCGGAGTCGGGGAGCAGGTGGCGCGCCGGGCCGTCGAGCTGGACCACGTAGCTCTTCCGATCGCAGCGGAGCGAGCTGACGCCGTGCAGGTGCGCCCTCGCGAGGAGCGGCGTCTGCCCCGGGGCGAGACGGATGCCCGTCGCGAAGTCGCTCTTGGCGACCGCCTCGTCGATGACCGGCGCCTTCGTGGCCTGGATGCGCGCCTCGTGGGCGGCCCGCTGCGAGGCGTCGAAGACGAGCTCGATGCGCGGGGTGAACACCCGCTTCGAGGCGTCGATGGCGGCCACGTCGCAGGTCGCGCCTGCCTCCTCGGGGAGCGTGGCCTGGAACGTCCCCCCGAGCGCGGCCTCCATCTGCGTGACGCGAAACGTGATGCCGACCTTCGTCTCGGGCCCGCAGACCGAGACCTTGTAGAACCCTTCCTGGCGCGCGGCGTCGATCGTGGACGCGGCGGCCGAGAGGCCCGCGGAGTCGGCGGTGGCCCCCATCACGAGCACGTCGGTGGAGGCGGAGGCGACGGCTGGAGCGTCCTTCGCGAGGACCACCAGCGACCGCATCACGTCGGGGCCCCCTCCGGCGACTCCGCGAAGATCGCCGACGACCTCGGCGATCGCCGCGGCGGACGCGAGCGGCGCGGGATCGTCGGTGCCCGCCTTGTAGCGGTCGAGGGCCTGCGCGAGCTCGGTGCGATCCTCCTGGAAGTTGGCGAAGAGCTGGACCGTGGCGCCGTGCCGGTAGAGGGCGATCCGTTCGTTCGGGGATCTCGCGGCAGCGAAGGTCTGGATCGCCTGGCTCAGCGAGGCGCGCTCCGCCTCGCTCCGGGTGGGCGGCAGGAGCAGCGCCGTGAATCCCGGCCCGAGCGCGACCCTCCGCGCCTTCGACGCCAGCGGAGGTCCCTCTTGAGACGCGACCACGATCCGGGGCGAGAGATCCTCCCCGAACGGCTTTCCCGTCGCCTGGTCGAGCACGCCCAGCGTGGCCTCGTGCCCGCCGCCCGGCCAGCGAACGGTGTGCAGCAGGAGCATCTGCGCGGTGCCTCCCACCGGCGGAGGGGGCCCGGGAGGTGTGGTCGTCGTCGCGGGGGGGGCCGGCGTCCTGGGCCCCGGATCCTTCCCCGCGACGTCGTTCGCGGAGCACGCGACGAGCGCGAGGGCGAGTGCGACGCACGCGCGCGCGTGTCTCAGCGGGGCGGGGGATGGCGCTACGCGGGGGTTCACGAGGTACATCGTAGCTGATCCGGCGTCCGGCGTCCGGCGTCCGGCGTCCGCTGCCCTCCGTCCGCTGTCACATTCCCACTTCGCGCCGCACGAGCCGCACTCCCCCCTCGACCCGCACGAGCGTGTCCCACCACTCCGTGCCGCGGTAGCGGTAGCGGAGCTTGACCCCCACCGCCGTCCCCGAGACGAGCGCGTCCCGCGCCTCCTCCAGCCCGACGCCGCCCACCGCGCCGCGTGTCTCGGCGCCGCCCTTGATCGCGACCTCGAGCAGCTCGGCCGCCGCCCCGACGTCGAAGAAGACTTGCTCGAGCATCTCCGCGTCGAGCATCGCGACCTGGAGCGGCGTGACCTCGATCGCGGGATCCGCGGCGGCCCGGGCGTCGTCCGGAGCCTCCGTCACGGCGGCCCCAGCGCGTCCGGCGCGGTCCTCACCACGTGGCACTGCGTGCAGCTATCGCGTCGCGCGTGGTTCATCTTCGGGGCACGCCTCGCGGCGACCACCACCCCCGTCTCGTGGCACCCGAGGCAGTCGGGCGGGCCCTGCTGCCGGATCGCGTGCGGGATCGTGAGTGGCGCGCCGTCGAACGCCCGCCGGGGCGTCCAGCGCGCGCGATCCACGTCCGACTCCGGCGGTCCCTCCTCCACCCGCGCCGTGAACGTCGCCATCGCGCTCGCGTACATCGCCGCGTTCGGGCCTCGCCGGAGGGTGCGCAGATCCGCGTATCCGGGGGCCGGCGCGTCCGCGGACGTCGCCCCGCGGATCGTCGTCTCCGGGAGGCCGTGCCGCGGCCGCTCCACGCCGGTGAGGAAGCCCACGAGGGCGATCGTCGCGACGGCGGCGCCGCCCACGTAGAGGAGCCGCGCGGGAGCCCTCGGGGTCTCCTCCGACGTCACGGCCCCGCTCCTCGTGCGACGGGGCGTGCGCTCGTGCCCGCGCGCTTCTTCACCAGGCGCGCGGCGCACTTCTTGTAATCGGGCTGCTTCGAGAACGGATCGTGCGCGGAGAGCGTGAGCTCGTTCACGAGGAGGCGCTCGTCGAAGAACGGCACGAACACGGTCCCGGGAGGCGGCGAACCGCGGCCGTCGATCCACGCGGGGAGGTCCATCCGCCCGCGCCGCGTCTCGAGGGTGACGATCTCCCCGTCGGCGATCCCGAGCGCGCGCGCGTCGTCGCGGTTCACCTCGACGTAGGCGCGCGGCATCGCGCGCTGGAGCTGTGGGATCCGCATCGTGAGCGTGCCGGTGTGCCAGTGCTCGATCACGCGGCCCGTGCAGAGCCACATCGGGTACGCCACGTCGGGCGCCTCGGGCGCCGCCTCGTAGGGGTGGAACCAGATCTGCGCGCGGTCGTCCTTCGTGAACGACTGGTAGAACTGCACGCCGCGCCCCCGCTCGACGTACGGGTCGTCGCCCTCCGTGAAGCGGAAGCGCGTCTCCTTCCACGTCCCGTCGGGCTGCTTCACCACGGGCCACCGCCGCGCTCGAGGAGCAGGCGCGCGATGCGCGTGAAGGTCTGCCCCGTGCAGGCGACCTGGAAGGAGCAGGACGGCATCGTGGTCGTGGACTACGACTGGTGCATCGGCTGCCGCTACTGCGAGGCGGCGTGCCCGTACCACGCGCGCCGCTTCAACTGGAAGAAGCCCGAGATCCCGGCCGACGAGATCAACCCGGACCAGTCCTACCTCTCGAACCGCATCCGCCCGGCCGGTGTGGTCGAGAAGTGCACGTTCTGCCTGCACCGCACGCGAAAGGGGCTTCTCCCCGCCTGCCTCGAGGCCTGCCCCACCGGCGCGCGCGTGTTCGGCAACCTCCTCGATCCCGACAGCGAGATCCGCTGGGTGCTCGAGCACAAGCGCGTCTTCGTCCTCAAGGAGGAGCTCGGGACGCGCCCGCGCTTCTTCTACTTCTTCGACACGTGATGCCCTCCATGACCCGAACCCGAGACAGCGCCATCCTGAGCTATCCGCGCTTCCTCGCGCGGATGATCCGCATGGCGTTCACGGGGGGCGTGCGCTTCTACGTGGGGATGACGGCGCTCACGGCGCTGTCGCTCGTGGGGCTCAACGCCTGGACCCACCAGCTCGTGGACGGCCTCGCGCGCACGGCGATGACCGACCACGTGTCCTGGGGACTCTACATCGCGAACTTCACGTTCGGGGTGGGGCTCGCCGCCGGCGCGGTCATGATGGTGATCCCCTCGTACCTGTACGACGACGAGGAGATGCACGACGTGGTGCTCATCGGCGAGCTCCTCGCGATCGCGGCGATCGTCGTCTGCATCGGCTTCATCGTGGTGGACCTCGGCAGGCCCGACCGGTTCTGGCACATCGTGCCCGGCATCGGGCGATTCAACTGGCCCATCTCGATGCTCGCGTGGGACGTGATCGTGCTCAACGGGTACCTCGCGCTCAACCTGCACATCACGGGGTACCTCGTCTACATGAAGTACCTCGGCCAGCGCCCGCGCAAGCGCTGGTACCTGCCGTTCGTGTTCCTGTCGATCGGGTGGGCCATCTCCATCCACAGCGTGACGGCGTTCCTGTACGGCGGCCTCGGCGGGCGCCCCTTCTGGAACTCGGCGCTCCTGGCGCCGCGGTTCATCGCGTCGGCGTTCATCTCGGGCCCGGCGTTCGTGATCCTGCTGCTCCAGGCGATCCGCCGCGTGGTCCCCGAGTACCGCTTCGGCGAGGGGCCCGTGCGCACGCTCGCGGGCTTCATCCGGGTGACGATCCTGGTGAACCTGTTCATGTTCGGCTCCGAGCAGTTCACCGAGTTCTACAGCGGCGGCGCGCACGTGTCGGCGGCGCGGTACCTGTTCTTCGGACTCCACGGCAAGCACGCCCTGGTGCCCTGGATATGGACGGCCCTTGGCTTGAACGTGGCGTCGGCGATCCTCGTGCACCTGCCGCAGAGCCGGACCCGCCCTGCCGTGCTCTCGCTCGCCTGCGTGTGCGCGTTCACGGGCGTCTGGATCGAGAAGGGGATGGGGCTCATCATCCCGGGCTTCGTGCCGAGCGCGCTGCACGAGGTCGTCGAGTACGTGCCGAGCCTCACCGAGTGGAAGATCACGGTCGGCGTCTGGGCGTTCGGCGGGATGGTGCTCGTGCTGGCGATCAAGCTCGTGCTGCCGGTGCTCTCCGGGAGGGTGACGGTGGCCCGCGAGTCGCTGCCGCCGCCGTGACGCGATCCGCCGCGAGCTGGAGGAGACGTTCGAAGAGCAGAGGCCCGCGCGATCTCTCGCGCGGGCCTCCACCCTCTCCTTTCACGCACGCCTCACGCGGCGCGCGACGGCGGCACCTCCTCGATCTGCGGCGGGTCCGCCCCCGGCGCGTCCGCCGTCGGCGCGGGGTCCCGCCGCGGGACGCGACGGTTCTCGAGCGGAGCGAGCAGCTCGTCCCGGAGGGAGGAGCCCTCGACCACCTCGACCGCCTGCACCACCTCGGCGTACGCGCGGAGGGCCGCGAGCACGTCGGTGAGGGCGCCGAGTCCGTCCGGCCCGGGGTGCGGCCGCGCGAGCGCGACGCCCTGGCGCGCCGCGTGGAGCCCGGCGAGCTTGGCGCGGCCGAGCCCGAGGAGCGGGCC
>SXGS01429614.1_pt1 | contig 13497 bp, 9 predicted proteins | sample 3174681 | NCBI WGS metagenome assembly SXGS01 (sample SAMN11356861, study PRJNA531348) | freshwater metagenome | isolation source: freshwater sample F1-80 | place: China: Fuxian Lake, Yuxi | collected 2017-12-25
GCGGGCACACGCTCGCATATCTCGTGGACGCAGGTGGAAACCGTCTCCGCCATCACGTGGAAGTATCCCTCGGTGATCTTGAAGGGGGATGAATCCACGGGTGAGTTTCACAGCGTGGCCGTGGCCGCGAACCGCCAGCAGGCGGATACAGGCACCAAGATGGTGCACCTCGGCCGCAACACGAAGAGCACAATCGTCTCCAAGGGCATCTCGGCGGGCCACGGTCAGAACACTTACCGCGGACTCGTGAAGGTCGGACGCAACGCGGAAAACGCGCGCAATCACAGCCAGTGCGATTCGCTTCTCATGAGCCCGACCTCAGGAGCACACACCTTCCCGGTCATCGAGGTCGCCACCCCCACTGCGGTGGTTGAGCATGAGGCCACCACCTCGCGCATCAGCGAGGACCAACTCTTCTACTGCCGCCAACGCGGCATCCCCGCGGACGAGGCCGTCGGCCTCATCGTGAACGGGTTCTGCAAATCCGTATTCAAGGAACTGCCCATGGAGTTCGCCGTAGAGGCGCAAAAACTCCTGCAGGTCTCACTCGAAGGCAGCGTCGGATGACAACAACGTCTGAACCACTTCTGGCCGTCCGGGATCTTCATGCGCGCGTCGTCGATGGCGCGGGCATTCTGCGCGGCATCTCGCTCACGGTGCAACAGGGCGAAGTGCACGCCATCATTGGACCGAACGGTTCCGGAAAAAGCACGCTGGCAGGCGTGCTCGCCGGCCGCGAGCGCTTCGCCGTCACGGCGGGCAGCGTCACCTTCGACGGCAGCGATCTGCTCGCGCTCGCACCGGAAGAGCGCGCTGCACGCGGGCTCTTTCTCGGCTTCCAGTATCCCGTCGAAATCCCCGGCATCACCAACGCGTACTTCCTCCGCACCGCCCTCAATTCCATCCGCAAGGCCAACAACAAGCCTGCACTGGATGCCATGGAGTTCCTGGAACTCCTGAAGGCACGCGCGCGCATGATGGAGATGGACCCCAAGTTCCTGAACCGTTCGGTGAACGAAGGCTTCAGCGGCGGCGAGAAAAAGAGGAACGAGATCCTGCAGATGGCCATCCTCGAACCGAAACTCGCCATCCTCGACGAGACGGATTCAGGGCTCGACATCGACGCGCTCAAGGTGGTGGCAGCGGGCGTGAATGCTCTGCGCTCTCCCGAACGCAGCGTGATCCTCGTCACGCACTACCAGCGCCTGCTGGATCACATCGTGCCGGACTTCATTCACGTTCTGGCGCACGGACGCATCGTCCGCAGCGGCGGGCGCGACCTCGCGCTTGAACTCGAACGTCACGGCTACGGCTGGATCGAAGCCGGCGGGAGCACCCCGGCGTGAACGCCAGTGCCACGGCAGGTTTCGCCGCGCAACGAGCGCTGATTCCGGCGCTCTACGGCGGCGGCATTCCCGCGCTGAGCGCGCTGCGCGAACGCGCGCATGCAGCCTTCCTCGAACGTGGCGTCCCCACTTCCGGGGAGGATGAGTGGCGCTATGCCGATCTCGAAGTGCTCACGCAAACACCGCATGAGGTGGCCCACGCAGTCGGCCTCGCGGGCTCGCGTGAACGAGCACTGCTCGAGTACCTGCTCGGCGGCTTTGCACCCGGTCGCATGGTGTTCGTGAACGGGGCCTACGCCCCGGCGGTCAGCGAGCCCGCGACGCACGCCGCGGGCATCACGTTTCAGCCTCTCGCGGCTGCGGCTGCGTTGCACGGCGAACTGGTGACACGTCATCTCGGCAAGAGCCTCGCGGCGGAACTCCATCCGCTGGCGGCACTCAACACCGCCTTGCACCGCGACGGATTGTTCCTGCATTGCGCCGGCACGCAGCGCCCCGAGGCGCCTTTCCACGGCGCCTTCCTTGCGGCGGGAGATGACAAGCCCCGCGCCATCCATCCGCGCGCGCTGGTCGTGCTGGAAGAGGGTGCTGCAGCGACTCTCATCCTCTCGTTCCAAGGCTCGGGGCAGGTGTTCGTGAACCCGGCCGTGGAAGTGACGCTGGGGCGCGATGCCGTGCTGAACCTGATCCTGTTGCAGGAGGAATCATCCGCCACGACGCACACTCTCGCATTGCACGCGAGCCTTGCGTCGGGCGCACACTGCCACGTGCATGCGGCGAGTCTCGGAGGCCGCTTCGCCCGCACGGAAGTACATGCGCATCTCGCGGACCGCCACGCGGAATTCCAGCTCGATGCGCTGCTCATCGGCGGTCATGAACAGGCTCACGATCTGACGGCGCGCATTCACCACGACGCGCGGGACACCAAGAGTCGTCAGGCATTGAAGGCCGTGCTTGATGGCTCGAGTCGCGGCGCCTTCAGTGGCCGCGTGGAAGTTTCCCCCGGAGCCGATGGCACTCATGCCGAGCAATCCTGCAGAAGCCTGATCCTCTCCCCCGACGCCGCCATGAACACGCGCCCGGAGCTGGTCATTCACGCGGATGATGTGCGTTGCGCTCACGGCGCGACCTACGGCCAACTCGACCCCGAAGCACTCTTCTATCTCCGCTCGCGTGGCATCGATCTGCCGGAAGCCCGGCGGCTCCTCACCCGCGCTTTCGCCGACGAGATCATCGACCGCTTCCCCCTTGAAAGCGTCCGGCGTCACCTGCACGCGCGCGTGGATGGACGCATCGCACGGCCGGACGAGACAGGGGTGCCCGCATGAGCACGCGCCGACTCATCCCGGGCAGTGCGGAGCTGCGTGCGGAGTTCCCCATTCTCGCGCGCGAGGTGCACAAGCGTCCGCTGATCTATCTCGACAACGCGGCCACGAGCCAGAAGCCCGCGCCTGTGATCGCGAAGCTCGTCGAGTGCTACGAAAGGTGGAACGCGAACGTGCATCGCGGAGTGCACAAGCTCTCCGAAGAAGCCACCGAGCACTACGAAGGTGCGCGCGCGAAGATCGCACGGCACATCGGCGCCAGTGATCCGGCGGAAATCGTCTTTACGCGCGGGGCCACGGAGGCCATCAACCTCGTGGCCCAGACCTTCGGACGCACGCGCCTCGCCGCCGGTGACGAAGTCTTGATCACGGCCCTCGAACACCATTCGAACATTGTTCCGTGGCAGATGATCTGCCGCGAGCGCGGCGCCGTGCTGAAAGTCGTCCCCATCACGGACGCTGGTGATCTCGTCGCTGGTGCCTTCGAATCCCTGCTCACGCCGCGCACGCGGCTCGCAGCGTTCACGTGGGTGAGCAACGCGCTCGGCACTGTGAACCCTGTCGTTGAGATGACCGCCCTCGCGCGCGCGCGCGGCATCACCACGCTTGTCGATGCCTGTCAGGCCGTGCCGCACTTCGCGTTGAATGTGCGCAGCCTCGACGCGGATTTCCTCGTGTTTTCCGGCCACAAGGTCTACGGGCCGAATGGCAGTGGTGTCCTGCACGGCAAACGTGCGCTGCTCGAATCCCTGCCGCCGTGGCAGGGCGGTGGCGACATGATCGCGTCGGTCACCTTCGAAGAGAGCACCTGGAACCACGTGCCTCACAAGTTCGAAGCGGGCACACCTGACTATCCCGCCACCGTCGCCCTCGCCACGGCGCTGGACTGGTTGAGTGCGCTCGGCTGGGATGCCGTCGCCGCGCACGAGCACACACTTCTCGCAGCGGCGGAAGAGGCCCTCGGCGCCATCCAAGGCGTGCGCCTCATCGGCACACCGGCGCACCGGAGCGGCGTCCTTTCATTCACGCTGGATGGAGTGCATCCCCACGATCTCGGCACCGTGCTCGACCGCATGGGTGTCGCCATTCGCGCGGGCCACCACTGCGCACAGCCGGTCATGGACCGACTCGGAGTGCCCGCCACTGCACGCGCCAGTTTCTCGGTCTTCAACACCCTCGAAGATGTGGCGGCACTCGCTGCCGCAGTCCGCGAAACCAAGAGGCTCTTCGGCGCATGAACGATCTCGACGACCTCTACCAGGAGATGATCCTCGGCCACGCACGGCAACCGAGGAACTTCGGCGCCCTCGCACCTTGCGACCGCAGCGCCAAGGGGCATAACCCGCTCTGCGGGGACCGCGTCACGGTCTACCTGCGCATGGATGGCGAGCGTGTGCGCGAGATCCAATTTGACGGCGCCGGCTGCGCCATCTGCACGGCCAGCGCGAGTCTCATGACCGATGGAGTGAAGGGGCTTGCTCGCCCCGCCATCGAACGCGTCTTTCAGGACGTGCACGAGCTCGCCACGGGGAAATCGGACGGCAGCAAGGACCTCGGCAAACTCGCCGTGTTCAGCGGAGTCTCGGCCTTCCCCATGCGCGTGAAGTGCGCAACCCTGCCTTGGCACACCCTGCTGGCGGCGCTCGACTCCACGAGCGCACCTGTGACGACGGAGTGAAACCATGAACGAAACGCATCCTCACGATCACTCGCATCCCCATGTTCACGGCGCCGCAGATGCGCCCAAGGCGGAGAGTGCGGGCTCCACCCACGAACCGCTTCCGACGGACCTGCCAGCGCAACCAGATAGCCGCTTCACCGGGGGTGGCTTCCGCGGCACCACGCCGCCACCCATGCAGTGGGAAGCCATGAGTCCATCGAAGTGGACGCCGCCTGCGCCCCCCGCACCGAAGGAGCCGCTTGTCCCGATTGCACTCGGCCCCGTGGACGCTCAACTGCACGAGCGTGTGAACATGGTCCTGAAGACCGTCTACGACCCCGAGATCCCGGTGAACATCCAGGAGCTCGGGATGATCTATGAGGTGCGCGCAGACACCGCCGGCGAGGCCTATGTGCGCATGACCCTTACTTCTCCTGCATGCCCCGTTGCCGGCTCACTTCCCGGCGAAGTGGAGCGCAAGGTCGCCAGCGTGCACGGCGTGACGAAGGCTCAGGTGGAACTGGTGTGGGAACCCGCCTGGACCATGTCCATGATTTCTGAAGCCGCACGCCTGCAACTCAACCTGCCCGGCTGATCAACGCAGGCTCCGTCCGCAGTGCGCCGGTGTTCGCGTACGCATGCGCCAGACCGTCACGCGACCGCGAACCGCTTTCTCAAGGCTCAGCGCGGAGAGAGCGCGCGCCGGAGCATGCGCTGATGATGACGCAGCGTCGTGCGACGCATGACGCGCGCCGCGAGGGCCGCTGGAGAGAAGGTCCCGGGCGCAACGGCGGCCACGGCCGCGTCGAAGCCCGGCGTGAATCCGAGGGCGAGGCGGGAAAGCCTCGCCCGCGCAGCTCGAACAGCCTCGGTGAGGCCGTGTGCCTTGCGATGCAGCAGAAACGGCTCCAGTTCCGGCACGTGCACCACGCCACGGGCAAAGTCCTTCTCGAGATCGCGACTGATGTTCGCGAGTTGCAGGAAGGCGCTGGCCTCGGCGATGTGCACGCGGGCTTCCAGCGTGCGCCGGGTTGCATCACGGCGACCTCCGAGAAACAACTCCATGCAGAAGCGCAAGGGTGATCCGATCACCACGTCGCAGTAGTCGACGAGCGCACGGTCGTCAGGGAATGCCCCGGCGACGGAGCGCGTGGCATCGCAGCGCAACATGCCCAAGGCCATCTCTTCCACCAGGGCAAGGAGGAGCGCGCGCGCGCGCTCCGGGAGCGCAAGCGTGAGTTGATCCACGTCAGTTGCGCGCTCCAGAAGCAGAAGGTGCACATCATCACGCGCATCCTGCCTCTTCCATTGCAGAGGTGGCCTCAAAGGAGCGCCATGGCGCAGGCGTACAGCCATCCCCTCAAGTGCCGTGCGCCTCTCACCCGGATCGAGCGCGAGATCCTCCACCGTGTCCAACATGCGGCACTGCAGATAGGCGAGTGCCGCCGCTCGTGCGTGAGCGCGCGAAAGACAGAGAATCGAGAGTGCGAAACTCCGTGCCGCGTGCGGCAGAACGCGCCAGAGGAACCGCTCCGGGTCGCGTTCGACCCGCAACGCAGCAAGGTCGGGCCGACGCCGATTCGCGCCGAGGTCGTACAAGAGGATGCGCGGATGCGCGAGAAAAAGTGGCAGGCCGGAGAGCACGCGCCTTGAGCGTGCCAGAAGCGCTCAGCACCGCAAGGTGCCGTCAAAGCGGCGCCCGCACGCAACGAATCCGGAACGCTTTCCTCCGGGAGCGTTTCCAGCCGATGGGGGATCTGTTAGATCGGAAACCGCATGACGCCCGCCATCCTCCGCTCCCGACTCGAGTTTCTCGCGCGCAACCTCTGGTGGACCTGGCATCCCGAGGTGGCTGAGCTCTTCCGTGAACTCGATCCCACGCTGTGGAAGGACGTGCGTCACAAGCCGCTCGCGTTCCTTGCGCACATGGACGATGCGACACTCTCGGATCGCTCGCGCACCTTCGCTCTGGAAACACGCATTCTCCGCGCCGCACGCCAGATGGAGCAGGACCTCGGCGGAGAGGACACCTGGGGTGCAACGCACGCAGGCGTGCTCAACGTGCGGCCCGTGGCCTACTTCTCCGCGGAATTCGGACTGCACGAATCGCTGCCCATCTACTCGGGTGGGCTCGGTGTGCTCGCCGGTGATCACATGAAGGCGAGTTCCGACCTCGGCGTGCCGGTGGTCGGCGTGGGACTGCTCTACCGTCAGGGCTACTTCATCCAGCGTCTGGATGCCTCGGGCTGGCAGCACGAGGAGTTCGCGCCCTTGAACCCGGCCGAACTTCCGCTCGAAATGCTGCGCGACGCGAGCGGCGCACCGCTGCACATCACGGTGCAGGCCGGAGCGCATCCGGTGCATGCCGCCGTCTGGCGCGTGCGCGTCGGACGGAACTCCATCCTGCTCCTCGACACGGACATCCCCGGCAATCCTGAAGTCTGGCGTGAAATCACGCACCGGCTCTATTGGGGTGATCAATCCAGCCGCATCCGCCAGGAGCTGGTCCTCGGCGTGGGCGGGCTGCGCGCACTTGCTGCGGCAGGCATCCGCCCCGGCGTCCTGCACCTCAACGAGGGCCACAGCGCCTTTGCGCTGCTTGAGGCCATCCGCCAGGAACTCACCGACAACGGACTGACGTTTGAAGAGGCCCGCGACCGCGTCGCGGCCAAGGCTGTGTTCACGACGCACACGCCGGTGCCCGCAGGACATGACCGCTTCCCGGCAGAACTGCTCATGGAGCACTTCGAACCGATGCGGGCCGCCCTCGGCATCAGTCGCGAACGCTTCCTCGGACTCGGACGCGTGGACGAGTCCGACGACAACGAGACTTTCTGCATGACGGTGCTGGCGCTGAAGCTGTCGGCCCGCGCCAACGGCGTCTCCGCCCTGCACGGCGAAGTCTCGCGCGAGATGTGGCAGATGCTCTGGCCGGGACGGCGTGCGGCGGAAGTTCCCATCGGACACATCACCAACGGTGTGCACGTGCGCTCATGGATTGCGCGCGAAGTGCTCCAATTGGCCGAACACCGTCTGCCCGCGGGCTCTGCACGAGACGGCTCCGGTCATGCCCTCGAGGAAACTCTCGGCAGTATTTCCAGCGGCGCGCTCTGGGAAGTGCACTGCGTTCTGAAATCGCACCTCATCGGGTTCGTGCGCCGGCGCTTCATTGCCCAGGAACTCAGGCGCGGGGCTGATGCTGCCGCGACGGAAGCCCGCGCCGCGCGGCTCCTCGACCCCCACGCGCTGACCCTCGGATTCGCACGGCGCTTCGCCACCTACAAGCGCGCAACGCTGCTGCAACGCGACCGCGAGCGCCTGCTCCGCCTGCTCACGAACCCGGAGCGCCCGGTGCAGATGATCTTCGCGGGCAAGGCCCACCCGAAGGATCACGGCGGCAAGGAGCTCATTCGCGATGTGGTGGAGCTCAGTCGCGACCCGGCGCTCGAAGGGCGTGTGGTCTTCGTCGAGGACTACGACATGCACGTCGCACGCCTGCTCGTGCAGGGTGTCGATGTGTGGGTGAACAACCCCCGCCGACCGGAAGAAGCCTGCGGAACGAGCGGCATGAAGGCCGCTCTCAACGGCGCGCTGAATTGCTCGATCCCGGACGGCTGGTGGCTGGAAGCCTGCGATGGCAGGAACGGTTTCTCGATCAATGCCACAGGGCCCCACGCCGATCACGCCATGCAAGACGCACGTGATCACGAGGCGCTGCTCTCCACCATTGAGCGTGAAGTCGTGCCCCTCTTCTTCGACCGCGCTGCCGACGGAGCGCCGCAGCACTGGATCTCGCGCATCCGCCACTCACTGCTCACACTCGGCTGGCGTTTCAGCGCTGAACGCATGTTGACGGATTACGTGAAGCACATGTATCTGCCGGCCGCGCGCGGCGTCTCCAGCATGACCGTGTCGTAGTACCGTCCCGCATCAAAGCGCGCGGAACAACTTGAGGATCCGGCGGTATTCGTCGGACCAACTGGCAGCGTCACGAAAACCGTGGCTCTCCACGGGATAGAGCGCCACTTCCCAGTTCTCCTTGCGCAACTCGATGAGCCGCTGCTGCAAGCGGATGGTGTCCTGCACATGCACGTTGTCGTCGACGATGCCGTGGCAGATGAGCAGCCGCCCTTGCAGACCCGCCGCATGGTGAATGGGGCTCGAACGCTCGAATGCCGATGGATTCTCCAATGGCGTATCGAGAATGTTCGCGGTGTAGCCGTGGTTGTAGTGCGCCCAGTCCGTGACCGGGCGCAGTGCCGCACCTGCAGCGAACAGCGCGGGTTCACGGAAGAGCGCCATGAGCGTGATGAAACCGCCGTAACTCCCGCCGTAGATGCCGATGCGCGTGGCCTCCACGCGCTCATTCGTCACAAGCCAGCGCGCCGCATCGGCGAAGTCCTGAAGGTCGCGGCCACCCATGTGTCCGTGAATGGCCGTGCGCCAATCGCGGCCGTAGCCGGAACTGCCGCGGTAGTCGAGGTCGAGCACCACGAACCCGAGTTCACAGAGCAGATGATGGAACGCGAATTCCCTCTCGTAGCGACTCCACCAATCGTGCACGTTTTGCAGGTACCCCGCGCCATGGCAGAAGATCACCGCGGGACGCAGCTCTTCCCCTGCGGAAACCGGGCGGAAGATGCGCGCGGGCACATCCACGCCATCAGAAGCGCGCACGCGCACAATCTCCGGGCGCTGCCACGTGAAGCCTTTGAATGCCGGCGCTGGCGAATCGGTCACCGTGCGCCGTGCTCCCGTCGCTGTATCCAGCAGGCGGAGCTCCCATGGCTGATCCGGCTTCGAGAACACTTCCGCGAGGCACGTGCCCGCAGGCGCGCGGAGGATTCTCCGCCCGCCGCCTCCGGCACTGGCAAGCGTCATCTCGCCCGTATCCGCATCCACGCGCACCAGATCGCGTTCGTGCGGAGTGCGCGGTGTCGCGACACACCACAGAGTCCTGCCATCGGGGTCCGGTTCCCATTGCGCGACCTCGAAGCGTCCCGTGGTCAGCGCACGTGCACCGCGCCCGTCGGCTTCCACACGCCACAAGTGCATCCAGCCGGATTGTTCGCTGACGAAGATGCCACAGTCCTCGCGAATCCAGCGCGGCAGCAGATGCCGCGTGAGCACCCACGCACTGTCTTTCACCTCGTGAATCACTTCGAGGCGCGCATCAGCCGGATCCACTGCAGCGAGCATGGCCGTCGAGTCATCCCGGGTCGACAGTGAAAGCCACAACGTCCGACCTGAAGGAGAGAAGGATGCATCATCCGCCGCCCAGGCACCCTCCGGCAGCTTCACGGGCCTGATCGTGCGCTGAAGGATGTCGACGAGCTCCGCCGCGCGTTCTCCCTCTTCCTCACCGACCTTCGGACGCACGCTGCGCATGGAGGTGTAGCCGTCCGCACCCAGATAATCGGGCATCTCCGTCCTGCGGGCCGCGACAGGCGCCTTGTGAAGCAGCGCCAGCGCGTGCGTGCCGGTTGGGGAGGCCACGATGCGTTCGAGCTTCCAACCTGCAGGCGCTTCATAGCGGAAGATCCCCGTCGGCTTCGCCGCACGCGCTGCGCGTTCCCTCTTCTCTTCCTCCTCTCGCTGCCAACGTTCGTGCAGCACGCGGAAGAGCGCACGTTCATGACGCTGGTGCCACTCCGCCAGCGTGCGCGGGAGTGCGCTGGATTCCTTCTCAGCACCCTCTTCTGCGACTTTTCGCGGGCCATCACCCAGCACGAGAACTTGCTCAACGCCGCCGCTGCCGGCGCGCCAGAGTCCTGCCCCCATGCGGAAGAGAACCGCATCGCCAGCGACGGCGGTGACGAGCCCTGACACTGACTCCGCTGCACGGAACACCTGACGGTGCACGCCGGCGTGTGTGAGTTCGACCCAGCCATCCTTCACGCACACACGGGTCGCATGATCCGGCGACCAATGGACCGCCGGCTCCGGTTCTTCCTCGGCTGCCAGACGCCGCAGTGATCCATCCGCCACATTGCACTCGAACCAGCCCGTCTGCTTCTCGTTCCAGCGCTTCCAGCGGAACCACAGCCGTGCGCCGTCGGCCGAGAAATGCTGCGGCTGCGGCTCGGCTCCGAAGAAATCCTCCCCCAACATCGCGAGGTCGAGGTCGAAGTGGCGCATGGGCTCCGCGAGGCGCGCCCGCAGAGCGGACTCCAGTGCAATGGCCTCATCCGGCTGCGCTTGAGCACCGAGCAGCGACACGAGAATCAAGAGCACGCCGGGAACGAGGCTCCATGAGCGCATCGCGGTCAACTCCAGTGGGCAGGGCGGCGCGCAAGAGCACGCGCAACGCCGCGCGCAGCGAACTCTAGCCGCTGACGCGCGTGGCGACGGTCACGGCGGCGGCGCCGCGTGCCGAGACATCGAGTTCCATGATGCCCCCACCGGGCAGGATCACGCGCACCGGACCAGCACGCACACTACGGAACGAGATCCGTCCGGCGGCATCAGCCATGGCATTGCGGCGACGCAGGGTCGTCCTCGGGCCTGCAGGTGAATGAGCACATTCCTCAAGCACCACGTGGCGATTGCCCGTGGCACAAGCCGCCGCTTCAAGATCGAGGTCAAGCCCGGCATCGAGGCGGAACTCGAGTTGGCGCGCCCGGGTGGCATCGAAATCGAGCACACACGGGGCATGTCCCTCGGCCAGCACGACCAGATGCAGGGCACCGTGGTCTTGCGGCACTGCGGGCAGCACGAAGGAACCGTCAGCGCGCGTGCGCGTGCGCAGGGTCGCCCGCAGTACGGAAGCCTGCGAGAGATTGGAGCCGGCCACCGCGAGCAGTACGAGAGCATCCGCAACAGGTGCACCCGTTGCAGAATCCACGCGGCCGGTGCAGGTCTCCCGCGGCGTCATGGGCACGGTCTTCACATTCACGGTGCGCGATTCACCGACGGGCACGTCCACCGGCACGGAGACATCACCCGTGCGCGTTGCATATGCAGAATGGACGGCTTCGACCGTGATGAGAGCGTTGCCATCATCGAGATAGCGCGTCTCGCCATCGAGCCCGACTCCCGTGAGCAGGAAACGCCCATCCTCCGCACTCTCCGTGCTGCCACTGGTTGTGCGCACAATGGCACCCGACACGGGCTCGCCACTCACGGAATCCACGAGGCGGCCGAAGACAGCACGCGGTGCCGCTTGCATGCGGAAGACGGTCTGGTCCGTATCGCGCGGAAACTCGCGCCGGAACTCCGGATACCACGGCGCCTGGATGGTCACGTCCAGCGAGTGCTCGCCGATGCCACTGACCTCGAAGCGCCCGAACGCATCCGTCTCGCCCACGGAGCGCGTGAGTTCGCGCCTGTTCCAATCCACACCGGCCACGCGCACGACCGCGCCCGCGACGGGGGCCTTGGTGGTTGCATCGAGCACAGTGCCGCAATAGCTGCGTCCGCGGCGAAGCGCGATCACGAGGTCGTCGCCAGGGCGAGCCTCGATACTCGCACGTCCCACATAACCTTCGCGCTGCACGGAGACGCGATAGGTCACCGGCGAAAGGTCATGGAACACTGTTTCGCCCGTGGCACTGCTCTGCTCGGCAAGAGGCTCGAGAAGTCCGCGCACAAGTTGCAGACGCATGGAGTCGTCGCTCAGAACTTGCCGCGCTTCAAGAGTGACACGCGCCCCAGCCACAGGCACACCCGTGTCGTCGATGAGGAGCACGCGCACCGGTTCCGGCGTGGACGCACGGCGATCATGGGAGGCACTGCCAGTGCCATCCCGATCAGCCTGGCCATGAAGGGACGGATTCCGTCCCTGGCCCTGCGTCCAAGACAAATCACTCATGTTGGAACCTGGTGTGAACGAGTGCGACACATCGCAGGCCCACCCCCATTTGGTGAACAAGCGATCGTTCTCCGGCACCGGAACAGGTGTTCCGCTGAAGAAGACGCCCCCAGCATACAGCCGGCGCCTGCGAGAAGCCACGGAGTTTTGCGGGTTTTCCAGCTGTCCTGTGTGCGGGAGTGCATCGCGCGCGGACAGATGCAAGGTGTTTTGACGTAAGTGCCGCATCGACAGGGAGTCCCGTCGCCAGACCCCCGCCCGGCGTGACACGACTGATTTCCTGTATCGGCTTGCAGCTTTGCTGGAATTGAGCCCGGATCCTCGATTCGCCCGCCACCCCCGCGCCGCGAGTAAGCTCCGCACCGCCTGCGGGGAAGAGCACATGCACGAAGGCCAGCCCAGCCACGACCACGGTGAGTTGATCGAAGCGACCGATACGTTCCGCGCGCTGGCGCACGTCGATGGACGCGCAGCGCGCGACCTGCTCGCCGCTCGCGAACAGGCAGATCCCGCCGCGTTCTGGCTGGCGGAGTCCGCCTCACTCCAGTGGTTGCGCTCCCCCACGCGCAGCGCGGAGTGGGATTTCACGACGCCGCGCATCCGTTGGTTCGAGGACGGACTTCTCAACGTCAGCGCGAACTGCCTCGATCGTCATGTCGCGAACGGCCTCGGTGAGCGCACGGCGATCATCTGGGAAGGCGACGATCCACGCGAACAGCGCCGCATCAGTTACGCGGAACTGCTCGCCGAAGTGTGCCGCGCTGCCAATGCGCTCAAAGGTCTCGGAGTCGGACGCGGCGATCGTGTCTGCCTCTACATGCCGATGGTCCCCGAGGCGGCGGTTGCCATGCTTGCCTGCACGCGCATCGGGGCCGTGCACTACGTGGTGTTCGGTGGGTTCTCGGCCGAGTCGCTCACGGACCGCATCAATGACAGCGCCTGCAAGGTGCTGATCACCGCAGATCAAGGCCTGCGCGGCGGCAAGGTCGTGCCCCTGAAGCAGATCGCGGACGTCGCACTGGCCCGCACACCGAGCATCGAGCACGTGCTCGTGGTGCGCCGCACGGGAGCGACGGTGCCGTTCGTCAACGGACGCGATCATTGGTGGCACGAACTGGTGAGTGGCGCGTCGAGCGCCTGCACACCAGAAGCCATGGGCGCCGAGGACCCGCTCTTCATCCTGTACACCTCGGGTTCGACGGGCAAACCGAAGGGCGTGCTCCACACGACTGCGGGCTATCTGCTCTGGGCCGCGTGGACGCACCGCATGGTCTTCGACTGGCGGGCGGACGACGTCTTTTGGTGCACGGCCGACGTCGGTTGGGTGACTGGGCATAGTTACATCGTTTACGGGCC
>SXGS01369013.1_pt1 | contig 13496 bp, 16 predicted proteins | sample 3174681 | NCBI WGS metagenome assembly SXGS01 (sample SAMN11356861, study PRJNA531348) | freshwater metagenome | isolation source: freshwater sample F1-80 | place: China: Fuxian Lake, Yuxi | collected 2017-12-25
ATCGTCCTAGAGAATTTTCGCTCGAAAGACATCATGGAAAAACTGGGACTGGGCTACAGCGCGATGACAGTGTTGAACCCGCAGGTCATTTACGTCAGCTCCGGTGCCTACGGGAATGCCGGGCCGATGCAAGGCATGACCAGCAACGAGTGGTACGGCCAAGCCAGCAGCGGTGCGACTTCGGTCACTGGCGCAGAGGGCGGATCGTTCGAGTTCGTGCGTGGCATTGCCCAGTTCGACTGGAACGGCGCGATGATCAACCTTGAAGCTATGCTCACTGCCCTCTACGTCCGCGCAAAAACCGGACGTGGGCTGATGATTGAAACCTCACAATTTCAGTCGTCTCTGGTGGCGGGAACCACGCGCTTCGCCGAATACTTCGCTACAGGGCACGCGCCACAACCGCTAGGCAGCGCACGCCCCAACCTTGTGCCCGACCAAGCCTTCGCCACTGCCGACGGCTATGTGAGCGTGAGCGTGCCACACGACGGATTCTGGCCGAAGCTCTGTGCTGCGCTCAAGCGTCCCGAACTACAGACCAATCCGCGCTTTCTCACTAACGCTGATCGTGTGGCTAATCGGGAAGCTCTTGTCTCTCTGCTGACTGACCGATTTCATGACTTCCCCACCGCCTATTGGTTGCGCCAACTCCGCAAGCACGATGTCCCCTGTGGGCAGTATTTCAGCGACGATGTGGTGAGTTACACCTTGCTTCAGCATCCTCAAGTGCAAGCGAATAACATGCTGACCGAGATCGACACACAATGGGGTACCATGTTCTCGGCGACTCCACACTGGCAGTTCAGCAAAACGCCAGCGGTTATTACCCGACCTTCGCCAGCACTCGACGAACATCATGCCGAAGTCGTTGCGCAAGTGACACGTGAGAGCGGTGAAAAAACGCACCGCCACGCACGTCCGGCTTCATCACTTGGCGCTGGCGCATTGGCAGGTGTCACCGTGCTCGATCTTGCGCAAGGCGTCTCCGGTGCGTTGTGCAGCATGCAGCTTGGCGACTTAGGTGCCAATGTCATTAAGATCGAGCCGCCAGAGGGCGATTGGTTGCGGAGGATCGGTCCGTTCATCAAGACCGAAAGCTCGCTCTTTCTTCAGCTCAACCGTAATAAACGAGGAGTGACGCTGGATCTCAAAACTAGAGAAGGCAAAGCTGTGTTACGCAAGCTTCTGGCTGAAGCTGACGTACTCGTAGAGGGGTATCGACCTGGTGTGATGGAACGTTTGGGTTTCGGTTATGACGAAGTTGCAGCGCTGAACCCTCGCCTCGTGTACTGCTCTATCTCGGCTTTCGGTCGTACTGGTCCTTTGGCGCAACAACCCGGCAGCGAATTGGCCATGCAGTCGTTCGTTGGCGTCCATCGCCAACTGGGTAAGCTGGGAGAGCCACCACTGCGCACCGGTTTCGATCTCGCTGCTATGGAAACTGGATTCGCTGCCTTCCAAGGCATCATGGCAGCATTGATCTGGCGCGCACGCAGTGGGGAAGGGCAGCGGGTAGATACCTCTATGCTCGGCACCATGATCGCCGTCAGCCAGTGGCAACTCGCAGCAGAGCACGAACCCGACGAATGGGCGGGTCGGCAATTGCTAGGCTACAGCGAAGCGCCGGATTCGGGGTTTCAATTGCGCGACGGCGCGGTTCTATTCTCGCTACGAGGCGATGGAGAAGCGTGGGATAAATTCTTCATCGCGCTCAATCGTATGGACCTCGCTGCCGATCCACGTTTCGCGGTTGGCAATCTGTTGGTCATCAACCGCGATCTTGAAGCGGTGATTCGCGAGGATCTCAAGCAATGGAGTGTGGAAGAATTCCGTCATCTCGTCCAAGACGAACTCGGCGGCACCATTACCGTGCTTCAGACTCTGCAGGGCGTCATGCATAACGAGCAAACAGCGGCCATCGGTGCGCTTCAGATGATGGATCATCCCGTGTGTGGCCAACTGCTGACCTTGAGTCCGCCGTGGAAATTTTCCGAGCCGCTGACGGTGTTGCATCGCGCCGCGCCTGTGCTGGGTCAACACACTGAGGAAATTCTGAGAGAGTATGGGTATGCACCGCAGGAGATCGTCGCGTTGCGAGGGCAGAAGATTGTAGGGTAGCTCATTCCTAGTCTTATGGATGTTCCCCAATCGTATAGAGAGCACGACGCAAATTGGCCAAGCCTGGACGATTGAGCCGCAAAGCAGAGACAGTTGCCCGCCCTATCGGTGTCAGCCCAATCAGTAAGGTGAAATCATCGTTCCAAGCAAAGTGAGCTGCCCACTCGTGCTCACGCGGGTTGAAGAGCACGACAGTGGCATCAGTTACGGGGTCGAGGGCAAAAATCCGTGTCGATTTATATTGATTGCATCCATGACAGGAGAGTGCCAAGTTTTCCGCTACCGTCTGCCCCCCTAAGCTGCGCGGAAGAATGTGATCGATAGTAAAAGCATCTGCGGAGTAACACTCTCGAGTACGACAGTATTCACAACATTGCCGCGCACGTTCGGCAATCTGGCGACCCAATTCGAGGGGAACATAACGATTAGACATGAGCTGGAAATGAGATGCCCAATTGATCCATCAACGCAGCAAGCGTTACTCCTCGGGCTTTTGCAAGTTCGACCAACGCGGTCATGCGCTCGGCGTGAAGCTCTTCGGCCTGATCTGTCAGCGCCGTTAGCTCTTCGTATTCTTCGTCTGTCGTCGACTCTTCTTCACGTTTTGCTCGTAAGAGGGCCAAACGTCGGAGCAGTTTCTCGGGGAGTCCTTGGTTGACTCGGTCCAGTAAAGTGGACTCTTCCCTGGAGAGATGAGCGGCTCTCCGCTCTGCTTGCAGTGCAAGAATATGATCGAAGAGATGCTCCAGCTCTGGAAGGCTAAGACGAGATGCGGCAGAAAGAATTTCTGTCGTCGAGAGTTGTAGGGGTGACGATTCCATGGGCGGATTATACTCCTCGTCGTCGCGCTGTGCACCTTGCGTCGCAACAAAAAAAGGGCAGCTCTGGCGAGCTGCCCTTCTCTGAGGCGTGATCCGAACCGACGACTTACGCTGCTTTCAGTGCGCCGACGACGGAGTCGCGCTTGCCGGAGGCTGGCAGCGGACGCGATCCCGGTTTCACTTCAAAAGGCCCGGGTAGATCCAGTTCTTTGGCTATTTCGCGCATGCCGGGGAGTACTTCCTGTCCGAGCAGACGCAAACAGGTCTTGCGATCTTCGAAGCTCATTGGTCCGTGGTGGTACCACGTGCCGAAGATGCCGGGGCGCAAGGTTTCGAGCATGACCCGAATGCGCTTGAGCACCGTCTTGGGGGTCCCAGCAATGACGAGGCCGGAGGTCAGCGCATCTTGGAAGTTCTTGTCGATGCTGCGCTTGATCTCTTCGACATCAACTTTGCCTTGAGAGAAGCGAATGATTTCCGTGCCGGTGCGTGGATCGGTCATTGCCTTGGCCAGCCGCTTGGTGGCTTCCTTCGAGTTGTAGCCCGGAGGGAACATCCATTCCGCGCGAGCGAAGGAGCCGAAACCGCCGCCATAGACGAAGCCTTTGGCCAGCTCTTGGGCCTTCTCTTCTGTCTCGGCCACGCAGACGTTCTGCAGGTAGCCGAAGTTTTCCGGTCCCGCCTGGTAGCCTTCTTGCGCTGCTACGTCAGCGTAGAGGTTCACCATTTCCACCGTGGGTTCCAAGTTGGTGCCCAGAGCGACATAGGGATAGCGATGCCGTGCACTCCAGATCACGGTTTCCGGGCTGATGATGCCGGGAATCCAGATTTGCGGCACAGGTTTCTGCAGCGGCAGTGCCCAGGGATTCACGTAGCGGTAGTTGTAGTGCTTGCCTTCATGACGCCACGGTCCAGGTTTGGTCCACGCATCAATAATGAAGTCATGGGCTTCGTTGAAACGTTCGCGGTTGAAGGCCGGGTTGGCGTTATTGGCAATGCTCTCACTGCCAGCGCCACGCACCCAGCCGGGCACGAGCCGGCCGCCGGAGATCATGTCGATGGTTGCCAGCTCTTCTGCGAGCCGCAGCGGGTCGGCCACTGGCAGCGGGTTGCCGAGGAGCACGATCTTCACGCGCTTGGTAATACGAGCCAAAATTGCCGCTTCCACGTCCATTACCGAGCCGCCGCAAAACGGGGTCTGATGATGTTCGTTGAGCATGACGCCGTCAAAGCCTAGCTCCTCGGCATAGACACGCTCGTCGAGATACTCGTTCATCAAGCGGCTGCCGATTTTGGCATCGAAATTGGTGTTGGGGATGCCGAAATAGCTGCTGCCGTTTTCGATAATCAGATCCTCCGGCACGTCGATATACGCACGTTCGGAGAACGACATGATATGCATAGAGAGCCCTCCCTTCGCGTTGTTACGCTAAAAATCGTTGCAGATGTTGCGAAAATTCGGCTTGCTTCTCGACCTCGGGTCGATGGCCGCAGTTATCGAAGGCCACCAGTTCCGCGCCCGGTATCGAGTTCTTATACACCTCCGCCGCGCTGAACGGAACGATCTGATCTTGTTTCCCCCACACCAGCAAGGTTGGCAGGCCCACGACATTTTCCAGAAGCGAGGCGAAATTTGGGTAGAACATATAGGGTGCCCAGGCGAGGCGGGCCGATTCCGCACGCGCGTCTTCCCAGGCCTCGAATTGCTCGGGGGTGGGTTCTCCGCCATACAGCTTGGCAAACTCCGGGTTACTCTGGGCATCGTGGACGCTGGCATCGAGATAGGCTTTCGCCGTCAGGATGAACATATCCATAATGTCGCCTTGCGGCGGTTTCACTCCGGTAGGTGCTACCAACACCATTTTACGAAACTGCGAGGGGTCGCTGGCCGCCATGTCGGCAGCGATCCAGCCGCCCAGGGAAAACCCGATGACATCGATCGGACGCAGGTTCTGTGCACGTAGCGCTTTGGTGTAAAAGTTCCCGAGATCGCGCACATTCCGCACCGAATCGATCCGAGGGGTTTTGCCGAAGCCAGGGTGATGGGGAATAATCACCGTGCGCGTCCGCGCCAGTTCGGAATGCCAGCGTAGCCACCCGGAATGCCCGAGCTCTTCGTGCAACACGAGAACCGGGGCTCCCGTGCCTGCGGTAATGTAGGCGAGGTCGGTGCCACCTACACGCACTGTCTCTTCACGCCATTCTTGATTTGCCATGTGTCTTCATATCCTCCTTGTGGATTCAGCCAAGCAAATTACACGTAGATACAGAGCCCATAAACTACCCACCGCTACCTGTCAAGAAAAAGGGCAGAGCGACAACCACCGTGCGCCTCACGTCCACTGCGACCAAATATGCCGCTGGTAGATCTTGGGCAACTGGGTGGGCAAGGTGTATACGTCTTCAATCACCAAGTAGCGCGACGACGGGCACATCTCGCGCAAATAATCGTGCCCACCTTTGTCGATGGTTAGAAAGAAGGAGGTAATGCCGCTACGTTCGGCTTCGCGCAGTGCTGTCAGTGTGTCGCGTAACCCGTAGATCGGCGGCACCACCGGCTTGCCGTAGTCCTCATCCTCGGGGTAGCCGTCGCTCAGTATTACCAGCAGCCGCGTGCGACTCGATACACTTTTGAGACGCCGCGTCGCGTGCCGCACCGCAGCACCCATGCGCGTGCTGCCGCGTGAGGTTAAGCCGCCGATGCGACTGTACGGTTCGCTCAAGAGCGACTCCTTGAAGGTTTTGACCGGGTATACCTCAACATCGTGGCGACCGCCGCTGGAAAATCCGTAGATTGCGTAGGCGTCGCCGATCTCGTCAAGAGATACGGCCAACAGCGTCACAGCTTCTTTAATCAGGTCGATGACCCGAGGCGCGTCTTCTCCGTGTCCGTTAGGCGCGGCCATCGCCGTGTCGGCTGACAACCGTACTGCCGTGGATGCACTGAGATCAAGCAGCAACAACACGGCGACATCGCGCTCGACCAACTGGCGTGCGCTGTACAGCTTTAGCGAAGGCGACCTGCCACTACGGCGATCCACGTGCGCGACGACCACGGCGTTGAGATCAATCTCTTCGCCATCTTCCAAGCCCTTCACTTGCTGGTGCATGCGTGGGCGCAGCTTCTGGAACTCTTGTTTCAAGGTGGGGATCAGGTCGGCATAGGTCGTGAGAGTTTTGGCGAAGAACGCGCCACCGTCTCCTGGTAGTGGCACTTCCCGCACCTCGCACCAGTGCGGACGATAATCCTCGATCTCGAAATCCCATTCGTCGTAGACATAGCGGAGGTCCGCCGTGGTCAACGGACGACGCTGCCGTGCCACCTGCTCTTTCTCGGAGGCTGAGGAGGCTTTGCCACTACGTCCCAACTCTGAGCCGGTAATGAAGCCCATGCCTTCTTCGGCAGCGTTCTCCAGATCATCATCTGAAAGTTTGGCCGTGGAGGAGAGCGGAGCCGCCTCCAATCGCAAGAAACGCGCATACAGCCGTGTGGCTAGCAACAACGAGTCGTCGGCTGTTCCGGTGTTACCCAAGGCCGTCCATGTGGCAGCCGCAACATGCGACAGCGCACCAGCAATAACCGGCGATTGCAAACCAGACAATCCATCTGCCCAGTCGAGATCCGCACGTAACCCAGGGTACTGCACGGCCATACGGGCAGCCACGCGCTTGCCTTCGATAGCCAAAAATAGGTCGTGCATCAGATCGGGACGAGGAAAGAGTTGAAAGTAGTCGGAAAGATCGTCGGGAGGATGTGTCGTGTTCACGTTGCACGTAGCCATTAGCGGCGCGAGTGACGCCCACAGGCGGGAGGGCGCACACGCATAGGTGCCGAACTCGACACGACCAAGTTGGTGCGCGACCAGCACGCGATAGAGACAAAAATTCTCTTCGTAGGTCGGGAAGCGGTCGATACAAAACGGCAAGAGCAGCATCTCTCCCTTGTCGTCTCCGTGTTCCACCAGCGGCGGGGGGAACATGACCTGCTCGGTTTCCAAGAAACCGCAGGCTGCGCCGCTGAGCATATGGAGATACTTCAACAGCACCCCTTGCACGTCGGCGAGATAGACGTGCGGGAACGCGCCACGCAGCGCTAAAATGCTGGTGCGCGATTTCAGCGCGAAAAACGCCGCGCCCGCGTCTCGACCGCGCCGGGCCACCTCTTCGCCAGTGTCGATCCACGCCAGCGCACGCTCTTCACCGACCTCATCGAACACACGGTCCAGAGAACGTAACAGCGGCACCACCACCGCAGGAAAGCGTTGGGCGAGTGCCGCAACCCGCTCCAGCACCACGGCGCGACTCTCCGGCGGAAGTTTGCCAATGACTGGTCCCAGCAATGGAAGTAGCGCAGACACAGACCGGGCATCGAACGTCGCCGCCGCTTGCACGCTGAGTAAAAGCGGATCACGCAGCGCAGGCGACAACTCGGTCAGCGTCTTCGTCAGATGGCGTTGGTCCTCTGGCGTTAAGTAATAGGCGATTGTTTTCGGAAGAGAGAACGACATGATGGCCTCCCCGCCACGACCTCGACAGCTTCGTTTACAAAAAGCCGGCGCAGCAGGCAAGGGCGGAAAAGCGAATGATGAAGGCAGAAGGATGAAGGATGAATTAGGATAGGGCGAAAAGGGGAAACGGCGAAAGGGCGAAGGGAGCGTAGGTAAGGGGTGAGGCGAGAGGCGGAAAGTGAAAAAGCGGTTGCCTACGGCGGTTCGTTATAGCGATTTGCTAATGGATGCGACCTTTTTTCCTGGGAGCGCGACCGTCTCGGTCGCTTTTTTGGCGGGCAGGACGCCCGCGCCCCCGGATCGCAGGCAAGTGAAAACTGCTATAAGCGGCCTTCCGCCAGATTCAAGCACCCGCCGCCATTAGCGCTTGCCTTGCCACTTCCGGTAGTTGGATAGGAGTAAACATGGATGCGGGATAAAGATAGCCGTCGGGTTCCGACTTATCTTCGTCAAGAACACGTAGCAGATCGTGCGCCTCCGCCTCTGCATCCGACAGCATTCGGTACACTTTACCCACAATGAGGCTCGCAGGGTTACTCTCATTGTTGATACAGATCACAAACTCGCTCATCGGAATACCTTTGTGGAGAGCCATCGCGTAGCAGTTTCATTCAACGTTCGCCCTCAGCGGCAGGCCCCAACCGCACACTTTACAGAGTCATCCAGAATCCCACCGTGGCCGCGAGGCGGTGGCGCGAAGGGTTAGGCGGCTTTGCTCTTCTTCGTCGACAACGTTGCACCTCTTTCTACACAGTACCCTGACCTTGCAAGTCCCCTATGCCTGTTATGGTGCGGTGACTGCGAAGCAGAATAGCCAAACCCATTGCATTGTCGTGTTGTTTTTCATAGCTGTAGCCTTCTTGCTCCGGCTGATCATGTTTTTTGAAGCTTGATAACCAAGTGCTCGATTGGACGACGCATTTCGTTCGCCTCGACGGTGCCGCGCGGCCGAAAGGACGTTCCGGACACGCTCACGATGCTCGAAGGAATTATCTGCAAGAGCCTTTGCAGGCGTGGGAGCACGGTTGGATCACGAACGTGGTACAGTGCATCCACAGGCTTTTGGATTCGGTCTAGCAGGTCTGCCCAATCACCCGAGACACCACTGAAACCTTCTGAGTCCGACCATTGCTCGAACGTGTATTTGTGGCCTGACGCTAGACGCTGGACTGCTTCGATGACGATTCCTTCCAGATAAGAGACTAGAATGTGAGTCTGCGTTGGTTCTGCTACAGACCACAATGGGGGTGGAACGCCCCACAAACCACTAGACCTAGACCAGTCGTTCTCTGACTTCTGCTTCTGCGCGAGTCGACTCACGACTGGCGCAAGTATATTGTTCCTGATATGTCCAATTGCGTCGGCATCTCCCAATTCGATCAGTCGTTCTGCGGCCTCGTCTTTCCAAGACCACTCTAGCATTTGTTTCCTGAGAGCAACAACAACACGTGGCCGCTCGCCAAGTGCTATCAGCGCTTCAACTTCGGATTTCCGAGGCGTCATTCCTTGTACCAGACTGTCAAGCAAATCCCTTTGTGTTAGGCCCATTGCAAGCAATTTGATGCGGCACGGCTGGAAAAAATATCCTTGCGTGAGTGCTGTCCCCAATCAACCGAAAGTCGGTTTTTCCACCAAGGCACGGGCCGCAAGCAGCGGTGCAGAGTGTCGAAAAGCAAAAAAGGAAATGCTAGCAAACCAGCCGCTGCCGCCAACCCCACAGAGATCATGCCCAAGATCATGCCCAAGATCATGCCCAAAGAAAGCAACAGGCGAGGCCAGAACCGCATTTCGCTCCACATCGAGGGCGGGGGATTTGCTCGCCAGCCAATGGGGATTCCGATTACCAGTGCGGCGGCAAGAAGAATCAACAGCACTGCCCAGCCGGCGGCACAGATTCGGTCCCGCCAAACCGCGCGATCCACGGACTGTTCACTTGTTTCAGTGTCCATAAGCGAGAGGGGCACCCGCTGCTGCCCAACTACTGAGTTTATACACCCCTCTTCGCAGTATGTCTCGCTCCGCAAACGGGAACGGAAACGGTAAAACCCTGAGCAGTATCCACCGGCAGCTCGTTGACTGTCAAGCCTTGTTTGAAACTGTAGGGGCGAAGCATTTGCCTCCGAACAGCGACGTAGAGGAGCACCTGATACACAAATGCTTCGCCTCTACTGCTCTTCTTGCCGAGCATTCCCTATCGCACTAGGCGACAAGACAAAGTCCCGCCCTCCGGACACCGCACGCAGGAGTTTGTCGAGTTTCTCTATGGTCGGGATCGAACTTCCTTGCTCGTACCGCGCGTAGGCGTTGCGCGACTTCACCCCCAAACGCTCGGCTGCGGCGGCCAGAGAGAGTCCATGCACTTGCCGCTGGCGCTGCAAGAGTAAACCCACCATCGCCTTGGTGTCGGAAGCGGCGATCTCGAAATTGCCTTCATTGCCTTCGTAAACGGTGACAGCAAAGTCCGGGCGGTCAAGCATCGTGGCAAACCAATCGGCGATCATCATCAAGGCATTTTTGCGCGTGCGCCCTTGAGTCATCGCCGCAAACACCGGCACCTCAACTAACCAGAATTTGCCATCTTTATACAATTTGCCTTGAAAACGCATCGTTAGCCTCTCTCGGCGGCTCGGCGAAGAATCGCTCGGGCCAGTTTTTCGTTAATTTCGGTCTGTTGCGATGGCAGCCCTCCTGGGCGGCTCGCCGAACCGCCCCTACCTTTCGCCATTTTCCCTTTTTGCCCTGTTCCCTCTTTCCCCAATTCATCATTCAGCATTCATTATTCATTATTTGCGCCGCCTCATGCTGCCTGCTGACCAGTCGAATCGCGCCCGACCCCAAATCCGGTGAGGTGCCGTTTGGAGGGAGCATGGAACGCCAACACGATATCTTCTTTCGGAATCCCTAACGTGACTAACTCCGGGGCAAGCCCTTCTTCGGTGCCGTCGTGCTGAATCCAAATTTGACCATCCCGGATATCCACATGGAGAAGACAGCCGTACACGCGTTGCCGTTGGTGCCATCCTACCGTGGCCAGCAAATAGCGATCACGCACCGGATCAAAGAGAAGCTGTCGTTCGAGATCTCCATAGGCTGGTTGGCGTTGGCTATAACGTTCTAAGACTTGCTGCACGCATCGGCGGTAATCGTCTAGCTTGGCCATTGCGTAATCTCCTCACGCTCGTCATCGAATACGAGCAATTTCAGTTGATAGCGGCGTATTGCCGCCTGAATGAACGGCAGAAGAAAGAAGGCACTATAGACATCGGATGGAACGGCTAAATACAATTGCCGCTGCGCATCGGACATTTCAAGGGCGAGACGATAATTCAGAAACTGGCCGAGCGCGGCATGGAAATTTGACACAAACGACGGGCCAATAAAACTTTTGACTTCGACGGCGATGCGTTGGCCCTCGCGCTCAGCGGAGAGTACTCGTTCCGCGCCAAGATCGATATAAAGGTCAATTTCGCCAAAAGACAGTGCGAGCGGATCATGGGTGATCGTCCAGCCGTCTTTCACCAAGGCGTTTCTGACGGCTTCATGAAAAATATCGTGAGCTGCCATGACAGTATCCAATCACATCGTTCTCACTTTAACGATAACAGGAGTGTCTCCAACTCTTTTCCATCATGAATGACGAGAGGGTTTCTTCTTGGATTCCAGGTCTTGCGTGGCTCGCCCGGAATGACGTTAATGCTCCCCTTACGGTCACAACTGGCGTGAACGGTCCAACCATCTTCGGACGATTCTTGCAGGGAGCGTTGCACGCGCCATCCATCGGTGCGCAGAGTCCGCCCTACACCTTGCCATTTCGCCGTTTCGCCTCTTCGCCATTTTCCCTTTTCGCCCTGTTCCCTCTTTCTCCAATTCATCCTTCATCGTTCAGCATTCATCATTTTCCCTCTCACCACGACGCCACTACCTTGCCGTCTTTGACCAACTGAATGGTGTGCGAGGCGGAGTCGAACTTGAGGTACGAGGTGCCGTCTCGTGTGAGGGCGATGCGCTGGTCGGCGGCGATGCGGATGGCTTCGCCGGAGTCGATTTCGTCGATTAGTAGTCCGGTCTCACTAGCTGGTGCCGAGGGGTTGCCGCGCCCGGAGCCGGCGAGGTAGATGCCGAAGCGGGGTTTACCCTGGGGTTCGTCGGTCGAGGTGTCGATCAGCAGCCCAGCGTAGGTCGCAGCATTGCCGCCATTCACGATATTCACCCCTGCTACGGTCGCCGGTTTGCCGGAGCGGTTGAAGCCGTTTACCTCCGCACCAATCGCCGCCGCGCCGCCATACGAGACGCCGATCAGGTTCGCGCCCCAGGCTGTGGCCTGACCAGCAGTTTCTCCGTACGCGAACCAGCCGACGGCTTGTCCGCTGCCTTCGCCGTGCGCCGCTGCTGCTCCTGCCCAATTCAAGGCCGAGTTGGTGCGAGCGTAGAACCGCGCCGCGCCTTTGCCGCTGTCATCCGCGAAATAGGCTCGCTCGCTGCGACGGTCCTCTCCGTTCCACGCCAGCAAATGCGGATGAATCTTCCCGCCGATGGCAATGCCATCGAAACGCCGGACCCGCGACATTCCGGCCTCCGCCGCCAACACCGCGACGGCAACGATTAAGAACACTAAGGCGATACGTTGCATGGATATCCTCCTGGGGGGAGTAACGAGTGATGAGTAATAAGTGATGAGTAATGAGTCTAAGAACTACCCACTATCAACTACGAACTACCAACTACTCACTGCCTTCTCATCTCCGTCGTTTCGCGTTCTCCTCGACCACTTGCCGCACGAGTACACGCAGCGCCTGGGCACCGTGCTGGTCGCGTAGCCAGGCTTGCATGCCGAAATGGAGGGGATCGGGCCAGTGTCCGTGCTCGACCCAGGCATGTTCGGAGATTTCCCAGTTCAATTCGGGTGTCACTTCTTCGGACACCAGCACGACATAGTTGAAGTAACGGAACTGGGTATTCATGTCGCGGAACACGTAACACAGCCGCAGGTCTTCGTGTTCGATATGTAACCCCAACTCTTCGCGAGTTTCACGAATCACGGCTTCTTCTGGTCCTTCGCCGTTATCGAGCGCACCGCCCACCGTGCCCCAGGTGCCAGGTTGCAGCACCCGAGGCGAGCGTCGTGTTAGCAGCAACCGACCTGAGTCGCGTGCCAACAAAATCCCCCCTGCGCCGCCGAACGCTCCCCAGAATCCCGTCTGGCGAAATGAAGCCGCGTGCGTGTCCCAATCATCAACTAAGTGTCCAATGCGATCTTTTAACTTGCTCATGCCCTTGCTTTATCACAGGAGGTCCGGATCATGAAACGCACTTTCGATCCCTATGGAGGAAAAGGCATGACACAACCCTCTCGGACACTGACGTTGGGTACGATTCTCTACCCTAACTTTGAGTTGCTCGATGTCTATGGTCCGCTAGAAATGTTCGGCAGTATCGGTCCGGAACTCCGCCTCGTTATGATCGCTGAACAGGCTGGACCGGTTGCCTCGACGCAAGGGCCACAGACCCTAGCGCAATACAATTTCACTGACTGTCCGCCGTTGGATTTACTACTGCTACCTGGCGGGATTGGCACGCTACCAGCATTGGACAATGCTGCGCTGCATCAGTTCTTGCGCGAGCGTTCGGCTACCGCACAGGTTACGATGTCGGTATGTTCTGGGTCGGCCATTCTCGCTAAAGCTGGACTCCTCGACGGTCACCGCGCGACCTCGAACAAGCAATTTTTCATGCTTGCTGCCATGCAAAGTGACAAAGTCACATGGGTTGAGCAGGCACGATGGGTGGAAGATGGCACCTTCGCTACTTCGTCTGGTGTGTCGGCTGGCATCGACATGGCGCTGGCCATTATTGCCCGTCTCTACGGCCAAGAGCGTGCTGAGCTGATCGCCGCCGGCACCGAGTATGAGTGGCATCGTGATCCGAACTGGGACCCGTTCGTGCAGTATCTGAATAAAGGCGACTTCAGCCAAGTGCCGCCGCCAGTGCAGTAATAACGTCATTCCGGGCGAGCCATGCGAGACCCGGAATCCAGGATATTCTCTCTGGA
>SXGS01309392.1_pt1 | contig 13491 bp, 6 predicted proteins | sample 3174681 | NCBI WGS metagenome assembly SXGS01 (sample SAMN11356861, study PRJNA531348) | freshwater metagenome | isolation source: freshwater sample F1-80 | place: China: Fuxian Lake, Yuxi | collected 2017-12-25
CACCTCGCCCGCGTTGCTGTTGGAGACGAAGCAGTGCCGGGTGTTCCGCGTGCGTTGGCCGGTCTTCGATGGCGTATATGGCGAGGGCATCTACATCCGACCGAAAGGCAAACCTCATGCGCGTCTGGTGCTCCTGCCGGATGCGAATGATGCTCTGGAGAAGATCGTGGACTCGCGTCTGCTGACCGCGGGCTGCGAGGTGGTGATCCCGGCGCTGGTCAGCCGAGGCACCCAGTTCAGCAAGACAGACGCGCTCGGCATCCGCACGAATGTGCCGCACCGGGAGTGGATTCACCGCCAGAGTTTTCAACTGGGCCGCCACCTCATCGGCTATGAAGTGCAAAAGGTGCTCGCGGTTGTGGATTGGTTCAAGGCGCAGCCGGAGCAGGCGCCGGTGATCGTGGCGGGAGTGGGCGAGGGCGGGATGCTCTCGCTGCACGCTGGGGCGCTGGACGAAAGGGTTGACGGCGTGTTTTCAGCCGGCTACTTCGCGCCGCGCGAAGGCGTGTGGCAAGAGCCGCTGGAGCGCAATGTCTTCGGCCTGCTGCGGGACTTTGGGGATGCGGAGATTGCCGCCCTCATCGCGCCGCGCCCGCTCGTGGTGCAGCACGCCCGCTATCCCGAGCACACGGTTTCCATGACCGGCGAGCGAGGGCAGCGCACGGTCGCTGCTCCGGGCCGGCTCACTGCGCCGGAGCGATCCGCCGTGGACGCCGAGCTCAATCGTGTCAAAGCCCTCGCGCCGAATGGTCGAGTGCTCGCCCTTGGGGCGGATGGATCGGCGGAAGCCATCGTGCGCCATCTGCTGCCCGCATCCGCGGCGGACGGTGTGCTCACCTCGCTGCGGGCGAAAACCGGCGCGACGTCACTCGCCGTAGACAGCACCCGCGAGGAGCGTACGGTGCGGGAGCTCGAGCGTTTCACTCAGCGACTGCTGGTGACCTGCGAGGCTGAGCGTCAGGCACAGTTTTGGAACAGAGTGCCGCTCAAACCGCTCACGGCGTATGAGGCGCACACCGCGAAGGAGCGCAACCGGTTTTGGAACGAGGTCATCGGCCGCCTGCCGGATCCCAACCAGCCTGTGAACGCGAAAAGCCGCCTCGTGGGTGACACCGGGAAGGTCGCCATCCACGAAGTCACGCTCGATGTTTGGGAGGACGTATTCGCCTGGGGGTGGCTCTGCCTGCCCAAAGACCTGAAGCCGGGGGAACGAAGGCCCGTCGTCGTTTGCCAGCACGGGCTGGAAGGCCTGCCGGAGGATACGATCACCGCAGACCGCTCCAATCCCGCGTGGGGCTACTACAAGGCCTTCGCGCTCCGCCTCGCCGAGCAGGGCTTCATCACATTCGCGCCGCACAACCCCTATCGCGGCAAAGATGCCTTCCGCACGCTGCAGCGGAAGCTCAATCCTCTCGGCCTCACCCTCTACAGCGTCATCAACGGCCAGCACCAGCGCATCCTGGAGTGGCTGAAGGCACAGCCCTTCACGCAGCCGGACAAGATCGCGTTCTACGGCCTCAGCTACGGCGGGAAATCGGCCATGCGAATTCCCGCCGCGCTCCCGGATTACTGCCTGAGCATCTGCAGCGGCGACTTCAACGAGTGGGTACGCTACTGCGTGAGCACGAGCCTGCCCATCCCGAGTTACATCCATACGGGTGAGTATGAGATCTGGGAATGGAACCTGGCCCGCACCTTCAACTACGCCGAGATGGCCGCCCTCATCGCCCCGCGCCCCTTCATGGTCGAACGCGGACACGACGACGGCTGCGGCACCGATGAGATGGTGAACTACGAATACGCCAAGGTCCGCCGGCTCTACGACAAGCTCGGCATTGGCGACCGCACGACCATCGAGCACTTCGACGGCCCGCACACCATCCATGGCGTCGGCACGTTTGAGTTCCTCCGCCACCAACTGCTGCCGTCTTCCCCAGCCCGCTGAGGCTACCATAGCGGCTCGATGGGGCCGTGCTCCGGAAGCTGACGGACACGGAGCGGTTCGGCCCGGTCGGAATTCACGCCGGCGATTCACCCGACCGTACCCGCGCGCTGCTCAGCGATGAAAAGGACTAAGGGAACCAGGCAGAATTAATGGTCCGGCCTGCGCGTGGCTCGGGCACGGGGTGCGTGGGCGGTGAGGTGGGTCCACTTGCTACGCCCAGGGGGCACCCGGCGCGGCTCGGGTACGGCATCTGGCACGCACCACAGGCGATCACTGGCCGATGTGGAGTCGCGCAACTCCGTTTGCGCGCGTCTCTCGCGGCAAGTCCCCGGCGCGGATCGGGAACGGGGTGCGTGGGCGGGAGGGGGGATGATCCCGGGGTAATCTCGGCCGGTTGGGATGACTGATTCCGCCGGGTTCCATAACGCGTCCCGGCCGGAATCCCTGGTCCAGGGAATGAACCGTAAGTGGCTGATCGGTTGCACGTCACGGATAGCCCGGCGCGGCAACTGCCCAAGAAAGCAAGGAAGACATCTGATGAAAGGCGCTCGAATCATTCCGACCGCGTGCCTGACACTGTTTCTCTGCGCGCCTCGGATCTCGGGGCAGGCGCCGGAGCCCCAGAAATACCTGTTCGTAGATGATCATGAGGTCGCGGCCAGCGATGGCGTGACACGCGTGTGGTACGCGGCACGGAAGGCCAACTCAGGAAGGCCGATTCGCTTCTGGCAGCGCGACAAGCAGGGAAACCGCGTTCCTCTCAACGCGGCCATTTACGCGACGGCAATGTACGACGAGCCGCGTGGAGTGTTTCGGATGTGGTGCCGGGTCTTTCCGGGACTGCCGCCCGGTACGGCGCTGGAAGGGACGGAGGTCCACAAGCACATGCGGTACGGCTACTGCGAGTCGCGGAACGGCAGCGATTTTGAGCTGGTCAGCGAATTGAAGGGGCTGCACTCGAACGGCGACTACAACATCGTCGTCACGCTCGACCCGCACGCCACGGATCCGCGGCAGCGCTACAAGGCCGGATACGACGGAGCGCCGCCTGGATTTCCGAACGGCGCCTGTCTGGCTTACTCCGCCGATGGGATTGAGTGGACTCCGTACCATGGCGGGAAGCCGGTGACAGGCCGGGCTGCCGATTTCACGAATTGTCTCATCTGGGACGACCCAGCCCATGTCTATCGCCTGTTCACCCGAACCGATTATGGAGGTGCGGGCGGAACAGGAGAGATTCGCGGCATGCGCATGATGACCAATCCGGACGTGGAGAAGTCTCCGAGCATGTGGAAAACCGAGCGCGAGTGGAAGTTGGACCGCGAGGGACCTGAAGAACACAAGCGCCACCAGATCTACACGATGACCGACTGGCAATACGGCGGCGTGCACTTCGGGCTGTTCGCCATCTACGAATGGCCGAACGATTTCAGCGAAGGCAGGACCACCGACCATGTCCAGCGGCACGAGCGCGATGTGATCAATACGTACCTGGCCACGAGCCGGGACGCGGTTCACTGGGACCTCAGCGCGATCTACGCGGGCCGGCCGCTCATCGAACGCGGTGGCAAGAACGCCTGGGACAAGGACATGGTGTTTCCGTCGAGCTGGATGATCACGCGCGGCCGGGAGCACTGGATCTACTACGGCGGCGCCAACGAGCGGCACGGTGTGGCTGAGATCTTTCAGCCGAAGCGAGACATGGCGATGGGCCTGGCAAAACTGCCGCTCGGTCGTTTTGCCGGCCTCACTGCCGGGGACCGGTCCGGCACGATCGTCACCAGGCCGTTTGTCGTGCGCCATCCGCGCCTGTATCTCAACGCCGCGACGTGGAACAAAGGCTCAATCCGCTTGGAGGCGCTCAACCGCGATGGGCAGCCCGTCGCAGGCTTCGGCGCCGCCGAGGCCCGTGCGGTCCGGGGAGACGCTCTGGATCATCCCGCCACCTGGGCGCGCAACACCGATCTGCGCAGGCTCCTCGGTCGGGAGGTCCGCCTGAAGTTCCACATGGTGCGCGCTACGCTGTACGCAATGACCTTGAGCACCGACAAAAGACCCCCGGGCGCGGTGAAGCCCGAGTATCGTAATGACGCTGGCGGAGACTCCACGCGAAAGGAGAACTGACCGGACTCTCATACACGTTTTCGCACCCTTGCCTCCTCCGCCGGCCCGCACGGTCCACCGCGCGGTACGCTGCCGGCAGCGCACCCAAGGCACCTGCGGCCGGCTCAGCCTGCGGCCTGGACTCCGCGAACGTCCGCCGAACGGGTAAATGCACCGGGTGCACGAGGCGCACGGAGATCGCAGGAGTGATGAATCAGGGAACCGCGGGCGTTTCGCGGCGAAAGAACCGAACCTGCACCCGGCCCTGGAATTCCTTGCTCAACCGGTAATCGGGGGGGAGCAACTTGCCGGAAGGGATCATTCCCGAGTCGCAGAGGACCGCGACCGTACGGTCGTCAATGATGCGAATGGTCGGTTCGCCGCCGGGAGGCCACTGCGTTGACTGCTCGGCGGCGCCTCTCCGCCAGGGAAGTTCCGCCGGGTCATGTTGGATCTGCCACGTCACACCCCGGTCGTAGGAGATCCAGACGCTGGCCAGGTTGTCGTCCCGAAACGCCGCCATCACCGCGCCGCCCGGTACGGCTTCGATGTCCGGTTCCACGCCCAGAAAGCCGAATGAGGATTTCCAGGTCCGGCCGTCATCGGTACTCCTTGCCAGACAGAGGAAGGGCATGCTCAACGGACCACGCGCGGCGTTCTCCGGCGCCTGTGTCCCGCGCGATTCGCGGAAGATGCCGAGCCAATCGCGGTCATTCAGTACGGCCAGAGACGTTTCGCGCAGGTCCGCGAACGCCCCGTGGGGCAGCCCCTCGTAGCGCCTTCCGGGATGCGTGGCCCAGAAGACCGGCGCGCTCCACGTCTCGCCGCGGTCACGGCTGCGCACGTAGAACAATGGGTGCTGTTTACTCTCCCCATGAAACGGCCGCTGCATCGGTAAGACCAGGCTGCCGTCCTTCCGCTCGACAATCTTGTCCGCCTCGTGGACGGCTGCCAGTCCGGTGATCCGTGCCATGGAGCCGATGGTTCGCCAGGTTTCCCCCTCATCATCCGAGCAGGTCAGGATGATGTCCTTGCGGGTGCTGGTGCTGAGTGGTAGGAAGAGCCGCCCGGAGGAATGCTGCATCATCGCGCCCGGAGTGCCGGCTCCCGTGCCGGTGTCGAACAGACCGCCGACTTCCGGCGGCATGGGGATGTCGGCGATCTTCTTCCAGGGGCCGGTGATCTTCGCCGATCGGAGCGCGCACACACCGGTCGGCGCAAAACCGTAGGCGGTGTCCGCCTTCTTCGATCCCACATAACCCAGGCAGATCCAGTCGCCGCGGCGCAGTTTCAGCAGTGTCTTGATGCGGATGCCGGCGGGCGCATCCGGGATGTGCGGCACCTGGTACGCCTCAGCCATGCGCCACTTCGCCTGCGGTTTCCGTTTCGCGGCCGTCGGTACTTTGGTCTCGGGCGCCGGTCCGGTTGCGCGGCGAATGATCTGGCTGCGGACTTGCGTCCGGGAAGTATCCCTGTCGTCCATCCAGTGGTAGATTGCCAGCACTCCCTCATCCAGTTTCAGCAGGCGCACTCCGCCGCGATTTCCCGCGCTGTACCAGATGCACCACCACACCTGGTCCTGATACAGCCAGTCCTCGCCAGCGTTCGAGCCGACCGTGAAGTGAATGCCCCGGTCCTTCCAGCCGCCGACCATGATCTCTTCCGCGTCGCGACCGTCCAGCGTGACGGTCGAAGTGCCGTGGTTCAGGAACTTCTGCTCAGGAACGCTCCAGGAACGGCCGGCGTCGGCACTGATCGTGCGGCAGACCCGGGGACGGGTGTAGTCTCCCAGGCCGCGGTAGTTGCCCTGGAGCAGACCGAGCCAGCGGCCATCGGGCAGCACCGTCACATCCCCCGGACCGTAGCCGATGTGGTGTACTTCATCCGCTCCGGCGATCCAGTGCGAAAACTTCCACGACTTGCCGCCGTCGTTGCTGCGCAGTAAGCCGACGCCACTGAGCGCAGCATCCGTTTGCCTGTCACGAGCAGGGCCATAAACAGGGAGCCAGACCGCGCCGCCGGCCGCGAACACCTTCCCCATCGCCGCGGTCGCCACCGGGCCGCCGGCGACGTTGGTGACCGCCGGCGTCCAGGTGGTCCCGTCATCATCGCTGAGGAAGACTTTCAGCACACTTGCGCGGTGGTAACCACTCCACCGATACTGATGCACTCCGGAAGGTTCCTCCCGGACGTGTTTCACCGTGCCGGGCTTCTCCGCCCACTCGTGGCATGCCAGAACCAGCCGTCCCGAGGGAAGCATCCCCGCCGCGCCGGCGCTGATCCGAGATCCACCCTGCGCCTGAACCAGGTTCTCAGGTTCACGTTTCCACGTTTGTCCCTGGTCCGTGCTGCGCGACAGCACGATGGCGCTCTCGTGCTTCCCCACACTCTCCGCGGCCACCAGCAGCGAGCCGGATCGGGTCCGCACGACCACCGGCTCGACTACACTGTGCTCGGCATCAATCGCCACCGACGGCAGGCTCGTCACCCATCGCGATGGCAGGACCCCCGCCGACTTCTCGGCCTGAATGGAACCTGCCGTCCCGGCGGTGGCCATGAAGCCCACTGCGAGCGACACGGCCTTGAATCGCATCCGTGCCGAGTCGCCACACAGGATCGTCAACCAAAAACCGCGTGCTCGCATGACTTGTCCCCTTCGTGGCGGCGACTCAGTGTTCACTCGTACGGCAACTACCTCGCCGGTTTCGGCAACCCCCAGCGGAGCACTTCGGCATGCACGTTTCCGTCTTCGCCGCGATAGGTGTATGCCGAGATGAGTTTTCCGTCGCGCAGTTGCACAGTGTTTCCGAATCCGCCGCCACTGGGCCTGGCCGCGGGAGTCTTCTCGTCGAGCACGAGGCGGTCGGACTTGAAGTCGAACGCAAAACCGTCCGGTTTTTCCGTCCCCAACACGGCCTGCAACCCGAGAGGCGGGCGGAGACCTCGGACGGTAAACGTGAACAACAGGCGTTTGTCCCGGAGCCGCAGCACCGCCTGGTAGTGTTCGGCGTAGTGGCTGCCTAACTCAGGCTCGAGCGTCCAGGTCTTGCCGCCATTGCGCGACCGAAAGACGGCCATCCGTTCGACCGAGTCGTCTCCTCTGGGCACCTCCGTTCCGGCGAGTGCCGGCAGCGCGCCGGAGAAACAGCGGGCGATGGCCAGAATGTCGCCGTTGCCTGCCTGCCAGAAGACCGTTTCCGCGTGCCAGGGAAACCCCTGTTTCTTCACGTCGAAGCCCTCGACCGCGCAGACCAGCGACCTGTCCCACGTCTGCCCTTTGTCCTTCGACCGCCAGAGATAGTCCACGCTGCTGCCGGCGGAGACTCCCAGAATCACGGCGCCGTCTCGCAGTTCGAGCACATTGCGACTGGTGTGCGTCCAGGTCTTCCCGGGCACTCCCGGCACGTCTTCCGCACCGATCTTCAGCGTGCTCCAGGTCCTGCCGCCGTCCGCGGAGCGGTGGACATAGCTGTGGATGTAGCCGTCGCGATTGCGCACATCCTGCGCCAGCAGATGCGTCGTGATGAACAGCGTCCCGTCACGCAGCACGCTGAAGTAGGGTTCGCGTCCCAACAGAGGCAGAACCTGCCGCTCACCCCAAGTCTTCCCCCCATCGGCGGAGCGATAGAGGATCATGTCTTCGCGGACCTTGCCGCCTCCCATGTCAACGCCATGGAACATCACCAGCAGCAACTCACCGCCGGGCAGCAGCGCCAGGGACGGCTTGTAGTCGCCGGTGATGCCGAGCGGAATCCGCTGAGCCGAGATGCGCGGCGGCAGGGCCTGAGGGTTGCGCACCGCGATGGATGACTCTTCGGGCGCAGCGCCCTGAGCAGCGCAACTGCTATTGCACCGCACCGCGAACACCAGCAGCAGGCTGACGCAGCCGGCGAGCTTCCGGGAGACTCGTCTCCTGTAACGAAGTCCGTTTCGCACATGACTCATGGTGGGTTCCTGTGTACTGAAGGCGGAGGAGGACGCACCTGTCCCCGGGCATTATGACGATGGCGAATACGCCTGCCGCCTGTGCCCGACCCAGCAGGCGGCATGAACCCCGCCCCCGTCCACAAAGAGCCCCCCATGCAAGACCCTGGGGGCTCTCCGCATCGCTGCGGCAGAAGTTTACTTCTTCGGCTTCTTCGCCGCCCCGAAGGGATCGTAGGGGTCCGCGACCGGCTTGCCGTCCACCGTGACAACGGCCCTGACGTCCAGGGACCGCTTGAAGACCCATCCCTTTCGGGTCTTCACGAACGTGTCCCGGGTGTCGAAATGCGACGTGCTCGGGTGGTGCTTCCCCTGAGGGTCGATGGATACACCGGTGGATCTCCAGATGCAGATGTTGCTGGCCTCGTTCCCCTTCACCGTGACCTTCCCTGCGGAGATGGAGAGGCTCTCGATCGACTTGATGGACTTGAGCGTGCCCTTGTAGTCGTTTTCGGTCTGCCTGCGATTCCGTACCTGGCCGTTGGTCCACGTGTACAAGTAGTCGGGGGCGAAGGGCGCCATGATCGCATTGATGTCCTTCCGCTTCCAGGCGTCCCGCCAGCGGTCGTAGATTCCCTGGATCTCCTTCTGCGCCGCCTGGGCGTCAGCCTGTGCCTGAACCGGCTGCATTTGCCCGAGCCCCGCCAGCGGCGGGAGCAGGGCCAGCCATACGAGACTTCGTCTCATCAGCTTCTCCTTCGCGCCGCTGTGTGTGACTTGCGGCTTGTTTCGTAGTTGGTTTCGTGCGATCTGTAATTCCTTCAGAGATCGCAAGACTTCAGATCCGGTGCGCGAGTGGGTTGTGAGTGCGGGGTGGTCCCCCGCCTCACAGTGCGGACGCTGCGGTGACAGGTTGCCTGGTTGTCTGCTTGCCCGGCGGGAGAAGGAGCCGCTCCCGGCGCCGCTTCCGCGGAAGGAATTCGCCGGCGGCGCAGCGAACAGTCGGGCGACAACTCGACTGCGGCTGGTTCGATCATCTGCGGAGAAGGTCCGGTTCGACGGCGCTACGCAGCGGCAATCGGAGTTGCCGGACTCCACATAGGTGCGTCGCCTACTGTGCGGCGCTCGTGTTTCCAGCGCGGCTCGCAGGGTGGGAGACTTGCACTCTTCGGAGAGACCCGGTAGGGAGAGAGGGGAGACGCGTGAGGAGCAAGTTTCTCCCCTCTCACTCACTGCTCTCTCCTCTCCACTCGTTCCTCGGATGGGCGGGAGTGCCCGGAAGAAGGTCATGAAACTCGCACTCACGTTCCTCGCGGCATTACTCGCAGCGCCGCTGGCGGTACTGCATGCCGGCGAGCCGGACACGCGCCGGTTCGAGGCCCGGGTGCTCCCCGTGCTCCGGAAGCGCTGCTACACGTGCCACTCCCACGAGAAGGGCATCCGCGGCGGGCTGGCGCTGGACTCGCGACGCGGCTGGGAGGCCGGGGGTGACCACGGCCCGGCCATCCGACCCGGCGATCCGGGCAAGAGCCTGCTCATTCAGGCAGTGCGCCAGGCGGGCTCCGAGCTGCGCATGCCTCCCGGAGGCAAGTTGCCGCCCGGTGAGATCGCAATCCTGGAGCAGTGGGTCAGGGAAGGCGCCCATGACCCCCGGGTCGCGACCGGCGGCCGGGCTGCGCCGCGCCTCGACATTGAGGCGGGCCGCAAGCACTGGGCCTACCGGCCGGTGCGGGACCCGCGCCCGCCCGCGGTGCAAGAGGCCGGCTGGGCCCGGGATGACCTCGACCGGTTCGTCCTCGCGCGGCTGGAACAGGCGTCACTCCGCCCACAGCCCGATGCGGACCGATACACCTGGCTGCGCCGGGTGAGCCTGGACCTCACCGGACTGCCGCCCACGCAGGCGGAGATCAACGGGTTCGTCGCCGATCGCTCAGATCAGGCGTTCGAGAAGGTTGCCGAGCGCCTGCTGCGCTCCCGGGCCTTTGGGGAGCGCTGGGCGCGGCACTGGCTGGACCTTACGGGCTATGCGGACCAGATCGGCACGTCCAACAACGTGTTCGCCGAGCACGCGTGGCGCTACCGGGACTACCTGATCGAGTCGTTCCATACGGACAAACCGTTCGACCGGTTCCTCCGGGAGCAGATCGCCGGCGACCTGCTGCCCTACCAGTCCCCCGAGGAGCGCGCCGCCAACATCACCGCCACCGGCTTCCTCGTGCTCGGCGATGTCGAGATCGTGAATCCCGACAAGCTGAAGATGGAGACCGATCTCATTGACCAGCAGGTCAGCAAGGTCGGGCTGGTGTTCATGGGGCAGACGCTGGGGTGCGCCCGCTGCCACGACCACAAGTTCGATCCTATCGGGCTGGCGGATTACTACGCGGTCGCGGGGATGTTCCGCAGCACCGAGGCCACCCACAAGATCCCGTACGGGATCTGGAGCGGCATCCATCTCACGGACCTGCCCGAAACGCCGCAGCAGGTGCGCGAACGCCGGGACCGCGAGGCTGCCCACCAGCAGCGGGTCGGGCGGCTTGAGGCCGAGAAGGCGCTGCTCCGGAAAGAGCAGACGGCGCTCGCCTCCCGGACCAGCGGTCCCGGCGCCGGGAACGACGGGTCCGCCGGGAAGCGCGACGAGATCGCAGCCCGGCTGAAGAAGCTGGCGACCGAGATCGAACACGCGGAGTTCTTCAAACCCACTGTACCGAAAGCCTTCGCCGTCCGCGACGCGGCGCAGCCCGGCGACATGAAGATCTGCGTCCGCGGGAACCCGTATGCGCTGGGCGCCTCCGTACCGCGCGGCGTCGTGCGCGTGGCGGCGTGGGGCAGCACTCCGCCGATCCCCGCGGGGCAGAGCGGACGGCTGCAGCTCGCCGGCTGGCTTGCCGACAACAGGAATCCGCTGACCGCGCGGGTTGCCGTCAACCGGATCTGGCAGAAGCTCTTCGGCGAGGGGCTGGTGCGCTCCGTGGACTACTTCGGCATCCGGGGAGAGCGCCCCACTCACCCGGAACTGCTCGATCACCTCGCCTCCCGCTTCATGCGTGAGGGGTGGTCGCATAAGCGGCTGCTCCGCGCGCTCGTCCTCAGCCGGACCTACCGCATGGGGAGCGGTCCCAACCCCGCGGCGGCACGCGTTGATCCCGACAATCGCCTGCTGTGGCGGATGAACCGCCAGCGCCTGGACGCCGAGGCGCTCCGCGATGCGATGCTCGTCGCGAGTGGGGAATTGAAATCGGGGGGTGGGGGGCCGTCGCTGCCGCTGGAGTATGTGGAGAACACCGGCCTGCTGCAGCCCAAGGGGGTGAATCCGCCCACGTTCTCGCTGAACCGCGTCCGTCCCGAGCAGGACTTCCAGCGCACGATCTACCTGCCGATCGTCCGCGCCGCGCAGCCGGCGCCGGCGCGGCTGCGCGATGTGTTCGACTTTACCCAGCCCGCGCAGATGGCGGGCCGGCGAGCGCAAACGGTCGTCCCCACCCAGGCGCTGTTTCTGCTGAACAACGAATTGCTCCGCCGGCGCGGCGCCGGGCTGGCGACCGCGCTCGGTGAGACTCTGACCGACCGTACCGCCCGCCTGGAGGCCCTCTGGCTCCGCGTGCTCAACCGGCCGATCACTCCCGCGGAACTCGCGGATGCCGGCGCATTCCTCGACCGCCTGGAGTCGCCTCCCGGGAGTGCGGGCAGTCCGCCTGCCGGTCCGCCCGCGGCGTGGTTGGAGCTCTGCCACGCCCTCCTGTCGTCCAACGAGTTCCTGTTCCGCCTGTGATCCGTAGGAGCACCCTCCTCATGAATTCGTCGTTCACACTCAACCGCCGGCAGTGGCTGCGCCGGAGCGCGTGCGGCTTCGGCGCGCTTGCCCTGCAGGACATCGCGCACGCCGCCGCCAGCCCGCTGGCTGCACGCGCGTCCCTCTTTCCCCCGAAGGCGAAACGGGTGATCTTCCTCTTCATGCAGGGGGGACCTTCCCAACTCGACCTGTTCGATCCGAAGGAATACATCCGCAGCAAGCACGGACAACCAATCGACTCGCCGCTGAGCAAGAACCTGCTCCAGGTCGGCACCGAACGATTTCTTGCACTCGGGGCCGTGGCGCCTGTCCGGCCGCGCGGTCAGTCCGGCGTGCCGATCTCCGATCTGATGCCGCACCTCGCAGGGGTCGCAGACGAACTCTGCCTGCTGCGAGGCATGAACGCCGACAACCCGCAGCACGCGCCGGCAGAGCTTCAGTTTCACACCGGGACGCTGAACGACGTGCGGCCCTCCATGGGCGCCTGGATCAGCTACGGGCTCGGGACCGAGAACCGGAATCTGCCGAGCTTCGTCACGATCCACCCGAAGTCGGACGTCCGCTACTACGGTTCGGCGTTTCTGCCGGCCGTGCATCAGGGCACAAAGCTGACGGTGCCGCTCCGGCCCGAGATGTCTCCCGTTGAGAACCTGCGCAACGTGTCGGCCAGCGAGGCCGTCCAGCGCGAACGCCTCGACCTCACCCAGCGGTTGAACCACCGCCTGGCCGCCCGGTTGCAGGGCGATTCCGCGATGCAGGGGATGATCGAGGCGATGGAGCTCGCGTTCCGGATGCAGACCACCACGCCGGAGATCGTGGATCTCTCCCGCGAGAGCAAGGCGACGCTGGACCTGTACGGCGTCGGCGGCAAGAGCACCGATCGGAATGGCCGCGCCTGCCTGCTCGCGCGCAAGCTCAGTGAGTCCGGCGTGCGCTTCGTGCAGGTGACGATGGGCGGCTGGGACCACCACAGCGACGTCCGGGCCAACCTCCCCCGCCTCTGCGCCGAAACGGACCAACCGGCGGCGGCGCTCCTGACGGATCTGAAGGCGCGCGGCCTGCTTGACGATACGCTCGTGCTGTGGTCCGGCGAGTTCGGCCGCACCCCGTGGAGCCAGGACCTGAGCGGCACCGCGCCGATTGACACGCACGGCCGGGAGCATCAGCCCGAGAGCTTCTGCGCGTGGATGGCCGGCGGCGGCGTGAAGCGCGGCCTGGCATACGGGGAGACGGACGAACTCGGCTACCGCGTCACCGCCGGCAAGGTCCACCTCCACGACCTCCACGCGACCATTCTGCACCTGCTGGGGCTGGATCACACGCGCCTGACCTGGCGCCACCTCGGCCGGGACTATCGCCTCACGGATGTCTTCGGGGAGGTGGTTCGCGAGATCATCGCGTAGGGGAAATTAAGACAGCCTGGGAACGCGGGCGTCTCTCCCAGCCCCACCTCCTCGCGGAGAACGCAGGTGATCTTTTTCCTCCTGTGGGAAAGATCGGCCGCTCACCAAAACACTCCCCGGGAGAGGTTCTCCCGGGGAGTGTTTTCATGTTTCCGGACCGATCCCGGATCCGGTACGGTCCCCGGAGGGCACGGCGGCCTCCGGAAATCGTGAGCCGGGGTTCCCGGATCAGCCGCGAAGCCGGATCAGATGGATCGGCTCCAGGGCCAGCGGCGCCCGCGGAGGACGAGGCCCGCCATCGGCAGCAGACCGCCGAGCATCATCAG
>SXGS01773408.1_pt1 | contig 13490 bp, 11 predicted proteins | sample 3174681 | NCBI WGS metagenome assembly SXGS01 (sample SAMN11356861, study PRJNA531348) | freshwater metagenome | isolation source: freshwater sample F1-80 | place: China: Fuxian Lake, Yuxi | collected 2017-12-25
CCGAACAGCCTGAAGCTCGCGAACGCAGAGTCGTTCAAGAACACGGCAGGCGTGCTTCGCCTGACCCGCGCCGAGGTGGCGTGGGCTGCAGTCGGCACGGCGATTGGCGCCTACGAGGCCGCCGTCGCCTACACGAAAGAGCGCCACCAGTTCGGCAAACCCATTGCCCATCACCAGCTCGTACAAGACCTCCTCGCCCGCTGCCTGGGCAAGATCACGGCGTCGATCGCCCTCTGCGTGCGCGTGTCCCAGATGCTCGACAACGGCGAGCAGCGTGACGAGCACGCGTCGATGGCGAAGGCTTTTGCCACCACCTCCATGCGCGAGGTTGTCGCCCTCTGCCGCGAGGTGCTCGGGGGCAACGGCATCGTGCTCGACTACGACGTCGCCCGCTTCTTCGCCGACGCTGAGGCGCTCTACAGCTACGAGGGCACGCGCGAGATGAACAGTCTCATTGTCGGCCGAGCGATCACGGGTGTCAGCGCCTTCGTGTGATGACCGCGGCCGACGCGGGGTCGGTCGGCGCGCATCCGCCCCACCGACCCCGCCGCTAGGCTGAGGCCATGGGGTGGCTGCGTGAGAGACGAGTCGCGCTCGCTGCGCTCACCCTCTTCACGCTGCTGGCCGGCGACTTCTTCCGGTACCTGCTGAGCTGGTTTGGGTGGGCGGCGATCGTCGCCCTGTTGCTCGGCGCCTGGGTCACTCTCGCCATCCGGTCTCGCGTTGATCCGCGGCGTGTGCCCATCGCACTCGCCGCCTTTCTCGTCCTCGCCGTCGCCTCGACCGCGTGGTCGGCGTATCCCCTGACGACCCTGCTCGCGGTCGTCACGACGCTCGCCACCGCCTTCGGCGGCGTCATGATGGCGGCGACCCTGACCCTCGAGCAAGTGATTCGAGCGCTCGGGGTGGCCGTGCGATGGGTCATCGGTCTCTCCCTCGCGTTCGAGCTCATCGTCGCCGCACTGATCCGCGGCCCCGTGCTGCCATTCTGGGTCGACTACGAACCGCCGATTCCGCGCGCGTTCTACTGGTCTCGGGGCGAGTTGTTCGAGGTTCTCGGCGACGGTCGCATCCAGGGGATTGTGGGCAACGCGAATCTGCTGGCCGCCGCGGCCGCGCTCGGGCTCATCGTCTTCGCCATACAGCTCATCGACCGTCGGATCCCCCGCGTCACCGCGTGGTTCTGGGTTGGCGCCTCGGTTGTCACTCTGCTGCTCACTCAGTCGGCGACGGTCACCGTTGCGCTGGCAGGGTGCGCCTTCACGCTGGGCATCGTCGTCGCTGCGCGACGCCTTGCCCGCCGCGAAAGACGGATGCTCTACGCCGCCGCCGTCGGAACAGGCGTTCTCGGCACCATCGCCGCCATGGCCCTGCGTGAGCCGCTCCTCGCCCTGCTCGGCCGCAGCGGTGACCTGACGAACCGCGTCGACATTTGGGCGGCGGTCATCGAGTTGTGGCAGGAGCGCCCCGTCGGCGGCTGGGGCTGGATCAGCTACTGGGCGCCCTGGGTCGAGCCGTACAACGACCTCGCCGTCATCAACGGGGTCACCTATCTACAGGCGCACAGTGCGTGGTTGGACGTGCTGCTGCAACTGGGCGTGCTGGGGCTCGCCCTGTTCACCGTGCTCGTCGTGACCACCGTGCTGCGCTGCGCGTCGTGGTCGATCGACCCCGCCGAGGGTGAGGTGCAGCACTCCCCCGCGCTGCGCGCGTTCCCTGCCCTGCTGGCGACCCTGCTGATCGTGCAGAGCTTTGCCGAGTCGCGGCTGCTCATCGAGGGCGGGCTGGTGCTCTTCACCTACCTCGCGGTCGCGTCGATGCGGGCGGGGCTTCCACCGATCGCGCCGTCGGCACCGCTGCCGGTGCGCGCGCCCGACGGGGCGTCGCGATGACCGAGCCCCGCGCATCCGTCGCGATGTCCTTCCTCGGGTCGCCCCGCTTCAGCCAGGCGCTCACCGAGGCAATGATCATCACGGCCTTCACCGCCGGAACGTTGCGGGCGCTCATCGGGTGGCCGGGGTATCTCGCGATCGTCGTGGGCATCGTCGTGCTCGCCCTCGCCTCCCTGCGCGCGCAGCCCGAACGCATCGAGTGGCGCGGCACGCTGCCTCTCTCGCTGCTTGGTCTGTTCAGCGTGATGGCCCTGAGCCTCATCTGGAGCGACTACCCCGTCGCCACCCTGCAGGGGGTCGGCTACGCGCTCGCCTTCGGAGTGATGGGCGTGTACATCGCGCTCGTGCGCGACGCCATTCAGTTGGTGCGGAGCGTCGGAAACGTGCTGCGGGGCTTCCTCGCGGTGGGGCTGGGCCTCGAGATCCTGTCTGGACTACTGCTGGATGCGCCCATACCGTTCCTGAATATCGCCGGCAATCTGGCGGCCGGTGGGCCCATTCAGGGACTTGCCGGCACCCGCAACGCACTGGCGTTTGTGGCCGCGCTCGCCATCATCACGTTCTGGATCGAGTACCGCACACGATCGGTGTCACGGGAGCTGGCGGGGTACGGTCTCGCACTGGCCGGTCTCAGCCTGCTGTTCGCCCGCTCACCCGTGAGCTGGTTTGTGCTCGCGGCGGTGCTCGGAGCGGGCCTGATCCTCGTGATTGTGCGGCGCCAGCGCCCCGCCGCCCGCAAGCGCACGCTGGCCGCCTTGCTTGTCACTGCGCTGTTCGGCGTCGCCATCGGCTGGGTGTTTCGCGGCCGCCTCGTGGGCCTTGCGGATGCGGCGATCGATGTCGAAGCGCGCACGAGTGTCTGGTCAACGATTCAGCAGCTCGTCGAACCTCGAATCGTCGAAGGGTTTGGGTGGCTGGGGCCGTGGCGCCGCGAAATCTTCCCGTACGCGGCCATCCGCGACGCCTTTGGCGATCGCCCGGAGTCGGCGCTGAACGCCTACGTCGACACGGTGCTGCAACTTGGTCTCGTCGGAGGACTGGTCCTGGCGGGGGTGTTGGCCCTGGCTGTCGTGCGGTCGTGGCTCGTTGCCGCACAGAGGAAGAGCACGGTCTACGTGTGGCCGGCTCTCGTGCTGGTGCTGCTCGTGACAACGAGCATCACCGAAAGCTACCTGCTGTTCGAGGCGGGGCTCATGCTGCTCGTATTGAGCGTCATGGCCGCGTCGCGCAACCGGTCATGGAGAAAACTCCTGACCTGAACAGAAAGACCCACCTCGCTCGCGATGTCATTGTCGGTTCTCGGGGCTGACGGGCCCAGGCTCAGCAGTGTCTTTAGCCTCTCGGAGGGCGATGTGCCTTGCGACCTGCGTAATCTCTCTGTGAAGTTGCCGATTCTGCGCGGCCGTGGCGAGTGAGTTGCCAAGAAAAACAACGACAAGGGCGTACAGAATGAGGTCAGTTCCTCGACCTACGCCAAGGATGTTTGCAAAATCATTCACCACATCTGGGAAAATGACCGCAAATATTCCGGCAAGGAGGGCCAGGAACAGCGCAATACGGCGAATTGCCAGTCTTCGGGCCCCTTTTCCCGGGGCGATAACGACGATCGCGAATAACAGGAAGATCGCGACGAGCAGGACCTGAATTACAAGTTGATTGGGCACAGATAAACCGTCACTTAAATAGCAAATCGTTGATAATATTGACGGAGTTCCACACTGACTGGCCTTTAGACCGTGAGTAGTCAGTGTAAATAACCCGAACAGGATGCTCTGCATAGCGCAAGGAAAGTTGAGCAATCTGCGCGGTGATTTCTGATGCGTGTGCCATGCGATTCTGCGTGATCTGGATTCTCGACGCAGCAGTCCGATTGAGCGCACGGAGACCATTGTGCGCATCTGTCAACTTGAGGCCGGTGCTTGCCCGTTCGAAAATGACAGCCGCCTTCAAGACGGCTCTCTTCAAGAGCCCGAAGTTGCTCCCTTTCTCGAGAAATCGAGAGCCGATGATGATGTCGAAAGGCTCCGCTGTGAGGCGGTTCACCATCGCGAGCGCATCCTCGACACGGTGCTGGCCATCAGAGTCGAAAGTGACAAAGAAATTTGCCCCTGGCTGACGCAACGCATACTCAAGCCCGGTTTGTAGCGCGGCGCCTTGCCCGAGGTTCACAGGGTGCTGCACGACGGCCGCGCCACACGACAGCGCGACCTGAACGGAGTCATCGAGGCTTCCATCGTCAACGCACACGATGTTTGGGAACGTCTTCTTCGCATCGTTCAGGACGTCCCGCAAGACCTCGCCCTCATTGAACATAGGGATAACCAGCCACGCGCCTTCGACCAACGCCGCCGAATTCGGAGGGGTAGATGAGGACTCTCTTGGCAACGTCGAGTCAGGCACTTCGCTTCGTCGTCTCCTCAGTCAGTAACTCTCGGACCCGGGTGATGTAGTCGCGACCCCGTGCGCTCCAATCCCAATGATCGACCCGATCCGGGCTGTACGGCGGCAGTGGGGAAGTCAACGCGTCTGCCATCGCTTCGGCAAGGACCTTGGGTTCGGCGGACCGCACAATACGCACTGGTGCACCGTCACGCTGGAGATACTCTGCCCCAGGCACCTCGGTCGTGACAATCTGGGCCCCCGCGACGGCCGCTTCTACAAGTGATGTCTGGAAGCCCTCCGCCAATCGACTGGCATTCACAAGAACAGATCCCGCAAGCTCCGACGCAAGCACCGACGGGCTAAGTGAGCCTCGGAATGTGACCCGTTCCTGCAAGCCGAGCTTGTCGGTCAAGGAGCGCGCCTCTGCGAGCGCGGGGCCATCTCCACAGATCAGAAGCGGCGGACAGTTCGGCTGCTGAGCAGCGATTATGGCGTACGCCTGGAGAGCGGTATCCCATCCCTTTCCCTGCACAAGCCTGCCGACGAAAAGAAACCGCTCCAATCTCGTCGACTCGGAGCGCCACGTTTCCACGTCCAGCCCGTTGAGGAAAAGCTCCGATTCGCGCCCACTCAGCGAGCTGACGAACCGACGGACCTCCTCCGATACGACCAGAACCTTGTTCGCGCTCCGCAGAACCCGCCTACCGATCGTGAGGTCAACCATTCGCGCAGCCAGTTGAACGGCGGCAGGAACACCTCGCACGAAACCGGACCCATGCTCCGTGTGCACAAGCGGGACGCCCAGGCGGCGCGAAAGAGCGAGCGCAACGGTTGTCATAGGAAAGAAACGTGTTTGACTCGAGATCACGTCCACCTGCAACTCGGCGAGTTTTGGGCAGATTCGCCCCGCGGTGCCTGGAGCGGGAAATGACAGGATGCCGCGAACATTTAGGTGCCCGCGAAGTCGCCACACCAAGACCCCGTCTTCGACGCGAGCCTCATCGTCTCCGCCCAGGGTTACGACTGTGGCACGATGACCGTCAGCCACCAGAGCACGAGCAAGCCCCTCGACATGGCGCTCGACTCCGCCCACGTGTGGAGGGTAGTTGTTGACCACGAACGCTACATGGACACCGTTTGCGTTGCGTGTCGACACGGGCGATAGCCTAACCGACACTGGCGCGGCCGCACCTCGGGCCACGAGTAAATGCTGATCAGCTCGACACAAGGAGGAATCTCGGTGATCTCTGTCGTGATGCCGACGAACAAGGCGGACACGCACTTCGACCTTGCTGTCACCTCCGTCTTGGAAAGCACTGGCGTTGAATTCGAGCTTGTGATCGTCATCGACGCCGTCGAACTGAATACGCGCGCATTCGAGTGGGCAAACGATCCTCGGGTGACGTGGATACGCACACCGACCCGGAGCGGCTCTGGCGGAACGATGCGGTATGGGTTACGAGCTAGTCGGGGTGAATTCATTGCACGCATGGATGCTGATGACATCTGCCATCCGGAACGTCTGGAAAGACAGTTGGCGATTCTCGATGCAGACCCTACCGTCGTTGCGGTGTCAAGCCGGAGCCGAAGAATCAATGAGAATGGCGAGCCGACGGGAGACATTGACCTGCCGTACGGCGATGACATCCGGCGCGACCTACTTCTTCAAAACGTCGTTCCTCACTCAAGCCTCATGGTCCGGAGGAGGGCGCTCGTCGAAGTGGGTGGATACCCGGCAACCGCTCAAATGGAGGACTACCTTCTCCTGCTCCATCTTGCCCAAACGGGGAAAATCACACAGCTTTCCGACCGGTTGATCGACTACCGCGTTCACGACGGCCAAATGAGCCTCGGAGCACCCCCCCGTGGTGCCCACATCGACGCAGTCGTTCGCGAACGCCGACGGCTGGGCAAGCGTCTCGGCGTGAGCCGGCTAGAAGTCGAAGCGAAGAACGCGATCTGGCGGTTTGTTCAGTTCCTGCGGTTTTACGGGCTACGCAAGCCCGGACACGCTCGATGACGGTGAGAGAGCCCGCAGGTGACTGGGCAAGATCGACCGCATGGCTGGGCGGAGCCAACATCGTGCGGAATATTGCGATGCTCGCGCTCCTGCTTGTCCTCGCCCAGCTCGCGTCGGGTGAGATCGCCGGACGATTTGCCCTCGCGCTGGCAATCGCCACCCCCGTCTTTGCTCTCGCTCAATTCGGCCTACGCAACATCTACTTGACGATACGACCACGCCAGACGTTGCCCGGCTTCATTGCCGTGCAGACCGCGACCGGCCTGGTCGCACTTGCAGCAGCGACAGCTGTCTCAGCGGTATTCGACCCCGAGCTCGCGGTCACCGTTGGCCTGGTGGCTATCTACCGACTGACGGATAATCTCAACGAGCTTTTCATCGCGCCACTTCAAGAGGCGGGGCGGTATGCACTCGTCTTTTGGGGATTTTTTGTGTTCGCAGTCGTTGGCACAGGAGGACCAGCCGCAGTCTTTGTGGTCTCGGGATCCCTTGATGCCGCACTTCTCGCCATGGCCGGGATTAGCGGGCTGACAACGCTTTTTGCGTTCGGCATCCCGGCGATACACTCCGCGAAACAGAACGCCGCTGGAAGGCGCCCAACGCATTACGCCGCTGTCTTGCGAGCTGGTGTGCCATCGGGCGTGGCGCTCTTCGTTCTCGCACTCATCACCACGTTGCCCCAGTACTTCTTGAGCGCCACAGATGGCGATCGCTCCGTCGGCCATTTTGCGGCAGTTCTATACCTATTCGCCGCAGCAGAGTTATTCACCGGTGCAGTTGCCCAATCCTGGCTGCCGCACGCGCGGCGGCTTCGTGACGAAGGACTCAAGGGCCGGGACTTACAGCGCTACCTCGTTGGCACTTCAGCGAGGTGGACAGCCGCATACCTTCCTCTCACGACTCTTGGCATGGTCACCGCGATAACAATCTTCCCTCTGCTGTTTCCCGAGTTCCCGATTCGCGTCGAGTTCGTCGCACCCCTCGCGCTGGCCATCCTGCTGCTTCCCACCCTCTACTTCTTCACTTTCGCCATTGCGTTGATGAATGTGTACCAACACAATCTGACAGTAGGCGCCTCCGGTGCTGTCGCCTCTTTAGCGGCTTGCATGCTGCTGATACCCGCTTATGGCATCGTCGGCGCATTCTGGGCCGTTGCGGCAGCCATCCTGATTAGAACGACGGCGGCGACCGTCATCATCCTCCGCCTTCTCAATAGGGAGGGGACGATAGGTCCCGAGGGCGCATGACTTCTCACCTACACGACACTGCCAAGTCTTGCGGCCGCGATGACCATGACTACACAGAGCGCGGCCCCATACGGGATAACCAAGGAGGGCCCAACCCGGTTACGCATGATCGACGCGGCAAGTAGCAGAATGCCCGGGAGTATCGGAGCCCCGTACCGCGGTGGAAGAGGGAAGTAACTTCCCATAAGCGATTCGAATGCGATCGCGAGGGCTGGAGCGAACGTCACACTCGCTATGGCGACTGCGACGATCACCGGCTTCGTCTCGTCGTCGCGCTTCATGAGGAAGAGCGCCGCGACGACGCCCGCCACGCACATCCATGAGAGCGGAATTGTCACAAAATTGGGTAGCGGCAGGGCGTAGCCGGTCGAACCGGCAATGGCGACATTCGACACAATAGTGCCTGGCAAAAAATTCGCTAACTGCCCGAGGACCTCATTAGAGGTGAGCGGAATGGAAATGCCTTGCTCAGCTCCTAGTTCGCTAACGGCCGTCGAACGGTTCCACATCAGCCACAGCGCCTGGGCTGCCAGAGCCAGGGCAGATGCAAGCATGCCGCCAACAAGCGGCCTCAAGAGAACAGGGTCGCGCCACCAACGGGCTTCGCTCGGAATCCTCCGCTTAAGCGAAAACAAGAAGTGAATCAGCACCACGAGAGCCGCGAGCCCGACCGCATAGAGATTCGTGACCTTGAACAGAGTCGCTAGGACAGATAGCACTACAAGGAGCAGGAACCCGACTTCGCCCCGGATAAGCCGACTTGCAACCAGAAGAAGAGCCGCGCCAAAGAGGAACGAGGGCGCATCGGTACTCACATAGCTATAGGTCCAGTATGCGTACGGCGATCCGATCGCCAGCAAACTCACTGCTACCGTCGGCCCGGCCGGGACCCGCCAGTAGCGCAATAGCGCGACGAGAGCGATGATCGACGCCGAATGCCAAACCGCGCTTGAGATGCGCCATCCATCAAGTTGGTCTATACCGGGAAGCAATGCGAACGCTTCGCCCACGACGATCGATACACCGAAGTAGAGCGGCGTGTAGGCATCCGCGGAAGTGATGCCACCGAACGGAAAAACAGAGTAATCATCGTATGAGCCTGCACATGGAGCACCCATCGGGCCGTAGGGGGTCACCCCGAAGCAGGCCATGTGCTCGAGCGCCTCGGGCCCGATCGGCTCACCCTTGCGTGGGGGCCCCTGATCGGGGAGCTTGTGGAGGTAGTCGATGTAGACCCACTCGTCGATCGGTGACAGAGCGGGGCCATGCAGCAGGGCGGTCGTTGCCGAGGTTCCAAAGGCCACGGCGGCCAAGAGGACATATGTCCAATAACGCCTCAGCCACAACCTTGCGCGAGCCGCTCGGAGGGCCCCGCGATCCCGCGTCGAATCGTCCAGCTCAGTCGTCGCAACGTGATCCACTCGTCGACTATATGCCCGACGCCGAGACGGCGCCCCACGCCCCTGATTACAGTTCGGGGCCTCGCGGGAACGCGGAGACAAAGCCGGGCGCCACATCCACGAACGTCGATTCGCCCTTCACCTCGAACCAACGGCTCAGAGACATCACTTGTCGCACCTGCCCGTTTTCTACCTTGAAGATGCTCCGTTGATTGATCCGCACAAACTCAGTCATTGGTGGCCCGGTCACCGCGACGTTGCACAACTCGTCGACGATTGGCGTAGTGGCAAGAGAATAGTGCGGCATCAATCCCTCGGGGATTGGGCGAAGAACGCCATCGACACCAACGTACTTAGTGCCCCCGCACTGGAGGATCCAGGAAAGCGGGGCTGTCGCCAAGTCATATGCCTCAAGGCTCGCTTGGCTAACCCAACGCACCGGGCCGAACCCCTGCGCAGAGGGAATCGCCATATCTAAGAGACGGACCCGGCTTTGACCGTTCACCAAAAAAACGCTCGGAGCATCTGCTGTTCTCATAAGTGAACCAGAGGGGTACTGCGGCGGCCCCTTTGTCATGTTTACCATGAGAATTGTCGGGATCGCGGCCGTCTCTGCATTCACCATGTCAGGCGCAGACCGCGCGATATTCGACTCGATCCGATATGGCGCAACGCCATCCAGTGCCCTGATGTAATCTCCCTCGGCAACAACACCGAGAGACGTGTATCCGTCAAGGAATGCTCGCGGAACACGAACGGGCGCCTGCGCGAGAAGCGATGGAGAAGCGACCCATTCCCAACTGCCGCCTTCGGTCAGTACGTAAATGCGATCATCTACCTCTACTACCCCGTCGAAACGGATTGCAGATTGCGGCAGCTGCGAGGCACTAGCTTCCGCCAGCGTCCCTGAAGCCCTCTTCACGGCTCCGATCTGAGGCGCCGTGTAAGGGCCTACAAGATGAGCGGTGCCGTTTGCGTAGAGAAGCGTCCGGCCCGACGAAGTCGCGAAGAACGCACCGTCACGCAGTAGCGGCGCACCCAAAGGGACACTCACAAGAACACGCGGGTCTAGCGAAACAAATGGCCCGACCCAAGGCGAGCCGTGGAGCGAAGCGTCATCGAGGACTTCGCGGCGCACGCCGCCGTCCATCACGAACTTCTGTCCCCAGGAAGTCTGGACAGTTGAGCCTACAGACGTTCCGGTACTCAATAGAGAACTGTGATACTGAGACAGCTTAGGAAGCGGATCTGAACACGATGATCCAAAGTCTGCGACCGCATCACAGTCGAGAAAGGCCCGGAAGGAGTTTCCGCTAATCACACCGATCTGATTGTCCTTGTTCCGCAGAACCGCAGTGCGCATCACCCCCCGGTCCGTAAAGGAGTTCAGTACCTGACTCGATGCGGGTTTGGCCGGGCCGAAAACATCAAGGGTTGCACGCACCCGGGCGTCTGGAACTTCCCACCGATCAGTACCGGTGACAAAGAAGCTCCGGCCCGTGTTGGTAGAAGTCAAAAGGGCTCCACCGGAAGTCGGCGATCCAAACCAGTCTGAATAAATCCGCCAGAAGTTTCGATTGCCATAGGAGGAACAGCTATCTCCAACGCCGTACATATTCGCAAGCGCAGCGGCATTAGGGGTATATGGGGTGTAGTTGTAAAGCCCGGCCGTTGCTGAGTTCTGGATGAATACTGACTTACGCCCACAAGCACTGTTCGGGTGGTAAAGCACGTTATTCACTTGACCAGGTCTGTGATTGAACGACGTGGGAAACCGCTTGTAGATCTGGAATTGTCGCGCCGCGTAGAACACTTGGTAAAAGAATCCGGAAATTCGCGGGTCACAGGGCGCCGTATCTGGGCAGCCCATTCCTGTGGCAGCGCGAAATGCCCACGACGAGGGAGCGCGTGATGATACGAGACTCTGCTCTTTCTCAAGGAGCGTTAGAATTGCTTTTGGGTTCATGCCGCATGATCGGGCGACATTTACGATAATACTCGAGGCAGTTTCGGAATTGCGCGCCGAGTAACCGCCGCAGTAATTGTCCGCGGCGATATTAGGAGTCGCTTGACTGTAGTTTTTCAGGCAACCATTTGGACCTGTGCAAACGGGAACGCGAGCGTCCAGGAATGCTTGAACTTGCTCGGCGGACATCGTGAAGCCGTCATAGAATTCCGCGTCACTGATGAGATATCCCGGATCGAAACCGGCCTGAGTAACCGCAAGAGCGGGGTCTGACGAACTCTCGCCAGGTAGTATTGAAAGCGTTGCACCGACCAATGACGCCGAAAGCAGAAGCACAGCGACGTGCTGAATGATTCGGCGGACTTGGAATCGACTCTTCTTCTCCATGGCAAGCGCTCTCCCCCGTGCGCAGGACGATGAAGTGCAACGTCCATGTTTCGCTCATGGTAACCCCTCGGCAGCGACAACGTGGGGATCCCAGCACCGCTTCGTGTTCAGCGGGGAGAGCGTCCCGAACGGGTAGACTCAGTTAGTTGGGTACGCTCACGGAGGAAAGCTATGCAATCTGGAGAAACGGCGGACGAGCGCCGCGCGAGGATCCAGGCGGAACCGCTTGCGCCGGTTGGCACCCATGGCGGGCTTTTTAAAGGTACGGCCGCGTCTTACCGGGCCATCTTCGGCGAACGCTACCTCCTGGGTCTCCTCGTGAATCGCGAATTGAAGGCCCGCTACAAGGACAGCTCCCTTGGTTTCTTGTGGAGCATGATCCGACCACTTACCCAGCTGATGATCTATTACTTCGCGCTCGGAGAGATTCTCGGCCTCGCACGCGCGATTCCGTCGTTCGCCGTGTTTGTTTTCATCGGCCTCACTGCCTGGAGCCTGTTCACCGAGATCGTCAGCGGGGGCACCACCTCCATCGTGAACAACAGCGGCCTCGTCAAAAAGGTCTACCTGCCGCGCGAGATCTTCCCGCTCAGCACCGTGGGCGGCGCTCTGTTCAACTACGCCATTCAGCTCGGCATTCTGATCATCGCGACGATCGTGATCGGCCAGTTCCCCTGGCACTCCGAGTTAGCATTGTTCCCGCTTGCATTCGCCGTCATCCTCATCAACGCGACAGCGTTTGCACTCCTCCTCAGCGCCATCAACGTCTATCTTCGCGACACCCAACACCTGGTTGAGGTGACCCTCACGGTGCTGTTCTGGGCGTCCCCCATCGTGTACTCGTTCGCCTTCGTCCAAGAGAGGCTCGCCGGGAGCGTCTGGGAGCAGCTTTACCTGGCGAACCCTGTGACGGTTGGCATTCTGGGACTCCAGCAGGCACTGTGGATTGCCGGAAGCGAGAGCGGAACGGCGTCATGGCCTGACGACCTCGTCATCAGGATGTGGATCGCGATCATCGTGGGACTGGTGATGCTCTGGATTAGTCAGCGCGTCTTCTCGCGTCTGCAAGGCAATTTCGCTCAGGAGCTGTGACCGTCATCATGTCGTCGTCGATCGTTTCGGTCAAAGATGTCTCCAAGCGCTTCGTGATCCATAAGGACAAGTCGCTTAAAGAGCGCGTGCTCAACGCGGCCCGATCGCGAAAGCATCGCGACGAGTTCTGGGCACTTCGAAATGTGTCATTCGAAATTGCGACGGGCTCAACGGTGGGCCTGGTTGGACACAACGGCTCGGGCAAGAGCACCCTCTTGAAGACCCTCGGCGGAATCATCGAGCCAACCTCGGGTGAGATTTGGCGCCGTGGCCGACTGGCCGCCCTGCTCGAGCTCGGAGCAGGTTTCCACGCCGACCTCACAGGGCGAGAGAACGTCTACCTGAACGCAGCAATCCTTGGCCTCACTTACGAAGAAACCGCCAAGAAGTTTGACGAAATTGTCGACTTCTCGGGTATCGAAGATTTCATCGACACACAGGTGAAGTTCTACAGCTCGGGCATGTACGTGCGTCTGGCTTTTGCGGTGGCGGTCAATGTCGACCCAGACCTTCTGCTGGTCGACGAGGTTCTGGCGGTGGGCGATGAACCGTTCCAGAAAAAGTGCATGGACAAAATCTCCGAGTTCCAGAATGAGGGGCGAACGATCGTGCTGGTCAGCCACTCGGCCGATCAGGTGGGCTCGTTGTGTGACCGGGTGGTCGTACTCGACCACGGCGTAGTCCAGCATGACGGCGACACGGCTGAGGGGTTGCGCGTCCTTCGTGCGGGCTTCGACCGTGCCCGTGTCGCGGCTACGGCAGAATCGGTATCAACGGACGGGCTTCCCCGTCTCCTCGCTGTGGCCAGCCATGCGGACAAGTTTGACAAGACCGGGGTACTCCTCACGGGGGCCGACGTCACGATCGACGTCGATGTCGAGTTGGCTCACGCCCCCGAGGGCTGGATGGCCGGAATTGCGATCGAAACACCCCTCGGTCAACCCGTGTACCGCGTCAACACTCAGGGCCTCGGCATGACGCTGCCGCGGAGCGCCGGTCGCCACCGGATTAGCTTCCACCTGCCGTCGCTCTCTCTCGGCGGGGGGCAGTACCAGGTGAATGTCGGCCTTGCGGCGCTCGATGGCACGACGTTCGACCGGCGTC
>SXGS01185878.1_pt1 | contig 13489 bp, 6 predicted proteins | sample 3174681 | NCBI WGS metagenome assembly SXGS01 (sample SAMN11356861, study PRJNA531348) | freshwater metagenome | isolation source: freshwater sample F1-80 | place: China: Fuxian Lake, Yuxi | collected 2017-12-25
CAGCTTCGCGCCGGCCAGCATGATGAACCCGCCGAACGCGCGCTTGAGGACGTCCGCTGGCAGGGACTTGGTGAGGCCGGCCCCGAGGTATCCGCCGAGGATCGCAGTCGGGATGAGGAGCGCGGCGATGCGCCAGTCGATGTTGCCGAGTCGGAAGTGTTGCGCACTGCCCATGATCGCGGTGGGGATGATCACGACGAGCGATGTGCCGATGGCGGTTTTAATGCCGAGCTGCATGAAGAAAACCATCGCCGGCACCATCACGACGCCGCCACCGACGCCGAAGAGCCCGCTGCTGAGGCCGCCCAACAGGCCGATGAGGCCCGCGATCAAGAATTGCATGGTGCGGTAATGCCCTGCGTCCCGACGGTCGACAATGAAAATCATTGTGCGACGCGGTGCGTTCAGGGTCACGCAATCGAGGGGAGATTCCGCGCCGAAGCAGCCTGCCCATGTCGGTCGGCGTAATGTCCTTCAACTCGGCACAAGGCGATCGCGACGGTTTCGGCTGTCCGTTGGCAGACTGGACTTCGCCAAGTGATTCCGCCTATCTTGTACGATATGAAGAAGCTGTATCCCGTCGGGGCAATAGCTCACCCGAAGTGCTTGTGGCTTCTCGTCGGTTTTATTCTCAGTTCGTGCCACACCGCTCCCGCCGAAGTTCCAACGCATGACTGGCTGACCGGGTTCGGCGGTGTCTCCGAAGATTTCAGTCGCGCTGTTGTCGTGGACAAGCTCGGCAACAGCTACGTGACCGGATCGTTTTCAGGAACAGCGAGTTTTGGAGAGACGACATTGACCAGCAGCGGCTCTTCCGACGTGTTTCTTGCGAAGCTGAACCGGCATGGGGAAACCCTCTGGGCAGTTCGTGCGGGTTCCGGCAGCACGGCGACCGAAGAAGGAAGGGCGCTGGCTGTGGACGACGCGGGTCACGTTTTCCTGACTGGGGGATTCAGCGGGGACTCCACGTTTGGCTCTACCAACCTCATGAGCAGGGGCGGTCTTGACGTATTCCTCGCCAAGTACACGGCGGACGGAGAGGTTGTCTGGTCCCGTTCCTTTGGCGGTAGTGCGGACTTCGAGTATGGGCTCGGTCTCGCACTAGATCCGGCCGGCAACATCCTCCTGACGGGTCAGTTTCAGGGCGTGGCTATTTTCGGCACGACCAATCTCATCAGCCGCGGCGGGCAGGATGCCTTTCTCGCGAAGTGCAGCGGCAATGGGGAAGTACTGTGGGTGTCCCAAGCCGGAGGAACTCAGACTGATATTGGCCGGACGGTTGCAACAGATGCCTCAGGCGACAGCTACGTCTCAGGATGGTTCGCTGGCGCGACCACATTCGGCCAAAGTACGGTGCTCAACAGCGCCGGTTCGTCGGACGCCTTTGTCGCCCGCTATGACCCGCAGGGAAATCTCGTTCGTGTCACCAGCTTCGCGACGGCGCGGGCAGATCTGGCCTACGGGTTCGCGCTGGACGCCGCTGCCAACGGATATTTTCTCGCGTGGACGGATTCGATCGGTGGGAGCCAGCTTGTCCTTCAGAAGTTCAATGCGGCGGGAGCATTTCAATGGAGCCGCGCAATGTGCGTGAACTCAGATGCCAGTGCGCGTGGTAGCCTCGTCGCCGATTCGGCGGGCAATACTTTTTTCACCAGCCAGTTCAGCGGCGTTGCGGATTTTGCGGGCAGGATGTTGCAAAGCCGCGGGACGGCGGACGCCTTCGTTGCGAGATTCGATTCCACCGGCGGCGCGCAATGGGTTGCTCAGGCCGGCGGGCCGGGCGTGAAGGAGGGAAGAGGCGTTGCCTTGGACGGCTTCGGCGGTGCCATCGTGACGGGACGCTTCAACGTGAGTGTGGGAATCGGGGCTCTCGAACTTGCCACTGCCGGTCTGGGTGACGTCTTCATCGCGCGGTTCAATGAGCCTCCGGTGTTGGAGGTGCTGCTGTCCGCTGACTCGGTTGCGGTATCATGGCCATCCTCCGCCACGCGGCTGAAGCTGCAAATAGCCGGCCGGTTTCCGGCGGACGCTTCATGGCAGGATGTCGTGCAGGTTCCCTCCGAAGTTGCCGGGCGAAAAGTCGTGAGGAGCAGCCTGACCTCCAGCAATCGGTTCTACCGCCTCAGCGAACAGTGACCGGGATACCGCGAGGTGGCGGGTGGCGATCGTGTCCCTCGGTCGCCAATGACAGCGCATGACCGGAGAAACGTAACATGCGGGCGGGACAATTCGTTTGAAGAAACGCGTGTCAGCGGGTATCGATGAAACATGAACCTGCCTCTTTTTGGATCTGCCGTTTGCCGAGGTCTTGCCTGGATGGTCGTTGGCCTTGCCGCCGTTTTTCAATGCCACGGACAAATCGTCATCAACGGCGTCGTTGACCGGACGAGCTACACCGACAGCGCGACGTTCATCGTGGTCGCCGCGCCGGGATTCAGCGACGAGGTGACGCTCAACGGCCATCCGGTCGCGTCCGGCGTCAGTCACACCGTGCGTACGATGGATTACTACGATCTTGCAGTGCGCCGAACTGAGGTCGCCACCGACGATGTCACGACGGCCTTGGTCCGCTTCATAGTTCTCTCGTCGAGCCGCGGCAGCCCGGAACGAGGGCTCATCCAGTGGACCCCGTTTCCGCCGACTACGTCGGCTTCGGAAGAATTCGCTGGGGCCACGCTCGACGTGCTTGCGCCGGCGAGTTATCCGGCTGGTCTCGACATTCCTATGGTTGCCCGTGTGTGGGAAGCGGATGGACAAGCCCGGCGGGTCAATGGCTGGGTTCGCGCCCCGGGATTTGAGAGCGCTGCTTTTCGCATGGTGCGCGGCGTGGGCTTCGGGTTCCTGCCAGGTGCGGCAACCGGGCCGGTTCAGTTTGATGGAGTGTTGGGCACCCTGCCTGTGGCCCGGCAAGTCGCGATCGAAGCCTCTCCGGCGTGGACGACTGTATCGGGAATTCTCGGCGCAGCCACCGACTGGCCGGCGAACTCGCGCATTCGCGTCATCGGCAATCTCACGATCGACGCCGGTTCGTCGCTCACCATCGGGGCCGGAACCGTGGTGCTGCTCGATCCGGGAGTGAACATCACGAACTCCGGGCGCACGGAAATCAATGGCACTGTCACTGCCCCCGTCGTCTTTACCGCCGCCACGCGGGTCGCGCCGGAACAACGCGGCGGAGCCTGGGGCGGCTGGATCATGCGCGGCACAGTGGCTTCGCTTACTGCGAACCACGCCATCATGACCGGCTCGGGCGCGGCAGGTTCGTTCAGCTTCTCGCCCGGCTCCAGCCATCGCAGCGAGCAGGCGCTGCTGTTCGTGCATTCCGGGGCCACGGTGAGCATGACGAATTGCGCGCTCATCAACAACGCGGGCCAGATCGGCAACGGCTACTACTCCACCATCACCTGGGATCGCTGCCTCCTACAGCGCGCGATCACCACTGGTGAATACGAGGGCTGCACCAATGTCATCAAGCACTCGGCGGTCATCGAGTTCCCGAGTATCGACGGCGTTTACAGCGCGCAGATTGCCGATGCGGACTTCGACGGCATCTACATGATCGGCGGGACAAACTATTTCGCGCACAGCCTTTTCGGCTTCGCCAAGGATGACGCCATCGACTCCGGTTCCGGCGGCGCAGGCACGGTCGTGATGACGAACTGCTGGGTGGAATCCGCGCTGCACGAAGCGCTCGCGTGGTCCGGCGGCGGACGTCAGACGTGGACGTATGACACGGTGTTGATGAACAGCGGCCAGGGTTTTGAATGCGGCTGGAGCACTGGCAGCGACAGCCCTCTCTGCTGGGGCGAACGACTTCTGAGCATCGGCAACTCGGTTGGCGCGCGCTACGGCGACAATTACGAAGGCACCTCTGGCTTGGGATTGAAGAACGGTTTCCAATGGCTCACCAACTCGATCGTCCTCCATAACTACCGCGATGTCTGGGGGCAGGTATGGGACAACACCTGGAACTACCGCGTCGGCCGGATGGACATCCGCAACAATTTCCTGACCGCCGCCAACACGAATCACCTCAACAACTCTGTCTGGAACCCGGCGGCCGACGCCGCCCGGCTAGCGCCATTCATGCGCACACCAACCGTCGCCGCCGTGGGCGTTGGTTTTGCGAACTGGAATTCCCTGACCACGCGCGATCTCACTAACGGCGTGCCCCTGCGCCTGAGCACGTTCACCACCCGGCCCGTCAGTGTCAGCTACGCCGTCGCGACGCCTTCAGGCTCCATCGCTGCCGGCACGGTCACCTTCGCGCCGGGCGAAATGCTCAAGCGCATCTTCGCCCCCATCGACTCGCTCACGGGCAACGAGCTCGTGCGTGTGACGCTCCGCCAGCCCGTTGCCTGCGAGATCACGTCTGCTCGTGATATCTTGATCGTTCCGGCAGGCGGCACGACCGCGACCAACCAGACCCTCATCGCCCTTAGTTCACCCGATTGGAGGTTCCTCGATCGCGGTCAAGACCAGGGTACGGCTTGGCGCGCGCCTGGTTTCAACGACACCGGCTGGTCCAACGGCTGCGCTCAACTCGGCTACAACGACGGGGACGAATGCAAGGTGGTTGGGTTCGGTCCCAACGCCAGCGCGAAGTATCCCACGACCTATTTCCGCAAATCCTTCACCGTCGCGAATCCCGAGCAGTTCACCAGCCTCAGCTTGCGCGTTGTCCGCGACGACGGCGCGGCGGTGTACATCAACGGCACCGAAGTCCTCCGCAGCCCCACGCTGCCCCAGCCGCCGACGCAGATCACCTACGCCACAGTCGCCACGAACCTCTCGATCGCCAACGCGCCGGCGGACAACACCGTTGACCTTGCTTCGCCGAGCGCCACCGTGCTGTCCCCGGGTCTGAACGTGATCGCTGCCGAGGTTCACCAGCATCGCGGCGACAGCTCGGACATGAGCTTCGATCTCGAGTTGATGGGGAACCTCCCGCCGCAGGCCGCGCGCCTGAACGTCGCGAGGTTCGGCGCGGAGCTTGTCCTCTACTGGAGCGATGCCTCCTACCGCTTGGAATCCAGCCCTGCGCTCGGTGCCGGGGAGAGCTGGTCGCCGGCCAGCGGGGCGTTGAGTCCGGTGACGATCAACTCCGTTGACGTGATGCGCTTCTACCGCCTGCGCAGGCCATGACCTGCCATGGGCAGGTTCAAAACGTCAGACGAGTTCCGGAGCGAGGAAGTCCTCTGACGGCTTGAACAGCGGCGTGCCGTCCTGCGCTTCGGGATACTCGAACACCTTGCCTTCGAAATTCCGGACGATGATCCGGCGCGCGTTGCGCTGGAGAATGTAGTCGGGGTTCACCGGGACCTTGCCGCCGCCGCCGGGCGCGTCGATGACGAATTGCGGAACCGCATAGCCGGTCGTGTGCCCGCGCAACGCCTTCATGATCTCCAGCCCCTTGCGCACGCTGCTCCGGAGATGCGCCGAGCCGGCGATCAGGTCGCACTGATAAACGTAGTACGGCTTCACGCGGCACATCAGGAGCTTTTGCACGAGCGCCTTCATGACGGTCACGTCGTCGTTCACATGGCGCAGCATCACGGATTGGTTGCCCAGAGGAATGCCTGCATCAGCGAGTCGGCCGAGCGCCGCACGCGATTCGGTGGTGAGTTCGCGGGGATGATTCGTGTGCACGCTGACGAAGAGCGGATGGAACTGCTTGAGCATCGCGCACAGATCGGGGGTGATGCGCTGCGGCAGGAATATCGGGATGCGCGTGCCGAGACGGAGGAATTCCACATGCGGAATCGCGCGCAGACGGCTGAGGAGATTTTCGAGCTTCTCGTCGCTGAAGAGCAGGGGATCGCCGCCGCTCAGGAGCACGTCGCGAATCTCCGGATGCTCCGCGATGTAGGCGATTTGCTTCTCGAACTCAGGATGGAAGTCGTAGCCCGTTGCGTTGCTCACCAGCCGCGCGCGGGTGCAATAGCGGCAGTAGCTCGCGCACCGGTCCGTCACCAGAAACAACACGCGATCCGGATACCGATGCACCAGGCCAGGCACGGGCGAGTGGGAATCCTCGCCGCACGGGTCGCTCAATTCCCAGTCCGCCGTGTGCGTTTCCTCGATGCGCGGAATGACCTGCCGGCGGATCGGGCAGTTCTCGTCAGCAGGATCAATGAGGTTGAAGAAGTAAGGCGTGATGCCGAGCGCGAGCTTGGTGTTTGCGAGCTGCGTCCCGGCCGTTTCCTCGGGCGAAAGAGTCGGCATCAGACGCTGCAACTGCGCCAGCGTGGTGATGCGGTTCTTGAGCTGCCAGCGCCAGTCGGTCCAGTCGGCCTCGGAAACATCCGACCACAAGCCGCGTCCGGCGGATTTAAAGTCCTTCAACTGTTTCAATGTGGCGAGGGAAACGTCCTGCGTTCTGGCTCCACCTGAACTTGAGTCGCGCATGTGGGCCGGACTATAGGAGGCATCAAAGGTGTGTCAAGAAACCGGCTGCGGTCGCGCCGCGCCCGGCCTGCGATCCACGGGTGTCAGCCTTGTTTGCTAGGCCATGATGCCCCGGATGGGATGCGCCTCCACAACTCCCGTGAGCTTGTTCTCCAACCCGCCGTAGAAATACGTCAGCTTCTCGTGGTCAAGGCCCATGAGGTGCAGAATCGTCGCGTGCAGATCACGGAGGTGACAACGATCGACGACCGCGCCTTCGCCGAGTTCATCCGTCTCGCCGTAGCTCGTGCCGGCCTTCACGCCCGCGCCGGCCATCCAGTAGGTAAAGCCCTTCGGATTGTGATCCCGCCCGCCCGGTTTGCCGCCGGTGTTGAACGTCTCTGAAACCGGCATGCGTCCGAACTCGCCGCCCCAGACGACGAGCGTTTCGTCGAGAAGGCCGCGTTGTTCCAGATCGGAGAGCAGCGCGGCGATGGGCTGATCCACCTCGGGACAGTGGAGTTTAAGATTCTCCTCGATGCCGTGATGGCCGTCCCAAGTATTCTGTCCGCCCGCTCCGCCGCCGCCGGAATAGATCTGCACGAAGCGGACGCCACGTTCGACGAGTCGCCGTGCAATGAGGCACTGCTTGCCGAACGGAGATGGGCCTTGAGCGAGCGAATGCCAGGTCGGCTTCGGCTCGTTGATGCCATAGGACTCGATGGTGCGAGCGTCTTCCTGAGTGATGTCGAGCGCCTCGGGCGCGGTGGCTTGCAGGCGGAACGCGAGTTCGTAGCTGGAGATGCGCGCGGCGAGTTCGGAATAGCCGGGGCGTGTCTGTTGATGCTTCGCGTTCAGTTTGTTGATGAAATCGATCTCTCGCCGCTGCATCTCGCGGCTGGTGCCGGCGGGCGGCTTGAGGTTCAGGATCGGCTCGCCGCTCGTGCGCAGGACTGTGCCTTGATGTACGGCGGGCATGTAGCCGTTCGACCAATTGGGCGCGCCGGTTGTCGGGCCGCCGCGCGGATCGAGCATCACAACGTAGGCGGGAAGGTTTTGGTTCATCGTGCCGAGGCCGTAGCTCATCCATGCGCCGATGGAGGGATGGCCCTGCAAAATGCGCCCGCTGTTCATCTGGAGCACTGCGCTGCCGTGCGCGAACGAATCGCTGTAGAGCGACTTCACCACCGCGAGCTTGTCCATGTGCCCCGCGATGTTCGGGAAGGCGTCCGAACACCAGAGGCCCGACTGACCGTGCTGCTTGAACGTGCGCCGGCTCGCCTGGAGCGCGGCCTTCGTCTTTGTGTTGCGACGAAACTCGTTGTCGATGGTCTGCCCGTCGCGCTTCTGGAGCTCGGGCTTGTAGTCGAAGAGATCGAGCTGTGACGGCCCGCCGAACATGAACAGGAAGATGACGGATTTCGCCTTTGTCGGAATGTGCGGCGGCTTGGGAAGCAGCGAGCCGGGCGCGGCGAGTCCGGCGGCGTTCGCGCGCGAGCCGAAGAAACCGTTGCCATCGAGCAACGATGTGAGTGCCAGTCCGGCGAAGCCTGCGCCCATCTCCCAAAGGAACTGGCGGCGTGGACGGATGATGTGATCGGCGGGGTTCATGGCTTGCTAATCCACATAAATCATCTCGTTCACGTTGAGCAGACCGCGGCAGAAGCTATTCAGTGCGACCCTCGCAGGATCGTTCGCTCCTTCCGCCGTGGCGCGTTTGGTTTGGTCGGCGAGCAATGCGAGCGACGCGTTCACCTCAGTCTTGGTCGGTTCGCGTTGGAGAACCAATTGGAAGGCACGTGCAATTTGCCGTTCGGAAATCTCGCCCGCCTCGCGACGAATCCGTTCCGCCAGCGCGGAGCCTTGCGCCTGTACGAAAGCATCGTTCAGCAGCATCAACGCCTGCGGCGCAGTGGTGGTGCTCGGGCGCACGGCGACGGGCGAGGCGCTGTTGGCGAAGTCGAGGCATTCGAGCAGCGGCACCTTGAGCGCGCGCTTCACCACGAGATAAACACTGCGGCGATTCTGTTCCTCGGTCGGGCTGTCCGCCCAGCCCTTGCCGGAGGAATCCTGCGTGCCGTGAACTTCCTTGGGCAGCGTCGGAAAAACGCTCGGCCCGCCGCGCTTCGTGTTCAACGTGCCCGCAACGGCGAGCATCGTATCGCGAATCACCTCGGCTTCGACGCGGCGGAGGTTCTGCCGCCAGAGCAGTGTGTTCGCCTCGTCCGCCGCGATTGCCTTGCGGTTGTCCGCACGCGACGACATGCGGTAAGCGCGGCTGGTCATGATGAGCCGGTGCATCCGCTTCACCTTCCAGCCACTCGCCACGAACTCGCTGGCGAGATAATCCAGCAGCGGTTGATTCGTGGGGCGCTCGCCGGTCTGCCCGAAGTCATCCGGCGTGGGCACGATGCCGGTTCCGAAATGTTTCTGCCAAATTCGGTTTACCATCACGCGCGCAGTGAGTGGATTCTGCGGACTGGCGATCCAGTTCGCCAGCACGCTTCGACGACCGGTGGACTTCGCTTCGTTGGGACGTTCGGAAAGCTTCGGCGCAGGCAAACCCAGCACTGCCGGGAACGCCGGATGCACTTCATCCTTTGGCGTGAAGGCATCGCCGCGCGCGAGCACTTGCGTCAGCCGGGGCTTCGGTCCGTTCTCCGCGACAGTCAGCGCGTAGTCGAAGGGCGGTGCGGCCTCCTTCACCCGCTTCAATTCGCCTTCAATCCGCTTCTTCGCATCGGCATCGCTGGTCTTCGCGAGCTTCTGCTCGACCTCCTTCACGCGCGCCTTCTTTTCTGCTTCCCACTTCGAGACATCAGCAACGGATGCCAGCGGGCGTTGGATTTTCCCCGTGCCGCGACCGCCGCCGCCGGTGTGCTGCAATCCGTAGCCGTCGATGCTGCGCATGAAACTGAGCATCGAATAATAGTCGGTGATGCTGACCGGATCGTATTTGTGATCGTGGCAGCGGGCGCAGCCGATGGTCAGGCCGAGAAACGCCGAGCCGGTCGTGACCATGATGTCGTCGAGGTCGTCGAATTCCGCCTTCACCGTGCTGTCCGGTTCGTCGTCCCAGACGTGCAGGCGATAGAAGCCCGTCGCAATGATTGCATCGCGCCATTCCTTTGTGCCCGCGATGTCGGCGAGTTGTTCGTCGGCGATCTCGTCACCGGCCAGTTGCTCGCGGATGAAGCGGTCGTAAGGCTTGTCGCTGTTGAACACCTCAATGACGTAGTCGCGATACCGCCACGCGTTCGGCTTGGGGCCGTCGCGTTCGTAGCCGTTGCTCTCCGCGTAGCGCACGAGGTCGAGCCAGTGTCGTCCCCAACGCTCTCCGTAGTGCGGCGAGGCGAGGAGGCGGTCGATCAGTTCCGACCACGTCGCATCGCTCGGATTCTTCTCAAACGCCGCGACCTCCTCGGGTGTCGGTGGTAGGCCGAGCAGATCGAAGTACGCCCGTCGCACTTGCTCGCGCGGCGCGGCGGGGCCGTTGGGCGTTAGCTTGCTCGCGGCGAGCAACGCATCGACTGGATGCTGTCTTGCCTGGCGCGAACCATTCGTCTTCGGAAGGGCAGGAGAGCGGACGGGTTGGAAGGCCCAGTAGGCGCGGTCGGAGTCGGAGAGGGTGAAGGTTCCGGTGCGCAGCTTGGGCGGAGTTTGCGCCTGTCCCCGAACGACTCCGGCTGCGAACACGATGACAGCGAGGGCAAGGCATCGCAGGGGTGTCGTGGCGGAGGTCATGTGGCGAGGGTATGCACCAGTGTCGCCCGGTCAAACCGGATTCGCGCGCGGACGGCGGCCGCCGCTGGGCTGCGGGACCCCGGGGCGAGGACTGCGTTTGGCGTTTCCGGAAAGGTTGTGCTTCTGGAAGCTCCGCGTTCCCGCTAACGTTGTCGGGCGGCAATGAAACGTTGGCGGGAAAAATGGAAGGCGACCTGGCGCAGCATGGCGCTGGGCGCGGCATTGTGCGCGGGCGCGGGAGTGATCGCTTCGCGGGCGGTGGTCGAACTGGAGTTGCTCGGCTACGACTTGTTGTTCCTGCCTGGCCTCCGCGAACGCGCCGTTCCGTCCGACCTCGTCATCGTTCTCCTCAACGATCAATCGTTCAAGGAGCTCGGGCAAACCGACGCGCCGAACTGGGACCGCAATCTGCACGCGAAACTTCTGGACCGGCTGACGGCGGACGGAGCGAAAGTAGTGGTGTTCGACATCGTGTTCATCGAGCCGGGCACGCCTGCCGCGAATTCAAATCTGGTCCGGGCCATTCGTTCGAATGGCCGTGTGGTGCTGGCTGCGGCGTACAACTCCGTGACCCGCGCTCAGGTGCTGGCTAATCAGGTCATCCGGCCGCTGGACATCTTCATGGACGCGCCGCCGGCGGGATGGGGCGTGGCGGCGACGCGTGATGCAGCGGTCGGACAAGTCGTGCGGCAGTATTTCCTCGGGGACGAAATCCGTCCCAGCATGCCGTGGGTCGCGGCGCGGGTCGCTGTTGCACCGGCAACTTCAGGCGCGGCTGCGCGCCAGCCGGATACGTGGCTGAACTACTACGGCCCGGCACTTTCGCTTCAGCACATGAGCTTCAGCGAGGTGGCGAATCATCCGGCGCGCTATTTCCGCGACAAGACCGTTTTCGTCGGCGTGCTGCCCAAGACGTTGAAAGCGTTTGAGGAGTCGGACGTATTCAAGACGCCGTATTCGAGCTGGGGCCGGAGTCTCTTTCCCGGTGTCGAGATTGGCGCGACGGCGTATCTCAACATCGTCAACAACGACGGGTTGCGTCGGATGCGCGACGGGTGGCAGGTGCTCATCTTCCTCGCGTGCGGGCTGGTGCTGGGGGGCGGATTGCGCTGGTTCGCGCCGCGCAAGGCGGTGCTGCTGGCCTTGGCGTTCACCGTGGGACTGCTGGCCGTGGTCGTGGCTCTGGCGTCCAACTTGTGGTGGTTTGGCTGGCCGGTGATTGCCCTCGTGCAGATTCCCTTCGCGCTCGCATGGGCATGGGGCGATCCGCTGGTGCGGCTGAAGTATCAGAAGGATGTGCTCACGCGGACGCTTGAGGAGACTACGCGCATCGTGGAAGCCAGTCGCTCCACCGCGCAGCAGGCCGGGCAGGGGCAGTTGATCCCCGATCACACGCTGCTCAAGCGCATCGGCAAGGGCGCGTATGGCGAGGTGTGGCTGGCGCGCAATGCCATCGGGACGTTTCACGCGGTGAAGATCGTCCGGCGCGCGGGTTTCCCGGCGGACGAGCCCTACGAGCGCGAGTTTCGCGGCCTGCAAAAGTTCATGCCCATCTCGCGCAGTCATCCTGGGTTCGTGAACATCCTGCACGCGGGGCGCGACGACCGGCTGGAGCTGTTCTTCTGTGTGATGGAAGCGGGCGATGACAAGACCGCCGGTCAGAGGATCGACCCCGAGACCTACAGCCCGAAGTCGCTGCTCACTGAACTGGAATGGCGCGGGAAACTGTCGCCGAAGGAGTGTGCGGAGCTCGGCGTCGCGCTGGCCGCTGCGTTGCAGTGCCTGCACGAGAGTCAGTTGATCCACCGCGACATCAAGCCGGCGAACATCATCTACGTGAACGGTGCGCCGAAGTTTGCGGACATCGGACTGGTCACGGACATCCGTTCCGCTGGCAGGGATGTTTCGTTTCTCGGGACCGAGGGTTACATGGCACCCGAAGGGCCGGGCACGGCGGCGGCGGATGTTTATGCGCTGGGCAAGGTGCTCTATGAGGCGGCGATGGGACGGGACCGCCGGCTGTATCCCGAGGTGCCCACGGCGTTGTATGAGGAGCCGGCAGAGGCGGTGATCCGGCGGTTGCAACGGGTGATCGACCGCGCCTGTGAAATGAATCCGACGGATCGTTACCAGTCAGCCGCCGCCTTGCGCGCGGACTTGTTGCAGTTGCTGCTCGGGTGACGCAGAGAGATCAAGCGCCGACCTGGCGATGGACGGCGTCGCAGATGCGTTTGCTCCAGTCGTCGAGCACGGCGCGGTCGCTGCCTTCGAGCAGCAGGCGGGCTTTTGGTTCAGTGCCGGAGTAACGCAAGAGGACGCGGCCACCTTCGGGAGTGAGTTTGCTTTCGGCCTGCTTCACGAGGTCGAGGATTCCGTCGAGTTTCTCAAACGGAATTTTCTCGCGAACCTTCACGTTGGTGACGAGTTGCGGGTAGCGCGTCCAGCAGTGGCGCAGCTTAGAGAGAGCCTGGCCACGGGTCTTCATGTAGCGCAGGATCTGGAGCGCGGCCATGAGGCCATCGCCAGTGGTCGAGTAGTCGCGGAAGATGAGGTGGCCGCTCTGTTCGCCGCCGAGGTTGAAGTTCCCCTTGAGCATCTCATCGATGACGTTCTTGTCGCCAACGGCGGTGCGCAGGACTTTCGCGCCGGCTTTCTTGAGGGAGGCATCGACGCCGGCGTTGCTCATGACGGTGGCGACGAGCGTGTTGTTGAGGAGGTTGCCCTGCGACAGCATTTCGAGGGCGGCAATGACCATGATGTCGTCGCCGTCGAGGAGCGCGCCCTTCTCGTCGCAAAGCTGGACGCGGTCGGCGTCGCCGTCGTGAGCGATGCCGATGTCGGCGCGGAGTTCTCGGACTTTGCCGCAGAGAAACTCGGGGTGCATGGAGCCGCAGTCCTTGTTGATGTTGGTGCCGTCAGGCTGATTGCCAAAGACGAACACCTCGGCGCCGAGTTCGCGCAGGACGCAGGGCGTGGCCTTGTAGGCGGCACCGTGGCCGCAATCGACGACGATGCGCATGCCTTCGAGTGTGAGCGTTCGGGGCAGGGAGGATTTCGCGAACTCGATGTAGCGGCCGAGGGCGTCTTCAATGCGGACAGCTTTGCCGATGGCTTCGGCGGTGGGGCGGATGTTCTCGATCTCGCCGCTGAAGACGAGTTGTTCGATTTGCGCCTCGATGGGTTCGTCGAGCTTGTAGCCGTCGGCACGGAAGAATTTGATGCCGTTGTCGGCGTAAGGATTGTGCGAGGCGGTGATGACGATGCCGGCGTCGGCGCGCAGGCTGCGGGTGACGTAGGCGACGCCGGGGGTGGGCAGGGGCCCGATGAAGAAGACATCGACGCCCATCGAGAGGATGCC
>SXGS01401528.1_pt1 | contig 13488 bp, 8 predicted proteins | sample 3174681 | NCBI WGS metagenome assembly SXGS01 (sample SAMN11356861, study PRJNA531348) | freshwater metagenome | isolation source: freshwater sample F1-80 | place: China: Fuxian Lake, Yuxi | collected 2017-12-25
CGGGGGCATCGGCGTCATGAACCTCATGCTCGTGGCCGTAACCGAACGGACGCGGGAGATTGGCATCCGTAAGGCGATCGGTGCAAGGCGCTCCGACATTGTGCTGCAATTCCTGACCGAAGCGGCGGTGCTGACGGCTCTTGGGGGTTTTCTGGGAATGGGCGTGGGTTGGGCGATCTCGATGATTACGCGCGTCGTTTTTCCGAGTCTGCCGACAGCGGTTCCCCTCTGGGCGGCCGTAATGGGAGTGATCGTGTCGGTGGGAGTTGGGCTGTTCTTCGGCATATGGCCGGCGGGAAAAGCGGCGAGGCTCGATCCGGTTGTGGCGCTGCGCCACGAATAGTTGCGGGCTGTCGCAGGCCGGATCGAAAGACCGCTGCGGCGACACTTGAACGCACAAAAAAACCGGCAACCGGCAAGAAACGCTCATTTGCCCACTGGCGCAGTTCGCTTTTCGTGCGAATTCGCGGGCGACGATCGCCCGCCTGCCAGCGCTAGTCCGCGGACTTTCTTCCGTATTGGTAGATCAGGCCGTCGTGATTCTCGTCCCAGGCGTCTATCGGGTTATCTTCCTGGAAATCCGCCGCCAGTTCGGTCGCGTCGCGCTTCGGGCGTTTGCCGGCCGATTTCTTCGCGCGCTCCAGCACTTCCTTGATTCGGCTGGCGACGATCCGCTCCTGCCCCGCCGCCATCATCCAGGGCACGAGCGTGATGCCCATCGGAGTCCGAAGCGGCACGACGGCCGGATTCCCCTCCTGCAGCGCCTTGAAGCAATCCTCACGCGAAAAATTCCAGGCCTTTTCGTCCCACTTCACCCACATTCTGGGCACGTGATTGGTGACCCAACCCGGAATGTCCCCGATCTCGACGCCTGGAATCTTCCCGATGACGCTCTTCATGTAGTCGATCTGGGCCTTCCAGGAATTCCATTCAGCCCGATGGTCTACCTTGACGTATCGCTCGACGGCCGCGAGCATTCCAATGTAGGTTTCCTTGGAAATTTTCAGATCGCGGCCAATGCCGCTGTAGGGGCTCTGGAAGGTTTCGGCAAATTCGATGAGGTCCTTGCGCCCGAGCAACAGGCCGGCGTTCTGGGGTCCGCGCAGACCCTTGCCGCCGCTGAAGGCAACCAGATCCGCACCCATTTTAGTGTAGCCGGAGAGGTTTTCGAAGGGCGGCAGTTCCGCCGCCGCGTCGATGAGCAGTGGAATGCGATGTTTCTTCGCGATCTGGACGCACTCTTCGAGCGACACGTTGCCGCCGGGCGCATCCAGCTTGTCGCGGTGCGCGCCAAAATGTTTCTCAGCGACCAGATAGTAGAGCATTGCCGTCTTGCCGTTGATGGCGCGCTCCATTTCGTCCTTGTACTCGACGTCTATCATGCGTCCGCCGGCCGCCTCGCACTGGCGTATCCAGCCGGTCATGTGCAGTTTTTGCGTGACGACTTCATTCTTCATGCCATCCGTGAAGGGCAGGCGTTTAGCTTTCTCCGGATCGCCGCCTGCGATGCAGGCGCAGGTGCCGGTGAAAATGGCTCCCGCCGCGCCCGTGGTCACAAGCGCGCCCGGATTTCCGGTGATCTCGGCAATTTTCGCTCCAACCGCGCGGCTCAGGTCGCGGATCGGGACGTAGTTTTGCGCCGCCGCGTCCATGGCCTCGACGACCTCAGCCGGCAGGAGCGACCCGCCTAAATGGGTGTATGTTCCGGCGGCATTGATGATGGGCCTGAGCCCGAGGCGGGTATAGACTTTCGCCGCTTCCTCGGAACTGCGCGCCGCCATCGCTCCAGCGATGCGCTGCGCGCCGGGGAACGCGCCAAGCGCACCCGCGAGGCTCGCGCCACGAAAAAGACTGCGCCGAGTGGACAATCGAAATCCTGTCATTCAATACCTCCGGGGCGGATCGCCTTCAACGATCATAGACCTCTCGGGGCGGCCGCTTCAATTCGATGCGGCGGCCATCTCACAAGCAAGCAGCGTTCCGGCTTTTCGTTTGACCAGTCGTTACCGCCCTTCCGCAAGGGCGAGAGCGGAGGCAAACGGTTTTTTTGAGCTTCGGCTACACTACAAATTCGGCGTTCCCGAAGCACACGACGCAAACAAGTGGAATTTCGTCACGCAGCAGCACGGTCTTCTTTTTGTCGCGCGTCAAGAGACCACCCCTGCCTGTGCGCGGCTCGGTTGGCGGCGCACGACGAGTGAAGCAGCCGGCCTGCCTCTCGAAGGGTCGCATCCTGACGGAGTGCGCTTTTCAATCAATCAACGTATCGGCGCTTTCACAAATGCGGCCACGTCTCGCGCAGCCCTGGCCTCTACGCCTGACTTCTGCAAAAAGCCCAGATCGCGGAACCAGTCGATGAAGCGGATTTGCCAGGTGCCGAAAGGAATACCTGTGCGATCGGGGTGGGCGGCATCTTCCATGGCAGCGCGCACGTCACCAACGATCTCGACATCTGCCAGTCGCGGGAGAAAGAGACTCGCCGAAAGCTGGCAGGCGCTTGGCGCCCTATTAACCGCGTCCGCGCGGATTTCCGGACAATCCGCCGTTCGTTGCGGATGCGGCCACGCTGGCCAATGGGACCATTTTTACGCTTACCACGAGCCTTGGCGTCACGGACCTAGCCGAAGTCTCCGGTATCGGGACCGACAGCGACGAACGCGCGGTATCGGTGGAATTCAACGCGTTTGGCCGCGTGTCCGCGCCATGGATCTTCGAGCGCTCACTCAAGCGAGAAAGCGGCGGGCCATCCAAGGACTTGCTGATCCTGCCCGAACTGGAAAGCCTGCTTGAAGCGTGACAGGACAAACAGGTTAAGCGCGCACACGCCTGCAGCCGGGATCAGGTATAATTTAAGCGTATCGTAACGAACTCCACATTCCCTCAAGCGAGGACAATCGAATCGATGTCAACCCTCGAAGTGTCGCCGGCGGAGCCGCGTAGCTCCGAATCCGCAAGGCGAATCATAAACGACTTCACCATACAGGTGGCAACCGTCAACGGATCCGGCAGCCAGACTGCGAACTCCGTTCTCATGCGCTCTATTTTTCAGATGGGCATTCCGGTTTCGGGGAAGAACATGTTCCCATCGAATATCGCGGGCCTGCCCACGTGGTTCACCATCCGCGCCAGCCGGCACGGCTACATCGGGCGCAAGAAGGAAGTCGATTTCCTGATCGCCATGAATCCGGAGACGGCGCGCGAGGATGTCATGACTCTTCCACCCGGCGCAGCCGTCATTTACGACGAACCGCTCAAGTTGAACTCACTACGCTCCGATCTGCACTTTTATCCCGCGCCCTTCGACAAACTCGTCGCCCCTGTGTGCCCGGAAGCCAAGCTGCGCAAGCTCGTACGGAACATGCTGTACGACGGCATTATCGCGTTCCTGCTCGGTATTGATATGGAGGAGATCCGCAAGGCACTGGTTAAGCAGTTCGGCCAGCGTAAGGCGAAGGCCGCAACCCTGAACTTCGGCGCCTGCCAGGCGGGTTATGATTTCGCCGCTTCGAACCTGCCGAAGACGGATCCGTTTTCCGTGGAGCGCATGAATGAAACCGCGGGGAAAATCATTATCGATGGCAATTCGGCCGCGGCGATGGGCTGCATGTTCGCGGGTGTCACAGTAGTGACGTGGTATCCCATTACCCCCAGTTCGTCACTCGTCGAAACGCTGATCGGGTCTCTAAAGCGCCATCGCGTGGATAAGGAAACCGGCAAGGCCACCTACGCCGTCGTGCAGGCCGAGGACGAATTGGCTTCGATCGGCATGGCGATCGGCGCGGGCTGGGGCGGCGCGCGCTCCATGACCTCGACCGCGGGGCCGGGCATTTCGCTGATGTCCGAATTCGTGGGCCTCGGCTACTATGCGGAAATCCCCACCGTGCTCTTCAACGTGCAGCGCGTCGGTCCTTCAACCGGTCTGCCCACGCGAACCGCTCAGGGCGACCTGCTCTCGACGGCCTTGCTTTCGCACGGCGACACCAAGCACCCCATGCTGTTCCCCTGTTCTCCCGAGGAATGTTTCTCCATGGCAGGCGAGGCTTTCGATCTGGCTGAGCGGTTCCAGACACCCGTCTTCGTTATGCTTGATCTCGACCTCGGCATGAACAATTGGATGTCCGATGCATTCGAATATCCCACCAAACCTCTCGAGCGCGGCAAGGTGCTTTCGGCGGAAGACCTGAAGCGCCTCGGCGGATTCGCCCGGTACAAAGACGTGGATGGAGACGGCGTCGGGTATCGAACGCTTCCGAACACCAACCATCCCGGAGCGGCCTACTTCACGCGCGGCAGCGGACACAATGAGAAAGCCGGTTATTCCGAACGCGAAGACGATTATGTAAACAACATGGAACGGCTTAATCGCAAGTTTGAGTCGATTCGGGGTGCGAGTTTGAGGCCGGCGGTGGATACTCATCCAGCAGCCAAAATCGGTCTCGTATATGCGGGCACGTCCCGCTATGCCGTTGAGGAGAGCCGCGATCAGATCCGCAAGGAATACGGGATCGAGACGAGTTCGCTCCGTCTTCGAGCTTTTCCTTTTACGCACGAACTGGTCGATTTCATCAAGGGACACGACCGCGTTTACGTGGTCGATCAGAACCGCGATGCCCAATTGCTGGCGCTTATGCGGCTGGAGTTCGACCCGCGGGAGATTGCGAAACTCCATAGCATTCGTTACTTTGGCGGCTTGCCGCTCGACGCGCGCACCATTTCCGACGAAATCGTAAGACAGGAGGGACTCTAATGAGCACGACTCTGACGCCAGCGCCGAAAAAAACAAACCGGATTGGGCTTGAAGTTCTCAGCTATAAGGGAGGCAAGACCACGCTATGCGCCGGTTGCGGACACAACTCCGTGTCCGAGCGTCTCATCGAAGTGTTCTACGAGATGGGTATCGAGCCCTGGAAGGTAGCCAAGTTCTCGGGCATCGGCTGCTCCTCCAAATCACCCGCCTATTTCCTCAATCTCGCGCATGGCTTCAACTCGGTCCATGGCCGCATGCCTGCCGTGGCGACTGGCGCCGTCCTCGCCAACAGGGGCATCATGGGCGTCGGCGTAACGGGCGATGGCGATACCGCGTCGATCGGCCTCGGCCAGTTCATGCATTTACTGCGCCGCAATCTGCCTCTTGTCTATGTGATCGAGAATAACGGTGTTTACGGGCTTACCAAGGGCCAGTTCTCGGCGACGGCGGATCTCAATTCGAAGATGAAAACGGGCGTCGTAAACGATCTGCCTCCGTTCGATTGCTGCGCCCTCGCGCTTGAATGGGGCGCTACGTTCGTGGCGCGCACGTTCTCCGGCGACAAGAAGCAGCTCGCGGCCATTCTGAAAGCCGCGGTTAGTCACAACGGGCTCTCCGTGATCGACGTCATTTCTCCGTGCGTGACATTCAACGACCACGAAGGTTCGACGAAGAGCTATAGCTACATGAAGGACCACGAGGAACCGCTGCACGAAATCGATTTCGTGCCTCACTTCGAGGATATTTCGGTCGAAATCGCCGAGGGGGAAGTTCAGGACGTCCGGATGCACGATGGGTCGACGTTGCGCCTTCGGAAGCTCGACAAGAGTTACAATCCGACGGAGAAGTTCGACGCGCTCGGCGCGCTCAATGAAGCAGAGAAAAAGGGTGAAGTGCTGACGGGCGTGCTTTACGTCAATACCGAGAAACCGAACTTCCTCGACATGCTGAACATGGACGATGCCCCTCTCGCTACTCTTCCGCAATCGCGGGTGCGGCCTCCAAAGGCGGCGCTCGACGAGTTGATGGAAGAATTGCGGTAGCGTCCGAATTTCGAAAACCGCGCGCCCGGCAGCCCGTGTTGCAACCTGTGGCGATGCGGCTGTGGCGCGCCGATCGAAGCCACAATTCGTCAAATCCCATTGGTAACATCACCGGAGCTCCAGATCTCCGCCCGATTGCCGACGTACGCAATGGGGAACCGGTATTCGGAGAGATCGGCCGGGAATAGGCATGCGCTACCATGACCAACATGATCGATATCCATAGCCACTATTGGGAATACCCGGAACATTTTTCCGGCGATTTCAAGCGACAGGCCGCGCGCGCGCGCGGCGACGTGGAAGTGGACTTGACCGTGCGATGGGACGATTACTCCGCTACCGCTGATGGCTGCGCCAAGACGATCGTGTTCGGCGGCAAGGCAAGACTCTCGGGGCTCTGGGTGCCTGATCGGGAGGTGGCGGCCTACGTCGCGGCGCACCCGGACCGATTGATCGGTTTCCTCTCCCTTGACCCTACGCAGCCGGGTTGGCAGGACGAGATGATCGAGGGGCACCAGGATCTGAAGATGAAAGGGATCAAGCTGCTTTCGATGTACGCCGGATTTTTTCCAAATGACCGCCGGTTTGATTACATCTGGGAGTACGCGACCAGGCACGGACTGCCCGTGTTGCTGCACACCGGTACGACCTTTGTGGCCCAAGCGCCGCTGGCGTGTACGCTGCCGCGTCTGTTGGACGATGTCGCGGCCCGGTTCCCGGATGTGAAAATTATCATGGCCCACTTGAGCCATCCGTATGAAGGCGAATGCGTCGTGACCATCCGCAAGCATCCGAACGTCTATGCGGATTGCTCGGCCCTGCATTACCGGCCGTATCAGCTTTACCATTCGTTGATGCTGCTGCAGGAGTACGGCGTGTGGGACAAGTTGCTGTTCGGTACTGACTATCCGTTCACCACCGTTACAGCCAGCCTCGACGGCATGCGCGGGCTGAACGGTATGCTGGAGGGGACGCGACTGCCGCGCCTGAACATGGAGAAGATGGAACGGATGTTTGAGCGCGATTCGTTGGCGCTGCTCGGCATCAGCTCTTAGTCATAGACAAAACATTGCGAAACGACCCTAACGGGGCGACCCTCTAGTCCATGCCGGCTCCCCAATTCACCCTTACACCCCTCCAACTCCGTGCCGTCGATCTCGACCGCCGAGGCAGAGACTGGTGCATCGTCGCCGGACCCGGCTCGGGCAAGACCAGCGTCCTCATCGAATATTTTCGCCGGCTGGTCGAGTCCGGCGTCCCTCCGCGCAACATTCTCGCCATCACCTTCACCGAGAAAGCAGCGGGCAACATCAAGAGGCGCCTCACCGAAGCCTTCGCCGGCCGCCCGGAAATGCGCCCGCAGATTGAACGCGCGCAGGCCTCGACGCTCCACGCCTTCTGCGCGGGGTTGTTGCGGGAGCACGCCATCCAGGCCGGCGTCGATCCCCAGTTCCGCATCATCGAAGACCGTGAGAGCGTAGTGCTCCGTAAGAACGCTGTCCGCGACGCGCTCGACGCCTTGTTCGCCGAACGGGAGTCCGAAGTCGTGTCGTTGATGCGCGGCATGGTAACAGCCGACCTCTCGGGCGCCATGGCCGACATTCACGACGCCATCCGCGCGAGTGGCGTCCGCGTCGATGAACTTCCGCCGCCCCTCTACGATCCGTCCGCGCTCAACGCGCTGATTTCCCACGCAGCCGCAGTGTTGGCCGCTTCTACCCGCGGAATGACGGGACCGCAGGTCACGGCCTTCGCGGAGTGTCGCGAGTGGGCGCGACGTGCGGTGGACCTAGGCGAACGCGATCTCTCAATAGACCACTTCCGCGTCCTGAGCGACTTTCCCAAAAGGCGCGGCAAACTCCCAAGGAGCGCCAGCGTCTACGATTTGCTCACGGCGATCGACAAGACCCTGCTCCCGGCGGCCAAAATCGCGCTCGCCACAGGCTACTACGCACGTGAACGCGAAACCCTGCTCGACGCGCTCATTCGTTTCGACGATCTCTACAGCCAGCGCAAACGCGGCGCGGGGACCCTCGATTTCGCCGACCTCGAAGAATTCGCCGCCCGCCTACTCGCGGAGTATCCGGATATTCAGGCAGCCGTCCGCGAACGGTTCCTGTACATCCTGATGGACGAATTCCAGGACACCAACCGCCAGCAGGAGCGGCTCCTTCGCCTCCTGCGCGGTCCGGATTCGTTTTACGCCGTTGGCGATATCAATCAATCCATTTACGGCTTCCGCCATGCCGATCCTGAGGTGTTCCGCGAGTACCGCGACCAGATCCGGTCGGGCGGCAGGAACGAAGTGGAACTCCGCGAAAACTTCCGAAGCCGTCCGGAGATTCTTCGGGCTGTGGAGCGGATGTTCGACCAGGCAGAGGGCATCGAAGAGCACGAGTTGCTGCCCGGAAAAACCTTCGACGAAACCGGAGATCCCGCTGTCGAAGTGATTGTGGCGGTCGCGGAGGATACCGACGCGGCGGCCGAAATTGAAGCGCGCGCCATCGCGCGGCGTATTCGCGAGTTGGACCTGCCGCACGCGGACGTCGCGATTCTCGCGCGCAACTCGGCTTCGTTCGAAGCCCTCTCGGCGGCGCTGGCGGCGGTGGGTATCCCTTGCGTCGTCACCGGCGGCCGCGGCTTTTTTGAGACCCGCGAGGTCACCGATCTCACGCATCTGCTGCGCGTACTCGTCAATCCCCGCGACGAAATCAGCATGGCTGCGGTGCTGCGGTCCCCCTTTGCGGGGGTGTCGGAAGAAGCGATGCTACGGCTAAAACAGAGCGGCAATCTGGGCGCGGCGTTACACTTACCCGGTGCCGATGGACAGTTCGATCCCGCGGACCTGACTCGCCTCCAGATGTTCCAGGCCCAACTCGCGCGGTGGCGCGCCGCGCGGGACTATGTGGCGGCCGATATACTGCTTTCCCGCGCGATTGACGAATGCGGTTACGAACCGCCCGCTGGCGGAAGAGTGAACGTGGAAAAATTCCTCGCAATCGTGCGCGCCGCAGCCTCCCGGCAGACGCTCCCGGACTTCGTGGAGGAACTGGAGTTGTTGCGCGCAACTGACGTTCGCGAGGCGGAAGCCGCTTCGGGAGAGGCAATTGACGCCGTCCGTATGATGACCGTCCACGCGGCGAAAGGGCTGGAATTTCCGGTGGTTTTCCTCGCTGGGATGAACAAAGGCGTGAGCAGCGACCGGCGCGCTCTCTCGTTTTCCCCTCAGGGCGGACTTGGCACGCGCTGGTGCAATCCGGCGTTGCGAACCGATCACATCGGCGATTCCGTGTACGAATCAACCAAGACCGCGCGGGACGAGAAAGAAAGAGGGGAGATCAACCGGCTGCTGTACGTCGCCATGACCCGCGCTGAAAGCCGGCTCGTCCTCTCGTTCGCCTCCGATGGAAAGTCCGCCAGTGAATGGGCCCGCTCGGTGCAGGAGGTTTTCGCCTTAGGCTCGCTTGTGCCCGGCGCGCCTCGCACCTTGACCCTGGAGAGCCCGCGTGGCGAGCCGTTCTCGGTTCGCGCGACGATACTTGACCGCCTCCCGCAAGCGAGCGACGCCATGTGGGACAGGCCTCCCGGCCTGCCAGCCGTCTCGTCAAAGACTATGCCGCCGGTGATTTCCTTCGGCCCCCGCGACTCCACCGCCAGTGTGACATCCGTCGCGCTCTACGCGGAATGCCCACGCCGCTACTACATCGCCCGCTATCTGGGATGGGAGCAGCGCAAAGCCAGGCCGCTCGATATCGAACACGAATTGCCCGAGCCGCACGAATCGAACGCGAGTGACTTTGGACGCGACGTGCACGCTCTGCTTTCGGGAGCGGCGTTGCAGGGCAGCGAAGCGGCGACGCGCCTCGCCGCCAATTTTCAGTCGAGCGCCCTTGGCAGACGCGCCGCCCGCGCCGGGCGCGTCGAACGCGAGTTCGATTTCCTGTTCGCCCTGGAAGACGTGGTTCTTCGCGGACAGATCGATCTCTGGTTCGAAGACGATAAAGGCCTCGTGCTGGTCGATTACAAAACCGACGAGATTCCGCAAGGAACGGACGCTCGCGAGCACGCCGCCCGTTATGCCCTCCAAATTCAGCTTTATTCGCACGCGCTTGAGAAAGCCGCCGGCCGCCTGCCGCGCGAGGCCTTCATCTACCTGCTGCGCCCCAACCTCGCCGTGCCCATCGACCTGTCGCCCCTCTCGCTCTACGGCGCGGCCTCCACGGTGCGCGAACTGATGGCGGCGCAGGAAACGTGCGACTTCCCAATGAAAATCGAACCACACTGCAAGCGCTGCCCGTTCTATCGCGGCCACTGCCCGGCGGAATTGTGAAAGTCGAACTGCGTAACGTCTCGAAGAAATACGAAACTGTCGAAGCGCTCCGTGGCGTCTCGCTCGCGTGCGAAGCGGGAACGGTGACAGCTCTGCTCGGCCGCAGCGGCTGCGGCAAGACAACGCTGCTCAATCTGGCGGGTGCGATGGACGTTCCAGACTCAGGCGAGGTCCTCATCGACGGCGAATCGACCGCGTCCCTGACCGAGATGCAACTGACGGTACTTCGCCGCAAGCGGATCGGTTTTGTATTCCAGTTCTTTCAACTCCTGCCTACGCTGACGGTACTGGAGAATGTGGAACTGCCGCTCCTGCTCGCGGGCGGTCGCGGAACGGAAGTGCGCGCGCGTGAGCGGCTGGCATGGGTAGGGCTCGAAGAGAAAGCGCGTGCGATGCCGTATCAGCTCTCGGGCGGACAGATGCAGCGAGTGGCGATCGCCCGCGCCCTCGTGCACGCGCCGGACCTTGTCATCGCCGACGAACCGACCGGCAACCTGGACACGGCAAGCGGCGAACGGATCATGGAATTGCTCGCGGACTCGGCCCGTAGGTTCGGAGCCGCGGTTCTCATCGCTACTCACAGCGCGGAAGCCGCCGCTGTTGCGGACGTGAGGGTGCGCATGCGGGACGGACGCATTGAAGCGGCAGACGCGCCATGAAACAAGTGTTGCAATTAGCCACGGGTCTGCCAGCGGGTCGTTTCTTGCGGCTTGCCTTCTTCCGTGCGCGTGGCGCCTCTACTGGAATGACGGACTCATGAACGGCAAGCTGCTCAGCGCCTTCATCCTGAGACCCCTGCGTGCGGACCCGGCCCGGACGGCCCTGACGGCGTTTGCCGTGGCTCTCGGCGTCGGCGTGGTAGTGGCGATTGACCTCGCGGGCGCGGCCGCGGCGGGATCGTTCCAGTCGTCTCTCGAAACTCTGCTCGGCCGCACCGATTTCGAAATCACCGCGAATGGCGGCGTCAACGAATTGTGGATCGGGCGCCTGGCCTCGCTCGACCGGAACGCACGCTATGCACCCATCATCGAATCGCAGATTGTCATTGACGGCGTGGGGACGGTGGCGCTGTATGGAGTGGACCTGCTCGCCCAGGACAAGCTGAGCCTCCAGGGTTCTGCCGCCCCGGCTGATCCCGATCACGCTGCCGTTGTCTCAAGCGCACTCGCCGCACGGGTCGGGCTCGCGGAGGGCAGTCGCATCGGGGCCTTCGAGGTTGCCGCCGTGGTCCCGGCCAAAGACGCCGAGTTCCTCCTCCTCGATGTCGCTACGGCGCAAAAGGCGTTGGGCATTTACGGACGTCTGGATCGAATCGACGTAACGCTGTCACCCGGCGAGAACGAGGAGAAGGTTGAACGCGAAATGCGCGCTCTGCTGCCGCCGTCGTACACAATCGCGAAAGCCGGCACACGTGGCGAGGAGACGCGGAAGATGCTTCGTGCCTTCCGCTGGAATCTTCGCGTCCTGAGCTTCATATCGCTCGTCGTCGGCGCGTTTCTCATCTACAACACGATCTCTGTATCCGTTGTCCGGCGAAGGCCCGAAATCGGAGTGCTGCGCGCTTTGGGTGCGGGCAGACGATCGGTTCTCTGGCTGTTTCTCTCCGAAGCCCTCATATTCGGTCTCGTGGGCTCGACCGCCGGTCTCGGTCTCGGCAGGGTTCTGGCCGAAGGCGTGACCGGCCTCATCGCACTAAGCGTCAACGCGCTCTACACCAGCAGCCGGCCTGCCGCGATCGGTCTTGGATGGGAGACCGCAGCCATGGGCTTGATTGCCGGAACCTTAGTCTCGTTGCTGTCGGCCCTCGCCCCGGCTCGGGAAGCCATGCGAGTGGAGCCCGTCGAAGCGATGGGGCGCGGCGCGCACGAACACGCCGCACGCATTCGGTGGCGGCGGGACTTGGCGTGGGGCGGCGTTCTCGCCGCCGCTGCCGTATCCTGCTCTTTCGCCGGACCGGTGGATGGGAAGCCGTTTTTCGGATACCTCGCTGCGCTGCTCTCTATCGGCGCGGCGGCAATGTGCGCTCCAGCCCTGGTCCTGGCCGTAACGGGATTGTCGGGAGCGGCCGTGCGCCGGTGCTTAGGAGCCGAAGGAATGCTTGCGTCTCGCAGCCTCGCGGCATCGCTCTCCCGAACGTCGGTTGTCGTCGGCGCGCTGGCCACGGGGATCGCGATGATGGCAAGCGTCGGTATCATGGTCGGCAGTTTCCGCGAGACGGTTCTCGTTTGGCTCGACTCGCAGCTTCGAGCCGACCTCTACATCAGGCCAGCGGGTCGGAGCGGCGCGGGGCAATTTCCACCGCTTGCGCCCGCCTTGCCGGGCCTCGTCGCGCAAATGAACGGAGTCGAAGCAGTCGACGTATTCCACGGTCTGGAAATTCGCTACAGGGGCGAGCGCGCGACGCTCGGGGCGGGCGAGGCGGAGATTGTCCGGCGCCTTCGTTTCCTCGACGGCGATCGGGACGCGATCCTGCGCTCTCTGCAAGGCGCGGACCGTGCGCTCGTGAGCGAACCCTTTTCGAACAGGCATCATGTGCGCGTAGGCGATTCCATCACAATCCCGCTTGGCGACCGCGAAGCAAGCTTCACAGTTGCCGGAATCTATTACGAGTATTCGAGCGAGCGAGGATTCGTGATTCTCGACCGCGCCACGCTGTTGAAGTACTTGCCGGATCAGCCGCCGACGAATCTGGCAGTCTACCTGCGTCCGGGAGCCGATCCGGCAACCGTGAGCGCCGGCATTCAGACCCGCGCGGAAGACCAGATGGTCGCGATCGCGCGGAACGCTTCGCTGCGCCGCGACGCAGTCGTGATCTTCGATCGCACATTCGCCATCACGTACGCTCTTGAAGCCGTTGCGATCCTGATTGCCATCCTCGGCGCGGCGAACTCGCTGCTCGCCCTGGTGCTCGACCGGCGTCGGGAACTTGGCCTGCTGCGATTCCTCGGGGCGTCTCCACGCCAAATCATGCGCATGATCGTACTTGAGGCCGGGTTCCTCGGAGTGCTGGCGAACCTGTTGGGCGCGGGGCTCGGTTTCGCGCTTTCCTTCCTGCTGATTTACGTGGTCAATAAGCAGAGCTTCGGCTGGACCATCCAGTTTCATCCTCCGCTTGGGCTGCTCGGCGCGGCGCTCGCATTAGTGCTTTGCGCGACGGTGGGCGCGGGTGTTTATCCGGCGCGCGCCGCCTCGCGCCTTCGTCCCATCGAAGCGATTCGAGAAGAATAAGCGCGCGGCATGGTAGACTAAAACGAAGTCACTTTCCACGGCATTCCGTCCGGCTTCCATTCCCTTCGTGCAGGAGCACCTTTGAGCGCAGCATCCGTAACTCCATCCATTCGCAACATCGCTATCATCGCCCACGTCGA
>SXGS01309423.1_pt1 | contig 13487 bp, 15 predicted proteins | sample 3174681 | NCBI WGS metagenome assembly SXGS01 (sample SAMN11356861, study PRJNA531348) | freshwater metagenome | isolation source: freshwater sample F1-80 | place: China: Fuxian Lake, Yuxi | collected 2017-12-25
CGGCGACCACCCGCTCCCGAAGATCCTGTGACAGCACTCGCGGCATCCCTGCCAACCTCCTGATCCGGCCCAGAGCCTGAATCACAAAACCGCCTCTGTGTGAATCCTCAACGATTCAGAAGGACCGGAAACCGCTCTAGCACATGACAGGCAGCGCTGAGGTATCTGGTAGCTACCAGATATCGGATGGAAGCTTTGAGCTGCCCCGTCGGCTTTGCTTTTGCCCGGTTCGAGCATCACGAATGCGCATGATAGTCTGTCGGCTAATGCCCAAGCCGTGATGCCAGGGCGTTGACGCTTTCACCCTGGTCCAAGCCTTTCAAGATTTCTGCGCGTTTGCAGTCATCTAGCTATTAGGGGCGACCGAGCCGCCTGCCCTCCCCTCGTGCGCGAGCCAAGCCGGATTGAGCGCGCCCTATAGGAAGATCGTGTTCGAATTGGGCGACCGCGTTGATCACACCCATTGTCATACGACCGGCCGAGCTGGTGAGGTCAACTCCGCCAACAGCGAGGTGAACCAGCCCCCCTTGTCGTCGAGCTGGCGGACGGTCGTCCCGAAGCCGATCGCGTCTCGCCACAAGAGGCCAAGTTTGGTCACTATTAGGACGTCGCCCTTTTCCAGGCGATCCAACAGACGGGCAAATCCCTTTCGCGCTAAGGCGGCGACGCTGCCGGATACGGTTCCGGCAATGATCCGATGTGGCTCGATCGCGAAACAGGCTGCCGTGATTTCCTGGACTTGGTTCTCGGCTGTCTGACCAACAGTCGAAACCCAAACGTATGCAAAAGTAGGTGCCAAAAGTGGTTCTATCTGTCCGTATAGGGTGTACGGAATATATTGCATGTCCAGAATGCCCAAAAGTTATTTTATGGACATATCAACCTAAGGGTGTCCGAAATCGATCAATTAAAGCCGTAAGGTAGGATGATTTATTATTTAAACCGCGAAAACGCATAGCCGCCGTAGATGCAGCCAATGGTCTGGCCCAGCTTTCGATTGTGAACTTCGTGATGCTCATTCGCCCAAGTCACGATACCCAGATTCGTTTCCCAGTCCGCCATGTGATGGCCTTCAAGATTGGGTGCGCTTTGACCTGGCGGGATTTTCCATATGTCTGGGGCGACATCGGCCAAAGGTAGCACTGGACCGCCTGCGCCCTTTCGAACTATGGGTTGACGGTGCGGGTCGACTGCTACCCAATGGCGCTTTGCAAAGGTGTTGGTGCTGCCGCCTTGCAGCAAGCTGGAGTCGATCTGCAAAATGATCCAGCTATCGCCCCAATGCTTCATCAATGCCAGTGTTTCGGCCAAAGGGCTCTTTAAGAGGCCTGCGCCCATCGTGTCGGCGCGTACCGCCGCACCGGCTGCGACGAACCATCGACGCAAGACGCGTGGATAGGTAATCGATCCAAATTCATCCCTCGGTGTCACTGCGCCGACATCAACCGGCCGGGTCGATGCGCTCAGGCAAGACATGGTCATCCAGTCGATATCGTTGATATGTCGCCGGCGCGGAGTGGCCGCACGGGCTTGGCGCAGTTTGATAGCCGCCGGAATTTCGCCATCGGCACTCGACAGACTGAGCGCCGCATTGCGATTGCCAAACCGGAAACGACCACGTTCCCACAACGAGATCGCATAGGTGACATAGATGTCCGGCCGATCATGGATCAGGCAGTATAAAAAGACGGCAGGCCCGCAATAGGATGTTTCGAGTTGATCGGGCAGCTTGCCATCGAGCCGCGCTTTGATCTGACCGGCAAAATCGTCGCGGGTGATTGGCCAGCCGGCAGGACTGCGTTGTAACGCGGCATGGCGTTTGATGTCTTTCACGCGGCCGATCTCGATGAAGCGCAGGAGTAACGCTTGCGCGGCCTTCAACCGGGCTGCGTTTCCGCTGATCATGGCTTACTCTCCCTCAGGAGATCGTCGATGCGGTTCGACAGGGCAGCGTTATCATTGTCAAGGGGATCATGCGATTGGTTGGCCACGTCGGACGGCCCTCGTGACTCGGCAACCGCTGGCGCCGTCCGTTGGACCCGAGCTAAACGCTCTTCCGCCAAGGCATCCTGCCAAGCCCGCACCCCTACGCCGGCGCTGATACCGGCAAGAATGAAGCATGCGGCCACAAGCGCTCCCGGATAAGTTTCGCCTACAGGATGCACATTGAATTGCGGAGGGGGTGGACCGAACCGGTTGGCGATTGCGGTTCCCGGGCGTCCGACCAGGGCTGCACCGCCTACAAGGGCCAGACCCAGCGAACTCCACACAACGGCATCACCGCCGTGTCCGAGCCAGCGGATCCCGGCAGTGACCAACAATGCTGCAATACCCAGGCCAACGGCGAGCACCAGCCAGCCGCTCTGATCGCAATCGTGAACGCGCCGGACGGTTTCAGTGATGAGCTTCGCCGCGATCAATCCCAGCGCAGCATAGATGCCGGCCACAGCATAACCACCCAGGTGGGCGAGCAAGTTGGCGGCGATTACGGTCAGTCCAAGCGCCATGGCGAACCACGCCATCCACCGGATCCGAGAGGCGCGCGCAGCAAAGGAGAAAAATCGGATCAAACCCAATGCCCTGCTCCCTACATCAGCTTCCGGGTCGGAACGTATAGCATATCAAAGGGAGGCAAAGACTCTGCTGTTGTATCTAGGGTCAGGACCTATTAAATTACTTGCGTGAGCGGTGGTGGGTTGATTCATTGGCGGTGCAGGAGCCGCTGATGAGTGACCTGTTTTGGCTGACGGACGAGCAGATGCGCCGGATCGAGCCGTACTTTCCGCTGTCGCATGGCGTGCCGCGCGTGGATGACCGGCGGATCGTCAGCGGGATCATCTTCGTGATCCGCAACGGTCTGCGCTGGCGGGATGCACCAGCGGCTTACGGTCCGCCCAAGACGATCTACAACCGGTTCATCCGTTGGAGCCGGATGGGCGTGTTCAACCGGATCTTTGCCGGACTGGCAGCCGAGGGCGGACCACCGGATCAGCTGATGATCGATGCCACGCATCTGAAAGCGCACCGGACGGCAGCCAGCCTGCTCAAAAAGGGGCTCTTCCCCGATGTATCGGCCGCACCAGAGGCGGCCTGAACTCCAAGCTGCACGCCGTCTGCGACGATCGGGGACGCCCGCGCGTCATGCTACTCGCTGAAGGGCAGATGAGCGACTATAAGGGAGCGGCGCTCATGTTCGAGGCGATACCGCTTGCACCGGTGCTACTCGCCGATCGCGGCTATGACGCCGACTGGTTCCGCCAAGCGCTTGCCGCGCGTGGCACCAGCGCGTGCATCCCGTCACGCAAAGGCCGCAAGGTCCCAATCCCGCATGATGCTGCACTCTACCGCCGTCGTCACAGGATCGAGAACATGTTCGGCCGCCTCAAGGACTGGCGACGCATCCATACCCGCTACGACCGATGCGCTCACGCCTTCATGTCCGCCATCGCACTCGCCGCTTCCGTCATCTTCTGGATCAATCAATGAGTCCTGAGCCTAATCAATAGCATCATGGGCATCATGGGCCCTGACAATGGGTTGCAAATTGTCGATGCCGTTTCAGATCGGTTGATAAAGTAGCCTGGGATCGTCGAGCATGCTGGCTGGTGTGGGCGTAATCCAGTCAGCACCGCGTAGGGGATAAGGGCCGTAGAAAAGGTCACCCAACGCACGCCGGTAATCAGCATTCATCCAGCGACGTCGCCGATGCTCCGGTGCATCGTGGATCATATGGCAGCGCTGGCAAAGCGCGGCGAGCTTTTCGAACCGGCTATTGCTAGGATCATGATGAAGGTGCGCGCAGGCCAGCACTACTTGCGTCCATCGGCCGACTGTCAGGATGTCCTCGGCCGGGCGGCGAATTCGGCGCCCTGCCCACTTCGCCAATAGAGACGCTGTGCGTCCCACCAGCGCCCATCGCCAAGGTGGAACACCCTTTCGTTATGCCGTCGTCCGCAATGCTCGCAGCATCCCTTGGCCCGGACAAAGCGAACGAAGCGGGAGATGTGCTTCCAGTCTATGGGATAGAGAAAGACATGCTCAGGCCGGATCGGCATCGGCCAGCTCCGGTGGCATTTCAGGCACGCTGGCCATGGAACCCACCGCGCCAGCAATTGCGGCAGGTAGAAATCGATAGACCGTCCCGCGCGATATCCCGAGCTCACGGGCGATATGCGCGGGGCGCATGCCCCCAGCCGCCAGTCGGCGGACCGCCTCCGGATCGATGCGCGGTTTGCCACCTTTATAGACGCCGCGCGCCTTGGCCGCCGCGATGCCCTCCGCCTGGCGTTCCTTGCGCAGATTCGTCTCGAACTCCGCGAACACCCCCAGCATGTCGAGGAACGCCTTGCCGGCCGCGGTCGTCGTATCGATCGGCTGCTCGGTGGCCTTGAGTGCCACGCCCCTGCCCTTCAGCTCATGGACGATGTCCTGCAGGTCCTTCATCGATCGTGCCAGCCGGTCGATACGCGTGACGACGAGGGTGTCGCCTTCGCGCAGGAAGTCGAGCAGGATCTGCAGCTCGGTCCGCCCGCCGCGATCCGTGCCTGATTTTTTCTCCGATCGGATCGTCTGGCATCCGGCCGCGCGTAGCGCCGCTTCCTGGATACCCAGGTCCTGATCGAGCGTCGACACGCGCGCATAGCCGAAAAGTGTCATGAAGGCCCTTTCTGTTCGATCAGCTTCTAGACCCTCGGCGGCATCTGTTCAATATCGCTGCAAACGACCCTGATCGGACGCTGCCGATGTTTCATTTGGGGTGTCCCATCACGGTATACGCAAATTGACGCCTGGCCAAGGCAAATTAGGTAGTATGTCACAACGGGTGATTGAGCATTATATCGCTTAGTGGCATACGAACGCCATGGTAGGTTTAGTGAGAGTCGTAGCATGGCAACGCATTCCATAGATATTAAAGTAGCGAGCAATGGCAGAATGGTCCTGCCGGCTTCTGTTCGGAAGGCGATGGGGCTGCACGGGGATGCCAAGGTCATTTTGACCATTGAGGACGATCAGGTCAGATTGTCACCAATTGGTCATGGGGTGTCGCGCGCGCAGGCGCTGTATCGCGAACATGCCAAACAGACGCGAACAGTCGAAGACTTCCTCTCTGATCGCAAGGCAGAGGCTGCCACTGACATGGAGAAGGGCAGCCAGGCAGACCAGCATAAGGACATCGCATGACATCCGTAGTGATGGATGCCTCGGCGGTGCTGGCGCTGGTCCGCGATGAGCCAGGAGCTGATAAGGTCGCATCGCACGTGGGGCGGGCGGCGATCTCAGCGGTCAACCTGCAGGAAGTCATCAAGGAGCTGTCGCTTAGCGGACTGGATGTCGAAACCATCCGCGAACTGCTGGACGAACTACGTCTCGATGTCCGGGCTCACGATGTCGAAGCTGCGTATCTGGCTGCGGGACTACATACCCAGACAAGGGAGTTTGGTCGCGGTCTTGGCGACCGATCATGCCTGGCGCTCGCCATGCAGCTTGGCGTTCCGGCGCTCACCGCTGATCGCGAGTGGAAGAAGGTCAAGGGGCTGAAGGTCGAGCATATTCGCTAGCCGCTTCAACCAAGGCAACGATCACCGCATGAGCACGCGGCCGGGGCCAAGCTGAATAGCCCACGGCCGCTACCGGTGACCCTGTAGTTGGCGCCTATACGTCAGGAAGGGTTTGACGAGCTTCCCCCCAACCCGCGAGCGCGGGACTGGCGGCGCGGCGCAGGAGCCTATCTGCGTCGTGCAGCGTCCATGCTCCCGCCGTTTCGATTTTTCGCAATTCGGCCCATGATACCGGTGCGGCAACGGGGGCATTTTCCCGTGCCCTGACCGAATAGGGCATGATCGCGGTACTGCCACGCTGGTTGCGGAGCCAGTCGATGAAGATGCGCCCCGACCGTTTCGATTTGGTCATCGTGGCCACGAAGCGCGCCGGGTCAGCCGATGCGAGGGCTCGCGCAAACCGTTCGGCGAAGCTTTTGACCTCTGGCCAGCCCGCCTTGGGCGTGAGGGGGACGATGACATGGATGCCCTTGCCACCGGACAGCATGGGAAAGCTCGTCAGGCCAAGCGCCGCCAATTGCTCCTTCAGATGCTCGGCAGCCGCTCTGGTATCATCGAACGCCAGCTCTTCATCGGGGTCCAGATCGAACACCATCCGGTCTGGCGTCTCGACCCCCGACACCATCGAACCCCAGCCGTGGAATTCGATCGCGCCCATCTGTACGCAGGCGACCACCCCGTCGCTGTCGTGGACATAAAGATAATCGTCGGCGTCGCCCTCCTTGTCACGGATCGACACGCGGTGGACATGATCGCCGAAGCTGCCTGCATCATGTTTCTGGAAAAAGCATTTTCGCCCTCGCCCCTGCGGGCAGCGGACGAGACTGATCGGGCGGTCGCGCAGGAACGGCAGCATCAAGGGGGCGATCGTGGTGTAATAGTCGGCGAGATCACCCTTGGTGACGCTGCTTTCGGGAAAGACGATCCGGCTACGATGCGTGATGGTGACGCCGGTTGCGGCGATCGGAGCCTGGGCAGAGACGGTCGCGCCCCGATGGTCGGCCAGCCCGATGAAGCTGGCATGGCGTAGCAGTCCATCCGGGGTGATCTCGGCATAGGCGATATCGGCGGACAGACTGGGCGTTACCCAATGCGCGCCTTTCACGGCGGCCTTCGGGGCCGCAACCGTTGGGGTGCGGCGCTCGATCCGCTCCAATTTCAGGCGGAGTGCGTCCATCGTCGCCTGGTCGAACCCCGTACCGACCTTGCCGGCAAAGACGTAACCATCCGCCCCTTCCTTCCCAAGCAGCAGCGATTTGAAGCCGCGACGCTTGTCGGATGGCAGCCAGCCGACAATCGCAAAGTCGTCACGTTTGACGCACTTCACCTTGATCCAGCTGCGCGTTCGGCCGGAGCGATACGGCGCATCGGCCCGTTTGGAGATCACGCCCTCCAGGCCTTCGCGGCACATCTGATCCAATAATGCTTCACCCTGACCGATGACATGTTCCGAAAAGCGGATGTCCGCCGGCACATCGGCGATGAGCGAGCGCAGCCGCTCCTTTCGCTCCAGCGTGGAAAGACCGGTCAGATCCTCGCCATCCTGTTCCAGCAGATCGAACGCCATCAACACGATATCACCGCCATCACCGATGGCGTTCTTCAAGGTCGAGAAGTCCGGCCGGCCGTCCTTGAACGCCACCGCCTCTCCGTCGATCAACGCGGTGCCCGCCAATCGCGCCGCGGCCTTGGCAATGCCGGGAAATTTATCGGTCCAGTCGAGGCCTGAACGGGTAAAGATCCTCGCTTGGCCATCGCCAATCGCAACCAGCACCCGGGAGCCGTCGAACTTGATCTCGTGCAGCCATGCATTGCCCGTCGGAACGGTGCTTTGCAGAGTGCAGAGCTGGGGCTTGCGAAACGAAGGCAATGTCGGCTTATCCCCGCGCCTACGCGGCGACGGGGCATGACCGGTGGCCGCGACCTTCTTGTTGGACGGCCGCGGGGGTCGACCGGCTGCGATCTCCGCCATCGTCCGTCCAGTGGCGATGCTGGTCAGCGCCTCTTCGACCAGTACGTCCGGACCTCCGGCTTCCGCATCCTTCACCTTGCGCAACAGCCAATTCTCGCGGCGCTCTCGGCCGCGTGGCTTCAGACGGATGAGCAGCCATTCGCCCCGCATCCGCTCGCCATGCAACACGAAGTGAAGGTGGCCGCTGTCGATGTCCGACCCGGACTTGCCTGGAACTGGTGACCATGTCCCGCGATCCCATAGCATCACCGTGCCGCCGCCATATTCACCGGCGGGGATGGTACCCTCGAAGGTCGCGTAGGATAATGGATGATCCTCCGTGCGGACCGCAAGGCGCTTTTCAGCGGGATTGAGGCTGGGACCGCGCGTCACCGCCCAGCTTTTCAATACGCCATCGATCTCGAGCCGCAGGTCCCAGTGCAACCGGGTGGCGTCGTGCTTCTGGACCATGAAGAGGTTGCCATGCCCAGGCTGGACGGTCCCGACGGGTTCGGCAGTACGATCAAAATCGCGTTTGGCGTTATAGGCGGCGAGCAGGGATTGCTCCGCCTTCGCGCCGCGCTCAGGCACGTTTCCTGTCCGCACGTTTGGCCGGTTTCGCAGCCGCAGCCTTCTTCGCGGCCGGTTTCTTCGGAGCGGACTTCTTCGAGGACGACGCGCCGCCCTTTCCACCCATCGACTGACGCAGTGCCGCCATGAGGTCGACGACATTGCTACCTTTGGCCGCGTCGCTCGGCTCGTCATCCTCGATGATCTTCTTGCCGCGTGCCTTGCGCTTGCGCTCGATGAGGTCGCGAAGCGCATCGACATAGCGGTCGTGATATTCCTGCGGGTGGAATGGCCCGCTTTTCCGATCGATCAATGCCTCGGCCAGCTCCAGCAATTCGCCTTCGGGCTCGTCGTCCGGTATTTCCCGGAAATACCCCTGAGCCTTCTCCATCTCGTCGGCGTAGCGCAGGGTTTCCAGAACCATGCCCCTCCCCGACGGTTTCAGGCTGACCACATACTCACGGCCCCTGAGGGCCAACTGGCCCAATCCCACCTTGCGGGTCCTCTTCAAGGCTTCGCGCAACACAATGAAGGCCTCGTTTGCCAGATCGTCTGCCGGCACCACGAAAAACGGCTTTTCATAGTACAGCACATCGACCGCATCCGCGTCGACGAATTGCGTCAGCTCCAGCGTCTTCTTGCTCTCCAGCTTGACAGCGTCGATCTCGTCCTGCTCCAGCAGAACATACTCGCCTTTGGCCACTTCGTAGCCCTTCATGATCTCGTCCTTGTCGACGGGGCCGATACCCGTCACCACCTTCTCGTAATGGACCGGTTTGCCGCTCGGCTCATGAATTTGCTTGAACGAGACGGTCGCACCCGAGCGGGTGGCGGAGTAGATCTCCACCGGAATGGATACCAGGGCGAGCTTGATCTGCCCCTGCCAATACGCGCGTGCGGCCAAACCGGTTCTCCTTGCCGGGCTGCAACGCACGATAGGCCATGGAAGTTCGGGTAAGGAGGAGGGTTGGATGGCAAAAGGACCCAGACTCAAGGTGTTCACTACAGCGATCGGCTTTCATGACGCCTTGGTGGCGGCTCCCAGCCGAGCGGCGGCATTGCGCGCATGGGGGAGCGATCACGATCTCTTCGCACGAGGCGCGGCGCTCGAGGTCACCGATCCGGAAGTCATGAAAGAGCCACTGGCCACGCCCGGTGTAGTTATCCGGCGTCTGCGTGGTTCGGAAGCCGAGCAGTTTGCCGCGCTGCCACCGGACCGACCGCCTGCGGGCAGCGCCAGATCCGTAAAGGCCGGCACCACCAAGGTCGTGCCCAAGGGTCCAAAGCCATCCGCGAGTGAACTGAAAAGGGCCGAGGCGTCATTGCAGGCGGCGGTGAAACGTCACCGCGAGGCGGATGCAGCAGCCAGGGCACGGGTGGAGGCCGCACAACGCGACCGCGCCGAGCTTCAGCGACAGCAGCGCAGCGAGGAGGATGCGCTGCGGGCGGAACGTGACGAAGCACAAGCGGCGTATGATGAGGCGATCGAGCGGTGGCGTGAGGGTTGAACGGCGTTATCTCGGGGCGACCATCCGTGGAGGTGGTGCTTCCAACGGCAAACGCTACGGTGCCCTTTCGCAGATCGACAGGCCCCACAAACGATCATTAGGAACGCCTCGACCCACATCCGGTCATTCGCGCCATATTCATCGCTTCCCAGCTTCGGACGTTCGTTCATGCTCGAAGCGGGAGTAGTGCAGCGAGCATCGGCGCACGCCGCGCGGTCGCTAGCTGTCCCGAAAAGGATCGAATATCAGGGGAACAAATATCTTTCCCAAAACCCGGCAACGCCTCGAAATCGAGAAACCTATCGCGAGGCGATCACGTCTAACAGAGCATCCGCAGCTTTCGTGCGATAGCGCTCCTTGTGCCGTAGCCCGAAGAAAGGGCGAGGCTCGAACGCGATTGGGGCGACATGCAGCGTGCCTACCGCGATGGCGGGTTCGACCACCAGCGCCGACAGAACGGCGACGCCAGCCCCGGCCTCGACAGCCGTGCGGACGCTCTCGTTGGAGGGCATCGTCAACGCCACGTCGAGTGTTGCGGGATCAACATCCAGGCGGCGCAGGTAGCTGTCGAAGGTCGAGCGCGTGCCGGAGCCCGGTTCGCGCAGCACCCAGCGTGCCCGATGCAGCCAAACGGCGTCGATCGCCGCGTTTCCGAACGGCTTGGCACCGACCAGCAGCAAGCGATCCTCACCGATCGGCCAATGCGCCAGCGCCGGATCATCGATCCGTCCTTCGATGATTCCCAAGTCTGCCACGCCATCATGCACACGCGCGGCCGCCTGTTCACTGTTGCCGATCGCCAGGTCGATATCGATCGCCGGGTGACGCGCGTGGAAGGTCGCGAGGAAGGGCGGCAGCCAATAAGCGGCAATCGTCTGGCTGGCGACGACTCGGAGTGTGCCGCGCGCCAGGCCGCCGAGGTCGCGCAGCACCGTCTCGGCCGTTTCCGCCCGCGCCAGAACGCCGCGCGCTTCCGCCAGGAACAGTCGCCCTGCTTCGGTCAGCGCGATACCGCGCCCGACACGGTGGAACAGCTTGATCGCATGCCGTGCCTCCAGCGTAGCGATGGCTGCTGAGGCCGCTGATTGCGTAACGTTCAACGCGCGGGCCGCCGCGGTCATATGCTCGCGCTCGGCCACGGCAACAAAGATGCGAAGCTGTTCCAGCGTCATGCCGGTCCTTTATCTCATTCAATCGCGTATGGCGATCGGAATAACAATATAGATGCGTTGGAACGATCGATGGCTGGGGCATAGATGATGCAGCGGAAGGAACATCCCCCCGTGACCACCATCGCTCGACCGAACACTGCTGCAGCCACCGGGCGGTCTCATCGACTGCTCGCCCTTTTGCCGGGTATCGGTCTGTGCCTGGCCGTGACCGGCGCCGCCTATTCGCTGGAAGCAGGCGAGCGCGCGATCGCGGGCAAGGCGTGGCTGGAGGCGCTGGTGCTCGCCATCCTGATCGGCACCGCGATCCGCAGCCTGTGGACGCCCGGCGACAGATGGCATAACGGCATCGCGTTCAGCGCCAAATATCTGCTGGAGGTCGCGGTCGTCCTGCTCGGGGCCTCGGTCAGCGCCGCCACCATCCTGGCTGCTGGCGTACCCCTGCTTGTCGGCATCGCCGGCGTGGTGGCCAGTGCGATCCTGCTGAGCTTCGGCATAGGTCGTTTGCTGGGCCTGCCAACGCGCATGGCACTGCTGGTCGCGTGCGTCAACTCGATCTGCGGCTATTCGGCCATCGCCGCTGTCGCGCCGGTAATCGGGGCCGACAGCGACGACGTCGCCGCCTCCATTGCGTTTACCGCCGTACTGGGTGTCATCGTCGTGCTGGGCCTGCCGCTGCTTGGGATCGCGCTCGGCATGAGCGGCATTGCTTTCGGCGCGCTCGCCGGACTGACTGTGTATGCGGTGCCGCAGGTGATCGCGGCCGCCTCGCCACTGGGGGCTGCGGCCGTGCAGATGGGGACGTTGGTCAAGCTGGTCCGTGTGCTGATGCTGGGGCCAGTCTGCCTCGTCCTGTCGCTGATTGCGCCGCGCCTTGCCCCGCAGGAGCTGCCTGCCGGAGAGCTTGTGGCAGGTACCGCAGCGCCAAGGAAGTTCGACCTCGCCCATCTGGTCCCGTGGTTCATCGTCGGATTTCTTGCGATGGTCGCCTGTCGGTCGATGGGACTGGTGCCGACCGCCGCGATCATGCCGATCGGCCGCATCGCCACCTTGCTGACCGTGGTGTCGATGGCGGCATTGGGACTGGGCGTGGACGTCCGCACGGTCGCCAAGGCGGGCGGCAAGGTGACGACTGCCGTGGTGCTGTCGCTGCTCGGCTTGGGCGCGATCAGCATGTCTCTGCTGGCGCTATTGCACATCGCCTAACGGCCGATCGCGGCCGAAGCGGATCGAATAACATGGGTTTATGTTGAGCCGGATGCGTGGACCTCCCGTGTCCGACCGTATGGAGTTGCCGATATTGTGAGAATCACACTCAAGACAGCGCTCGCTGCTGCCGCTCTGCTCAGCGGCGCGGCGCTGGCCCAGACCAACGACTTCGCCACCGCGATGGCCGGTGCGATGCAGCGCATGCATCAGGCGATGGCGGTCCCTTCGACCGGCGATTTCGACCGCGACTTCGCCGCGATGATGATCCCGCATCATCAGGGTGCCATCGACATGGCCGAGGCGGAACTCCGCTTCGGCAAGGACGAGCGGCTACGTCGCCTGGCGCAGGGGATCATCGTCGAGCAACGGCAGGAGATCTCGGTGATGCAGGCCATCCTGAACGAAAAGGGCGGCGCTCCGGCCGCGCCTCAGACCCACCACTCGGAAGGAACCCATCGGTGAAGCAGCTGATCCTTGCAGCCCTTGCGGGCACCACGCTGGCCCCCGTCGCAGCGACCGCGCAGCAGGTGCCGAACGCACAGCCTGACATGCCCATGTCGCCCCGCGACCGGTTCTATACCTCGGACCAGTTTTCCAACACCGTGTCGGTCATCGATCCGTCCGCCAATCGGCTGCTCGGCGTCATCAAGCTGGGTGATCCCACGCCGATGAATCTCAGCCCGCTGTATCGTGGGCAGTTGCTGGTCCACGGCATGGGCTTTTCGCCTGACCGGCGGACGCTGGCGGTCGTGTCGATCGGATCGAATGCGGTCAGCTTCATCGATACCGCGACCAACAGCGTCCGGCACACCACCTATGTCGGCCGTAGTCCGCACGAGGCCTTCTTCCGCCCCGATGGCCAGGAGGTCTGGGTCAGCGTGCGCGGCGAGGACTATATCGCGGTCCTCGATGGCACGACCTACAAGGAGACGGGCCGCATTTCCGTCCCGAACGGTCCCGGCATGACGATCTTCTCGCCGGACGGGAAGTACGGCTATGTCTGCTCCAGCTTCTCGCCCGAAACCGTGGTGATCGACACCGCGTCGAAGCAGATCGTCGGCCGGGTGAAGCAGGAAAGTCCCTTCTGCCCCGACATTGCCGCGACGCCCGATGGCAAGCAGGTGTGGCTGACGCTGAAGGACATCGGCAAGGTCATGGTGTTCGACGCCAGGCCTCCATTCGCGGTGCTGAAGAGCTTCGCGACGGGCGCGATCACCAACCACGTCAACATTGCGAAGACGCCGCGCGGGCAGTTCGCCTATGTGACGGTCGGCACCGAGAATGTCGTGAAGGTGTTTCGCACCGACAATTTCGCCCAGATCGCGACGATCCTGGTCGGCGCGCTGTCGCTCCCCATCGTCTTCGCCTACCCCTTCGCCAAGCGCGTCACCCATTGGCCCCAGATCGTGCTCGGCTTCGCCTTCAGTTGGGGAGCGCTGGTCGGGAGGGGGCGTGGTCCCGCGCATCCTTGATTGTAGCACGCCAAGGGGCGGGTGGCGACGGCGCACCGGGGGCCCGCCCG
>SXGS01003220.1_pt1 | contig 13484 bp, 12 predicted proteins | sample 3174681 | NCBI WGS metagenome assembly SXGS01 (sample SAMN11356861, study PRJNA531348) | freshwater metagenome | isolation source: freshwater sample F1-80 | place: China: Fuxian Lake, Yuxi | collected 2017-12-25
AATCGCGAAAGGCGCAGATCTCTACCGCGCCCCTCACAGTGGGCACGGTCAGGTACCACATGGGGAGTTGGGACTCGGGGTCGCGCCACTGGCGCAGGCGCGCCTCGGTGTGGGCCACCCAGGGGGCCATGGTATCGTTGAAGGCGACGTTCATCCATCCGGCCGGCCCAGGCTCGATATAGTAATTTCTGCCGCGCTCTAGTGCGCGGTCTATCAGGTACACGTTCAGCGAGGTAAAATCCAGGCCGGCGTGGCGCAGCTGCCGGACTACAGTGAGTGCCAGGCGAGGCAGGTCCGCCCCGGACTCGAGTTGGCCGGCCGCCAGGGCAATGGCCTGCTGCAGGTGGTGCAACGATCGCTCTGCCTCGCTCAATCCCACCCCCTCAGGCGCACACCTTGTCCTCCGCACCCCAGCGGTTGAAAGCCGGGTTTTCCTCGGCCCTGGCCAAACGGTCCCGCGTCTCCCGCCACAACCCGTACCAGGCAGAGGGATCGCGCAGTTCGCTGGCTGGATTCCTGCGGCTGCGGGCCACAAAGCCCGGGAACATCTCGCGGCCAGTGGGCTGGCCGGTGGGATTATAGCGCAGGTCGAAACTCCAGCGCACCTCCTGGCTGTGGTTGCACAGCGAGCCGTGGCAGGTCAGCTGGGTCATAAAGAGCACATCCCCCCGCTGCATGGGCAGGGGCAGACCATCTTCGAGACGGAGGAACTGATCGGGGATGGACAGACCGTTCCAGCGCCGGCAGTGGGTCAGCAGCCCCTGCCGGTGGCTGCCGGGCAGCACCTGCAGGCAGCCATTCTCCTCGGTGGCGTCCCAGAGCGGAAACCACACCGTCAGGATCTGGCTCTGGTCCGCGGTGGGCAACAGCACCCCGTTGTCCTGGTGCCCGGGGGTGGAGCCAAGCTGGACCTTTCCGGTCGCAGGGTCTTTGGGCACCAAGTGTTCGGGGGGCTTGAGCCGCACGTGCTGGATGGGGTTGGAATAGATCTCCGGCCCGATGAAGCACTGCACCGCGTCGAGCAGCCGCTCACTGCGCAGGGTCTGGAAGACCGCGGGCCCGGCCCAGAAGGGGGTATCCGCTTTGATGCCCATCTGCGGCAGAGAAAAATCGAAGTACTGGGCGTGGGTGCTGCCGCTTTCGGCACAGATGCGGATCATCCGCGGGCTGAAGGGCAACTCCTCGTAGGTGGAGGAAATGCGCCCCTGGGCGTATAACTCCCTCGCCAACTGGTCCAACACCCCGTGGTACTCGCCGATCACCGGGTCCAGGTCCTGTTCTGGATCGAGCAGGCCCCGCACCAGCAGATACCCTTCCTCCTGGAATCGAGCGACTTGTTCCTCGCCGAGAAAACCCATCTCTTCCTCCTCCTTGCCTTTATCTGCCCAGCCAGCCGCCGTCCACCACCAGGATGGACCCGTGAACATAGGATGCGGCCTCCGAACACAAATATACAACGGCTCCCTTGATATCCTCTGCACTGCCCCAGCGGCCCGCCGGAATACGGGCCATCAACTGCCCCGAGCGCACCGGGTCCTCGCGCAGGGCCTGGTTGTTGTCGGTGGCGATATACCCGGGGGCGATGGCGTTGACATTCACCCCTTTGCCGGCCCACTCATTGGCCAGGGCCATGGTCAGGGTGCCGATGCCGCCCTTGGCCGCCGCGTACCCAGGCACGGTGATGCCGCCTTGAAAGGTGAGCACCGAGGCGGTGAAGACGATCTTGCCCCGGCCCCGCTGCACCATCTCGCGTCCGAACTCCCTGGCCAGCAGATACTGGGCGTCGAGGTTGACGCGCACCACCTCATCCCAGAACACATCCGAGTGTTCCACCGCAGGAGCGCGGCGGATGGTGCCGGCGTTGTTGATCAGGATATCCACCGCGCCCACCTCGTCCCCGACCCTGGCCACAAAGCCGTAGAGGGCCTGGCGGTCGGCAAAGTCGCAGGCGTACGGCCAGAAACGCCGGCCGCAGGCCTTGACCTCAGCCTCGACCTCGCTGCCCGGTGCCAGTGAGGTGCTCACCCCGACGATGTCGGCCCCAGCCTCGGCCAATGCCGCGGCCATACCTCTGCCAATACCGCGCCGGCAACCGGTGACCACCGCCACCTGCCCGTCGAGCCGAAAACGGTCGAGCACCCCCATCTCAGCCTTCCACCACCAGGTTGTCCTGGCAACAGACAGGCCGGAAGAGCGAGCGCCGCTTGGCCGGCATGGCGGCCAGCAACTCGGGGTGCGGCTCCCAGTTGTGCCAGCGGGCGTTGACGGTGTTGTAGCAGTTGAAGACCGCCACCCGGTCGCGATCTTTCCTTCTCCACGGGGCACCCGAATGGGTCAGGGCCTCGGTGAAGAAGAGCACCGAGCCGGCCGGGCATTCGTAGTCCACCCACAGGGGTGAGTCGGGCTGCATAATCGATTTGGGCACCGGGTACGCCGCCTTGTGGCTGCCGGGCAGCAGCAGGGTGCCGCCTTCTCCCTTGTGTACCGGGTTCAACTCCCACACCACCCGGGTCAGCCCGCTATACGCCTTGCCCGGGAAGCAGCGGTACTCGTGGGAATCGCCGGGCAAGCGCAACATGCCGTTGCCATTGTGCGGGGCGAAACCGCCCACCCCTTCTGAGCGGATGGTGACAAAGCTGCCCTCCAGGCGGAAGCCGTACCCGTGCTCGTTGGCCAGGTGCGGAAAGGCCACGAACTCGTTCATGAAACCCACCACCAGCGGGTGGTCGATCAGTTTTTGCAGCGGCCCGCCGATGCCGCAGCGCTCCGGCTCGGGAATGGACTCCTTGTCCTGGTGCAGGCGGTAGCAGAACGCCCGCATCTCCTCCACCTCAGCCGAACTCAGCACCCCCGGCACCAGCAGGTACCCCTGGGCGTCGAAGAGGAAACGCTCCTCCTCGCTGAGCTGGCGGGCCGGCAACCCCTCGGCGTTGGTGCTGGTCAGGTCGCCGGCGCTCAGACGCAGGCCGGCCCCGAGGTTCTTGTCGAAGAGAAAGGGCACATGCTCGTCCTGGGCCTGTTCCATGTTGCCGCCGCCGTACTTGCCGACCTTCATCGGGTCCCTACCTCCTCGTTGGCCCGTTTCACCAGGGCCTTCATATAGGCGATGGTGTACGCCGTGCCCACCTTGCCGTCGCCGCCCATCAGCGGGATGTGGTCCGGGATCAGCACCCCGTCGAACTGCACCTCGCGCAGGGCCTTCATCGCCAGGTACATGTCGAAGTACCCGTCGTCGATGAACACCTCGACGAAGTGCGGCAGGGGTCGGTCCACGGTGCGGTAATGCACCTTGAAGATCTTGCCCTGAGCGCCAAAGTGGCGAATGGTCTCCTCCACCCCCTTGCCCATGGCCGGCCCGCCCTCCAGCCAGCAGCCCAGGCACAGGCACAGGCCCACGTTGGGGCTGTCGGCGATCTCCATGGCGCGTCGGTACCCCTCGAAGCTGCTGAAGATACACCGGGGCACCCCGCCCAGTTCGAGTCCGGGCGGGTCGTCGGGGTGGATGCCGATACGCACCCCGGCGTCCTCGGCCACCGGGGCGACCTCCTTGATGAAGGAGGTGTAGTTGTCCCACAGTTCCTCCTCCCCGTACCGGCGGCCGTGGGTCAGGTCCCCCCGAAAGATGCCCGCCCCGCTGCCCTCGATGACCCGGGCCAGGTCAAAGGCCCGCGCCGGCGCCCCGCCCCGCGTGGTCTCGGCCGGGGTGCTCCAGACGCTGTTGGCCATGTGGGCATAGGTGGTGTACGGGATGCCGGCCTTCCCCAGGTTGCGCAGGTGTTGTTTGTACTCCTCGACCTTGGCATTGCGGTTGGGCAGATTGAGGGTGATGGCGTCGACGTTGTGTACACTGCCGTTGCCCAACCCGTAGAGGCTGATGCCGTGGCGCTCGAAATCCTCGCGGCGGTTCTGGTAGTATTCGGCGCTGGCTTTGGCCGGATCTATCCAGATCACCGCCTGGTCCACCCCCATCTGGTTGGCAAAGCTGAAGTCGGCCTCGCTGGGTTCGCCGGCCATCTGGGCCGCCACTTTCAGGCCGGGCGCGACTTTGATGTGGCTCTTCACTGCCATGGTTGGGCTCCTCGGGTTTAGGCCGCCGGCGCGGCATTGCGGCGAGCGGCGACGATTTCTTTCATACCCTCCCACTCCAACCAGATATCCTGCATCACCTCGCGCCGGCGCTGGTCGTGGTCCACATGGGAGAGGCGGAAATAGATGGCGTAGCGCGGGTGGGGGGAGATGTTCGGCGCGGCGCCGTGTTTGACCTGGTAGTGGACCAGCGCCACGTCCCCGGGCTGAGCCAGCACCTGCACCGGCGGGGCCAGCTCCACCTGGGGCATACCCTCCAGCAGGGCCTCGGGCCCATGGGTGCGGAAGTACTGTTCGTACACATGGTGGGAACCAGGCCACAAGGTCAGGTTGCCGGCAAAAGGCACCTTCACCTCGCTGAGCATCACCCCCAGCAGCATGGTGAAGTTGCGGATCTCGCCCTTGGGCACGCCGTTGTGGGGTGAATACATGCCATCCAGATGCCCGCGCGGCTCCTCGGGCGGGTCCTGCATGGAGGGGAAGCGCACGGCGATCTGCCCCGCGCCCACCGGCTTGAGCGGCCCCACGGCCGACTCGGCCAGGGGCCGGGCCGGGGTTAGGTTGAAGAGGTTGGCGATCACCTCCTGCTGCTGCAGCTCCGGGCAATAGGATTGGGAGCGGAACTTGTTGAGCAGGGCCGGGTCCATACCCTCGCCAAAGGAGTGGTTGATAGCCCGCAGGGCCGCGTCCACCATCACCTGGGGCACCACCCCGGGGAGCTGCACAATACCCCGGCGGTAGAGTTCCATCTTTTGGGCGTAACTCAGCTGCATGGCATTCTCACTAGGTGGGCGCCGGCTGCACCAGGTTGCCCAGGGGATTGCGCCCCCGCGCATGCCAGATCTTGTGGGTCCCGTTGTTCTCCGGGATAAACCGCGAGGTCTGGGCCATGTAGCGCAGGGTGTACCCACAGCGCCGCCGACTGCTGGTGTTGGGGTCGGCCCCGTGGATGAGCCGCCCGTCGTGCAGCGAACACTGGTTGGCCTCCAGTTCGAAGTACACGGTGCGCGACTCGTCCACCTGGCCGGCGACGATCTGCCGGCCAAAGAGATTGGTGGCCGTGTCCACGGCCTCGTAATCCGAGAAGCCGTTGTGCTGGGAGCCGGCGATGACCTTCATGCAGCCGTTCTCCCGGTCCGCCTTGTCAAGCGCCAGCCACACGGTGACGATCTGGTCCATGCGGTCCAGCCGGCCCTTCCAGTAGGCCGAATCCTCGTGCCAGGGGGTGGCCCGGCCAATCTCGGGTTCCTTGCAGATGAAGTGGCTGCTCCACAGGGCGATATCCGGACCGAGGAAAGGCTCCACCAGGTCCAGCACCTCGTCGGCCAGCAGAAACTCGAAGAGGCGCGGATCGCGGAAATGGGGCACGTCGAGCTGGTCGGCTCTTTTCTCCCCTTTGGCGGCCAGGTGTTCGTCGAAGATCGCCGACAACTTCTTGAACTGCCCTTCGCTGAAGAGCGGCCGGTGATGGAGGTAATAGCCCTGCTCGCGAAAAAAGGCCACTGCCCCGGGGGCGATCATTTCCATTGTACCTCCCCTGGTTCCAGCGCTTTGACGTAGAGCCCCGCGCCTTCGCGCCGGGCAAAGGGGAACTTGCCCTGGCGGGCCGGGGGGTTCGCCTGCAACGCCCTCAACCTCCCCTCATCCACCTCGATGCCCAACCCTGGGGCGTCGCCCAGGACAATATGCCCATCCTCAATATGATGGCCAAAGCGCAGGCAATGCTCGCGCCCGGGGTCCACCACCTCCATGGACAGGTGGTTGGGCAGGGCGGCGGCCAGATGCGCCATATAATTGGCCTGGCAGTTCATCATCGAGACCGGCAACTCGTACGCGTAGGCCAAGTGGGCGATCTGCCGACAGCCCGTGAATCCGGTCTGGCTGGCGGAGATGTTCAGGATATCCACGGCCTGCTCGTGGACCAGAGGATAAACCTCGCTGATGTGGCGCAGGTTTTCGGCCGTGGCCACCGCCGCCTTCACTTGCTGCGAGACCTGGCGCAGGCCCTGGTAGTCCCAACGGCGGGCCGGCTCCTCCACCCAGGTGATATCGAAGTGTTTCTCGATCTCCCGCAGGTACCGAATCGCCTGCTTTGGCGACCAGTATTCGTTGACGTCGATCATCAGGTGCGGCCGGGGATTGGCCAGGCTCAGGGCCTCGCGCATGATGCCGATCCGGCGCCGGTCCGCCTCCATGTCAAGCCCGATCTTCAGCTTTCCCCCGTCCACGCCGCGCTCGGCCATGCCCCGGTAGAAGGCAAAGAGCTGTTCGTCCCCCAGGCAGTAGTCGATGCCGCTGGCGTAGGCTTTCACCCGGCCCTCCAGCGCCCCGAAGGTCTGCCAGAGCGGTTCCCCGGCGATCTTGGCCTTGAGATCCCAGAGCGCCACATCGATGCTGCTGATCGACCCGCCGCCGGCCACCACCCCGCCTTTGTGTACATAATCCACCATCCGCCGCCAGATCCCGATCACCTCGCGGGGGTCCTGTCCTTCGAGCAGGTGGAAGAACCGCTCCACGTCCCCGCCCCCTGGTGCGATCCCCGCCAACCCTTCATCGGTTTCGATCCACAGCAGGCTGGCCGGCATCAGATCCTCGCCAGCCGGGTAGTTGGCGTCGGCGATGGGTCGGTCCATCTGCATCACATAGGATTCGACCCGGTACCCGGTGATCCTCATCTCAGTCCTCCACCCCTTTTGCCGCCTCAGCCCGTTCAGCGGCCGAGGGCGGCACCTCGTACAGGCCCGCCCCTTTCCGCCGGCCAAAGGGGCTGGGCCCTGCCCCCGGCGGCACCCGGTCCACCGCCTGCCGCGCCAGGGCGTCGCGGTCGATCTCGATCCCTAAGCCAGGCCGCTCCCCCGGCATGGCCCAGCCATCGACGATCTGCACATCGCTGTTGAACACCCCGTCCCCCGGCCCGGGGTCCACCACCTCCAGGCACATGAAGTTGGGCATCACCGTCGCCAGGTGGGCATGGATGTTGCCGGGCGACCCGCCCAGGGTCACCGGCAGTTCGTAGGCGTAGGCCGCATCGGCCAACTGCAGGGCGCAGGTGATACCCGTCATGCCGTAACTCACCTGGATCACGTCGGCACAGCGGTGGTGGAAGTAGGGCAAAAAATCGCCGAGGGTGTCGAGGTTCTCGCCGGCACAGACCGGGCTGCGCACGCTGTCCGAGATCCGCCTCAGGCCCAAAAAGTCCCAGCGGCGGGCCGGCTCCTCCACCCAGCCCAGGTCGAAGCGCTCTTCCATCTCCCGCACCCTCCGTATCGCCTGTTTGGGGGACCAGTACTCGTTGGCGTCCACCAGCAGCGTGGGCCGGTCCGTCACCTGCCGCAGTGCCTGGTCCATCAGGCCCAGTCGCCGCAGATCCGCGTCTTGGGCCAGGCCCACCTTGAGTTTGCCGCCTTTGAACCCGTACTGGGTGGCCATCTGGGCGTACCAATCGTGTACCTGCTGGTCGGTCAGCGGGGACTCGATGCCGCTGGCATAGGCTAAGGCCCGGGTCCGGCTGCCGCCCAGGGTCTTCCACAAGGGTTCGCCCTGCGCTTTTGCCTTCAGATCCCACAGCGCCATGTCGAGGACCGAGATGGCGTCGTTGATCAGCCCGTCGTGGCCGCCCTTGAAGTGTTTGTCCACCATGCGCTGCCACAGCCCGTACCCCCGGCGCGGGTCCTGCCCCACCAGCAGCCCCTCGGCCAGGCCCTGGATCTGGGGCCGCACCCCGCCCCCGCCCAGGCCGATGCCGGTGAGTCCCTCGTCGGTGGTCAGCTCGACCACGCAGTTGGCGCCCCTGGCCCGCCCCGAAGGCGAATTGGCGTCCCCCATGCGCCGGCTGAGGCGGTGTGCGTACAGCGTTGTCTTTACCCCGGTGATCTTCATACTGCCTGGTTCGCCTCGTCGTAATACTTGTTGATATTGGGCACCTCGGTCATGCCGTGCCATACCCCGCGGAAGAGGGTCTGGCGTTTGGGCGGCATGGCGGCGATGACCTCGGCCGGGGGGCAGCCCTTGCCCCATTTGGAGTTGACGGTGTCGTAGCAGGTGAAGAGGCTGAGGCGATCCCGGTCCGGGTTGGTCCACTTGGTGCCGGTGTGACACAACCCCTCGGTGAAGATAACCACCGATCCAGCCGGACAGGTGTAACTCTCCCAGAGTGCGCTGTCGCGGTCACTCACCTCGTCGGGCCGGGGAAAGGCGGCCTTGTGACTGCCCGAGAGGAACATGGTGACCCCGTCGCCGGGCCCCACCTCGTTGAGCTCCCACACCACCCGGGTCAGGCCCGCGTGTACCCTTCCCGGCAGCATCTGGTAGATATGGGAATTGCCGCTGAAGTTGAAGTACCCTCCCCCGCCGTGCGGCCCCCAGTTGTCGTGGCCGGCTTTGCGGTGGCTGGTATAGGTGTGGTCGTAGCGGAAACCGTAACAGTCCTCGGCGGCCAGGGCCTGGTGCGAGAGCACCGCGTTGAGCACCCCCACCACCGCCGGATGGTCGAGCAGGATCTGAGAGGGCCCACCGTGGTTGTCGCGCTCCTCGGGAGGCAGCGAATCGCGTTGGTAAAGGAACTTCATCTGGTGCGCGCGAATCGGCCCAAGTTGGGCCTCGCTGAGCAGGCCGGCCAGGCAAATCCAGCCTTTGAGGTCGAACTGATACTGCCGGGCCGGGCTCATGGGCACGACGGGCAGGCCGTCGGCGTTGGTGGTGGGCAACAGGGTTTCACTCATCCGCTGTCCTCGTTTTGCCGTTCAGGTTTCCAGGCCCATCGCGGCCCGGCCCGTGGCGTTGAGGCGCGCCAGGGACCAGGCCGGCTCCCAGGTGAAGTCCACCAATACCTCCCGCACCCCGGGGACCGCGAGCAATTTGCGGCGCAAGGGTTCGCCGAGATACCGGTAGCAGGGCCGGCCCCGGTGCGGCATGGTCATCACCACTTGCACCACCTCGCCGCGGACCCGGAGGTCGTAAATATAGCCCATGTCCACTAGGTTTGCATCCACCGTATAAAACATATCGTCCGGCACCCCGCGCATCGCCGCCCACAGGGCTGGCTTCAGGCCGGGTTCCGCTTCGCCGGGGCGCGCCAGACGCCCGGTGGCCGCCCCGCCGGCAGGCAATTGACCGGGGCGGACGTGGAGCGGTTGCAGGAAGCGCCGCCGCGCCTCCTCCACCGGCCCGGGACCGGCGTACGGGGACACCAGATAGGCGTTGTGCTGCCGCAGCACCGTGCCGGCCTTGAACTGGGGCCCGCTGTGGGCCGCCCAACGGCTCCACAACTGCCCGTGCCCCTGGTAGTTGATTTGGGGCACCCCGGTGTGGTGCAATCCGGCAAAACCCGTGGCGCTGTGCTCCAGCCACAGGGCGATGAAGGCGTCCTTGCTGTGCCGGTTGAAGAACCCCACCCCCCACAGGTCGTCGCTGTGCCCGGCGGCCACCTCGCCCTCGTGCAGGCGCCCTTCGCGATCCATCCACACCGCATCGGTGAACGAATAGCCCGAGAATACCCACTCGTCGTCGCGCAGGTAGTCGATGGCGAAATCCTTCACCATCTCCATGCTGCCCACCTTGCGCAGGTAGGGCTGGCCGGCGGGGAAGGTGTATTCGACGTCGATGTGCATGCGGCTGGGGGTGAAGAGCGGGTGCGCCGGGCTGTGCGGGAAACCCCAGCGCCGGACCTTGACGCTGAGGGGTCCGCGGCTCACCTCCCAATTGGGGCAGGCGGCCCAGTTGGTGACGCGGAACTTCTGGAACTTTTCATCGGCCAGGTAGTCGTGGGCCCAGTCGATATGGGGGGGCTCGCCGTGGCCCTCGCCACCGGCAAAGAGTTCGAGGCCGTGGGCCTGGCGGTACACCAGCCTTTCGAGTTGCCCGGTCTGGGCCGAGAGTTTGGCCCCGTAATGGTGGTTCTCGATGAACAGGTCGTAGCCTTCCCCCCGCACCTTGAGGTCGGTGGGATACTCGGGCAACTCGGCCCAGGGGTTGCCGTAGAAGACCAGGTACTGGGCCCGGCCGCCGGCGGGAAGCTCGACCATGAAGGACACCCGCGCCTGGCGGGTCCCGGCGGTGCACAACTCGTCGTCCACCTGGCTGCTCACCTCGCGCAGTCCGTCGCCCTCCACCCGGGCCACCCGCACCTCCCGCCGCAGGTCGTCGACCTGGTTCTCGGCGAAGGCGAGCCACACCTCCACCAGATCCGCCGCCCGGGGTATGCCGGCCGCCTCCTCCACCTCCAGGACCTGGTACCAAGACCACCCCCGCGCCCAGGCCCGCCAGGCCTCCGGCAACTCGGCAACCTGGCCGTGGGCCGCGGGGCCGGACAGCGCCGGACCCGGAGCCTGCCACTGCCGCTCGCAGCGCAGCGTGTCCCCCAGCGAGGCCGCCAGGGACATGGCCAGGTCGAGGCGCCCCTGCCCATAGGCCGCCTGTAGCAACCCCAGTTTCTCCGCCACCCCGTCGGTGCGGTGTGTATATCGTGTCTCGGCCATCTCTTTCTCCCCTCACGCGGGTTTTGGATATTACTATAGGTCGGTGCCTTCCCTCGCCTTGACCGGGTGCCCTGCGGCGCCCAAGGAGTGACTCCATGGACCGCGTCAGGATCGGCGTCCTCAGCCACGCCCACGGCCACGCCAATACCTATTGCCAGGTGATGCGCGACTTCCCCGATGTCCGGCTAGTTGCCTCCTGGGACGACGACCAGGCCCGCGGCAGGCAGGCGGCCCAGGCCTATGGCCTAGAATTCCGGCCCGACGCCGACGCGGTGATCATGGACCCGCGCATCGACGCCCTGATCATCACCTGCGAGACCAACCGCCACGCCGAGTTCGTCGAAAGGGCCGCGGCGGCCGGCAAACACATTCTGCTGCAGAAACCCATGGCCACCACCGTCGAGGATTGCGAGCGCATCGCCGCCGCCGTGCGCCGCGCTGGGGTGAAGTTCAGCATGGCCTTCCAGATGCGCCACGACCCGGTCAACCGCAAGATGAAACAGCTCCTGGCCGAGGAGGCGGTGGGCAGGGTCTTCTTGGTGCGCCGCCGCCACACCATCAACGTGCTGCTCAACCCGGCCTTTGGCACCGGCGGCACCCGCTGGCATGTGGACCCGGTGGCCAATGTGGGCATGTTCTTCGACGACGCCACCCATGCGGCAGACTGGTTCTACTGGATGCTGGGCGCCCCGCGCAGCGTCAGCGCCGAGATCGACAATATTCTAGGCAGCAACGCCCCCGACGACAACGGCGTCGCCCTCTATCGCTTCGCCAAAGGCGAGATCGGGGTGCTGCTCAATTCCTCCACTACCGTCTCGGGCATCAACACCACCGAGATCTACGGCGACCGGGGGACCATCGTCCAGGACTTTGGCGACGCCCCCTCCACCGCTGCCCCGCGCCAGCCCGATGCGGTCCCCTTGCGCCTGATTCGCCGGGACGACAAACACTGGACCGATTTTCGGCTGCCCATCCCCGCCACCCAGGGAGAACGCATCGCCGCGGTGCCACGGCCCTTTGTCGACTACCTGCGCGGCCTGGGCAATCAGACCATCGGGCCCGAGGACGGGCGGGTTTCCGTCGAGATGGTGCTGGGGGCCTACCGCTCGGCCGCCGAAGGCAGGCGAATTGCTCTGCCGCTCTAAGCCCTCGCCATTGCTCCACCCTGGGGCCGCCGCGCCCCCCGGCCCGATTTTGCGCGGGGTAAAACTTTTCCCGTTGCCGGTGGGTCTAATATATAGCTACCATTCGAGTCCCCACTCCATCAGGCCCCTGGTGACCCCATGAAGAAGATCCTCCTCGCCGTGCTGCTCCTGGCCCTGGTCGGCGCCGGCGGCTGGTACGCCTTTTCCGATTCCGACACCCCCACCGCCAAATACCGTTTCGTCAAGGTCGAGATGGGGGATTTGGAGTCCATCGTCTCCAGCACCGGCACCCTCAACGCCGTCAGCACGGTCCAGGTCGGCACCCAGGTTTCGGGCACCATCTCGAAAATCCTCGTCGATTTTAACCAGAAGGTGCGGCAGGGCGAACTGATCGCCGTCATCGACACCACCTTTCTGGCTGCCTCGGTGCGCGACGCCGACAGTAGCTTCGAAAGGGCCCGCACCCAGCTCAACCACTCCGAACGCGAGCAGCGCCGCATCCAGGCGCTCTTCGACAAGAATATGGCTTCGGCCAGCGATCTGGACCAGGCCAAGTACTCCTTCGAGCTGGCCAAATCCGGTCTCAAATCCGCCCAGGCCGCCCTGGACCGGGCGCGCATTAACCTGCGCTACGCCTCCATCTACGCACCCATCGACGGCACGGTGATCTCCCGACCCGTCGACGCGGGCCAGACCGTGGCAGCCAGTTTTTCGGCCCCCACCCTCTTTCTGATCGCCAACGACCTTTCCCAGATGCAGATCCTGGCCAATGTCGACGAAGGGGACATCGGCCAGATCCAGCAGGGCCAGCAGGCCCGCTTCACCGTACAGGCGTACCCGGGCAGAACCTTCAGGGGCGAGGTGAGCCAGGTGCGGCTGCAGCCCACCACCATTCAGAACGTGGTGAACTACACGGTGGTGGTTTCGGTGACCAACGAGGAGGGGCTGCTGCTGCCCGGCATGACCGCCACAGTCGACTTCATGATCGAGCGGGCCGAGAACGTGCTCAAGGTGCCCAACGCCGCGCTGCGCTTCCGGCCCACCACCGAGATGATGGCCGAGTTCCGCCGGCAGATGGAACAGCAGGGCGGCGAGGGGGCCCCCGGGGACAGCAACCGCGCCAATCGGGGCGGCGGTGAACAGGGCGGGGGCAACCGGGGGTGGGGAGGAGGAGGAAACGGCGGTTTTGGCGGTTTCGGCGGCCCGGAGGGGGGCGGTGGCCGCGCCCGCGACGTGGCCCGCCTGTGGTGCCTCGACGAGCAGGGCAAACCCAAGGTTCTCCGGGTGAGGACCGGCATCACCGATGGCCAGATGACCGAGATCCGCGCAGAGGACCTCACCGAAGGCCTGGAGGTGATCAGCGGCATCCTCACTGCCGACACCCCCAAGCCCAACTCCATCTTCCCCAGCGCCGCACCTGCAGCGGGCTCCCCAGGGGGCGGCAGGCGGGGTGGGGGCCCCTTCTGATGGCATCGGTCATTCACACCGCCGGCCTCACCAAGACCTACACCACCGGCGAGGTGCAGGTCCAGGCGCTCCGCGGGGTGGACCTGTCGGTGGAAAGCGGCGAATTCGCCGCCATCATGGGCGCGTCGGGTTCGGGTAAGTCCACCCTGATGAACATCATCGGCTGCCTGGATTATCCGTCCGCCGGCGAGTACTACCTCGACAACGCGCGGGTCAACACCCTGGGCCGCGACGACCTTGCCGCCATCCGCAACCAGAAGATCGGCTTCGTTTTCCAGGGATTCAACCTGCTCACCCGCACCTCGGCCCT
>SXGS01205583.1_pt1 | contig 13480 bp, 11 predicted proteins | sample 3174681 | NCBI WGS metagenome assembly SXGS01 (sample SAMN11356861, study PRJNA531348) | freshwater metagenome | isolation source: freshwater sample F1-80 | place: China: Fuxian Lake, Yuxi | collected 2017-12-25
CGAGCGCCGCGTGCGCGTGGCTGCCGCTGTGGTGCGGGCTCGAAGCGCCCGGCAGCGCATCCCAAGTCGCGGCGGCGCGCACGGCGCTGAACTCGCCAAGTGGGGCGTCCGTCCCGCGCGGCGCGGGCGGTGCTTCGCGCCAGGCGACCAAGCACAGCGCGGCGCACAAGAGCGCGGCGAGCGCCCAGCCTGCGCGCTTCGCTCGTCCGCCGCCGGAGGCCTTGCCAGCCATGGGCTGCAGCCTAGCCTCTCGCGCGCTAGGATCCGCGCGCCATGCTCGATCGCTTGAAGAAGCTCTTCTCCTCCACGCCGCCGCCTTCCTTCCCCGACCTCGCCGCGTTGTCCTTCTCGACCATGGACAGCGGCCTGCAGGTCGCCGTGCTCGAGCCAGGGACCGGCCCCAAGCCGACCAGCGCGTCGCGCGTGCGCGTGCACTACGCGGGTTGGACCAAGGAGGGCCAATACTTCGACGGGACGCTCGGAGCTTCGGGGCCGGCCGAGTTCGCGCTGTTCAATGTCATCAAGGGCTGGACCGAGGGCTTGCAGCAACTGGCGGAGGGCGGCAAGGCCGTGCTCGTCATCCCGGCGCAACTCGCCTACGGCTCGCGCGGCGCGCCGCCGCGGATCGGCCCCAACTCCACGCTCGTCTTCCGCGTGGAGCTCCTGAAGGTGCTGTCGAACCCCGCCTGAAGATCCGCTTGGCGTGCCGCAGGAGCGGCTTGCACGCCAAGCGCGGCGTCGCGCGCGCCGTCTTGGTTGCCGCCCTTGGTCTGGGCGGGTACCCTCTTTTCCCTCATTCGCGGCCGCCCCCGGCGTCCGTGTCGCGCACCAAGCGCCGTAGAGATCCCGGCCGAAGAGCCACTCCGAGGAAACACGATGTCCCAACTGACCGCGATGGAACTGCGCAAGGGGATGCTGGTCGACAACGCCAACCGCGTGTGCACCGTCATCTACTGGAACCTGTGGAAGAGCGACCGGCGCAGCCGCGTGCAGATGAAGGTCAAGGACCTGCTCACCGGTCGCATCACCGAGATCACCGCCCAGGGCGACGACAAGTACAACGTGCTCGAGTCGGAGGTGATGCAGCTCACGCACAGCTACACCGACGGCACCGAAGAGGTGTTCTACACCCTCGACGGCAACGAGGAATGGCGCTGCCCCTCGGTGGGCCTGGAGGATGTGCTGCGCTGGAACGCCGAGAGCTACACCGGTCGCGTCGTCGACGGCAAGCTGCTGACCGTCGATCCGCCCGCCAGCGTCGTGGCGGTGGTCAAGGACACCACGCCGCCCATCAAGGGCGTGCTCAACGGGTTGAAGGACGCGGTGCTCGAGAACGGCATGACGGTCAAGGTCGGCATGGTCGTCAACATCGGCGACAAGGTGCGCGTCGACACCGAGACCTTGGAGTACAAGGAACGCGTCAACGACTGAAAGCGGCGCGCCACGACGCGCTCCGGGCACGGGGCGCGTCTTTCCGCTTCGTCGACATGCACCGCGGCGTTCTGTCGCGTTTACTTGACAGTCGCGCCGGCCTCGCTCAGGCCCCGATCATCAACCTGCAAGCCGGGCAGCGCACCGGGCCTGCCGCGTACTCGTGCAGGCAGGCCGGACAGGTGCGCTGGTCGGAGTCGAGGTCGACCACGACCTCCGCGTGCCGCCGGGCCTGCGGATCGAGCTCGTCCAGGAACTCGTCCTCCATGGCCCGGCTGGCGGCCTTGGCGTCGGGGCCCGCGACCGCGAGCCACAGCTTGGTGCCTCAAGACGAGCCGCAGCCGCCACCACCAGGGGACACGAGTTCGCTCTCGATGCCGCGCGCGCGCAGGCGCCGCTGCAGCGACTTCAACTGGTCCATGCCGCCTTGGGAGACGACGACCATGCCCGCGGGCACCCCGCCCGTGGCGCTGGAGTTCGAGTTGCAGGCCATGCTGGAAGTCTAGCTCGGCCGCGCGCGGTTGGTGCCGCCCGCCCGACGCGGAGCCGCGCCTCCGCGCAGTGCGCGCCAGCACCTTCAGTGCCGATTTGCCCCGCCTGCGCGGGCGCATTAGGCTTCTCGGACGCGTTCCCGCCACGTCGGCGGCGTGCGCCGAGGCGCCCCGAGCATGTCCAGCACCAGCGACACCACCGTCCGTCCGGGCGGTTCCGACACCACCACCGAGGGCCTGCGCGTCGTGGCGGAGGCGCAATGGTTGGAATCCGAGTCCGACCCCGAGCGCCGCCACTGGCTGTACGCCTACCGCATCGTGCTCGCGAACGAAGGCGAGCATCCGGCGCGCTTGCGCTCGCGGCATTGGATCATCCTCGATGCCGACAACCGCCGCGAGGAGGTGCGCGGCCCGGGCGTCGTGGGCAAGACTCCGCGCCTCATGCCGGGCGAGCGCTTCGAGTACACCAGCTCCTGCCCGCTCTCGACGCAGTGGGGCACGATGGAGGGCAGCTACACCTTCGAGCGCGACGATGGTCGCACCTTCGAGGCGCGCATCGGCCGCTTCTTCCTCGCGCCGCCCAAGCCCGCCGCCGTGCGGCGCTGAGTCAGCTTCCGCTCCACCACGGCGCGGCGCGGCCGCAGAGACGCAGCGTCGCGGTGAAGAAGAGGGCGAGGATCGTCGCGGCGAGCGCGATGGCGAGCACGTGCTCGAAGCGCGGCAGCAGCCCCATGCCGACGATCATCGTCGTCGCCGCCGCGGGCGGGTGGGGGACGTCGAGGAAGAGGAGAGCCGCCACGGTGGCGCCCAGCGCCAAGGCGCCCGAGGCGGCGTGGCGCGCGTCGAGCGGCGAGGCGAGCGAGCCTTGCGCGCCATCCGCCAGGAGCTCCACGCAGGCGAATCCCAGCAGCGCGCCGACGACGTGGCCGAGCACGATGCTCCTCGGCTGGCCGCCGCGCGACGACGGCGCGATGGCGACCAATGCCGCGCTGGCGCCGATGGCGGGGAAGAGGAGCGGCGCCTCCAGCGCGAGCGCCGAGGCCCAAAGCAGCCCCATGGCGGCGCACGACAGGAGCGCCGCCAGCGCCAGTTCGCCCTTGCCGCGCGGCGCGGGCGCGCTCACGGCAGGAACGACTTGCGGTCGGCGAGCTTGCGCGGGAGGTACTCTTCGATCACGAAGTTGAGTCCCCACTTGGCGAGCGCTTGCTGCTCGGCGCGCACGCCCATCGACAACATGTGCTCGAGCGCCTTGACCCAGCCCTTGTGCGCCACGAAGAAGGGGTCGTTCTTCAAGGCGTCCTTGGCGCGCTTGATGTCCACCTCCTGCAACGGGTGCGTCGCGTCCTGCAGCTTGAAGTCGATGATGTCCTGCGGCGTGACGCCCAGGTACTGCGCCTGCGGCACGCAGAAGAAGCGGTTGATGTGCGCGGCGTTGCCCGAGCCGACCTTCAAGGTGCGGTAGATGTTGGCGATGCCGTAGGGATCGCAGTCGACGAAGGCGTAGACCGGCAGCTTCTTCTCGTCGGCGAGGCGCCGCACGAAGCGCCGCGTGGCGCGCGTGGGCACGCCGGCGGTCTCGACCAGGATGCACTTGGCGCTCTTCCAGAACTTGTGGTTGTTCAGGCGCTGGAACATGCCGCCTGTCTCGATCGCCAGGATGAAGGTGGCGTCGGTCTCGAACTTGAGGTGCTCGACCGAGTGCGGGATCGTGTAGGAACCCGAGCCGAAGGCCGTGCAGTCGATGCGGATCTCCTGGCCCGTCTCGGGATCGCGATCGACCACCACCAGGTTGCCGGCGATCGAGCCGCCGTGCTCCTCGGGGACGAAGCGCAACTGTTCGCGCGACAAGCCCTCGAGCGAGGCCAAGGCCTCGATGTCGTCCAGCACCGTGTCGGACTCGGGCTGGTCGTTGAACTTGCACTCGCCCCAGTTCTTCGAGACGTAGTACGCCTCCCGCTTCGTGGCGAAGTCGTCGTTCTCGACCATCTCCTTGCTGATGGCCATCAAGCGCAAGGTCTGCGCGAAGCTCTTGACGGTGTTCACCGACAAGGCGCGCGCCTTGCGACCGCGGCCCAGCTCGAAGTAGCCGACGGCCTTGTCGTACTTGACGTTCGACAACGCGCGCGTCGGGAAGCGCAGTTCCGGCAGGCTCTTCGCGTCGATCTTGCCGCGCACGAAGGTGGCCGTGCCCTCGATCAGCTTGAGCGTCTTCTTGTCGAGCTCGTCGAGCTTGCGCGGGGCCTTCTTGATCTTCGCGGGCGCGGCTTCGGGTTTCTTCTTCTTGTCGGCCATGGGCTTTCGTCTTCGGCCCACAAGCTGACACGCGCGCGGGCCGCGCTCAACCCTCGACCCTGACCTTCGCTCCGTCGCGCGCGTCGTTCTGCTCGCGCGCATCGCACTCGGCGTGCGCGGCGCCACGAACGAAGACGCGGGCCCCGGGTCGCAACCCGAGGCCCGCGTCCATGTCCGCGGCTCGTCCGACCCTCAGGCCGGGCGAACCAGCTCGCGCATCAGGGCGCCCACACCAGCTCGAGGCCGTTCGTCAGGTTGAACGTGCTCGGGGTGCAGAACGCGCCCGCGTTGCGGTACCACACCTGGTAGGTGCGGGTGGCGCCCGCGGCCGGGATCGCGCCGCGCACCGACACGCGCAGGTCGGTGGGGTTGGCGAAGCCGTACTGCGAACCACCGCCACTGTTGGTCTTCGTGCCGAGGCGGATGATCGTGCCGCCGGCGCAGCGCAAGCCGTCGCCGAAGACCGCGCCGAGGCCCGAGTTCAAGCGGGTCGTGCCTTGGAAGTACAAGCACGTGCCGGTCGGGCTCATGCTCGTGCCGCGCAGGGTGATCGTGTCGTTCGCCACGCTGGCCGAGCCTTGGGCCTCCAGCTTGCCGCCGTTCACGTTCACCGAGTTCGCGCAGCCGCTGCCGGCCGCGCCCGCGTTGCCGCACGGGCAGGCCGTGCCGCTGCCGTCGCCGAAGCAGAACGCGGTGCCGACGGCGCCCGAGCAATCCGCGCGCACCTGCCACACGCCCGGGAAGCCGATGGCGTCCAGGTCGGCGAGGGCCACGGGGTTGGCGGTCAGGTTGACGATGTCAACCACGCCACCGGCGTTGCCGGCGATCCACGAGCGGCCGTTCGAACCGGCCGGGCAACCCGACTGGTCCAGGGACGCCGGGAATTCGCCCGCCGGGTGCTGGATCGCCATGCCGACGAAGTACACGCCCGACACGGAGACCGGCGCGCCGAAGTTGTAGGTCTCGTAGATGTCGGCCGACTGGTTGACGATCGTGCCGGCGACTTGCGCCACGAGCACGCAGTCGCTCGGGTCGCCGTCGTCGTTCGGGTCGTCCCAGATGCATGCCGTGACCGGCAGGCCGATCAAGCCGAAGCCCGGGAAGAGCGGCGTGTCGTAGGTCGCCGACACCGAGTTGATGGTCGCCGTCGCGCCGGCCGAGCCGAAGCGGTTCAGCCACACGATGCCACCACCGGCGCCGAGGCCGATCGAGTTGTCGGAGACGCCGTCGTCGTATTGGCAACCCGTGGGGACCACGATCGTGCTGATGCTCAGGCTGCCGGCGCCGCCACCGGAGCCCGGGTAGGCGCCGACTTGCAGCGTGTAGGTCTGCCCGCCGACGGCCGGGAAGCACAACTGCGACTGCAGGGCGCAGGCGTCGTCGTTGCAGGCGAGGGCCGCCGTCGTCGGGCAACCGGCGCCGTCGTACACGGCGAGCTTGGTGTCATTGCCCGAGCCGCACAAGGAGATCTGGTAGTTGCCCGTGGTCGGAGCCGTCCACGTGAACCACAGGTCGTTGTCGATCACGGTCGAGCCGAAGAACAAGCAGGCGCCGTTGTCCTGGCCTTCGCAACCCGTGGTCGCGAACGAGGTGTCGATGGCGAACGGACCAGCGCCCGTCAGCACGGTCGGCGTCGCGCACACGTCGTTGCCCACGCCGCCAGCGGCCGCGCGGAACTCGAAGGTGCCCGTCGTCGGCTGCGCGCCACCGAGGGGGTACAGGCCGATCTGCAGCAGGTAGGTCTGGCCGGCAACCGCGTCGAAGCACAGCTCGGAGGTCAGGCCGCAACGGTCGTCGTTGCAGGCGATGGCCGGAGCGGTCGGGCAGGCGCTGCCCGAGTAGATGGCGATCTTCGAGTCGTTCGCCGCGCCGTTGCACAAGGAGAAGATCGTCTTGCCCGTGGCCGGAGCGGTCCACGTGTACCACACGTCGGTGACCACCGCGGTCGAGCCGAAGAACAAGCAAGCCGCTTCATTCTGGCCGGCGACGCTGGTGGTGGCCGTCGTGTTGTCGAAGGGGAACACGCCATAGCCGCTGGTGCCGATGGCGCCCGCGCATTCGTCGTTCGGCGGAGTCACGATCTGGTTGATCGTGAACGTACCGGTCGTGCCGGCGGCGTTGGGGTACATGCCCAACTGGATCGTGTACGTCTGGCCGGCGGTGCACGCGAAGTCCACCTGCGAGGTCAAGCCGCAAGAGTCGTCGTTGCAGGCGATGGCCGAGGTGGTCGGGCAGCCGGAGCCTCCGTACACGGCGACCTTGGTGTCGCCCGTGGCGCCGCCGCACAAGGACAGGCGCGCGCTGCCGGTGTAGCCCGCGGTCCAGGTGAACCACACGTCGGTGGTGATGGCGGTCTGGCCGAAGAACAGGCACAGCGCCTCGTTCTGGCCTTCGGCGCCCGTCGAAGCGCCGAGCGTGGCGAAGTTGAACGGACCGCTGCCGGCGATGGCCGTCGGCGCGGTGCAGTTGTCGTTCGTGGCGGGAGCGCTGACGTTCACCGAGAACGAGCCGACCCAGCCGGCGCCGCCGTTGAACGAGCCGACCGAGATGAAGTAGCTCTGGCCGTTGGTGACGGGGAACGAGATGCGCGACTGCAAGCCGCAGTTGTCGTCGTTGCAGGCGAGCTGCGTCGTCGGGCAGCCACCCGCGGGCACGCCGGCGGCATCCCACGCGGCGAGCACCGTGTCGTTGGCCGACTGGCCGCAGGTCTCGACGACCGCGGTGCCGGTGGAGGTCGCCGTGTAGTAGAACCACACGTCGGTGCCCATCAGGCCGCAACTGCCGACCGGAGCGCCCGTGGTGGCGATCGTCGTGTCGACGCTGAACGTGCCGGTGCCGGAGATGGAGTTCTGGGCCTGGGCGGTCGAGCAGTCGTCGCTGCCGCCGACGAGGAAGGAGCCGAGCGGGAGCGGGGTCACCGAAGTCGTGGTTTGCGTCGACTTCTGGACGACCATCTTTTGGCCCTTGGTCGTCACGCCCTTGGTGGCGGAACCTTGGGCTTGGGAGTTGGCGTACTGGGCCTGCGCGACGCCGGAGAGCGCGAGCGCGAGGCAGCCCACCGAGAGCAGTGAGAAGCGCATGGGAGAGGTCTCGTTCCTTGGGGGTGTGTTCCCCGTACTCCTCGAGTCCGGGGAATGCTGAGGGACTCGCGGGTCTCTTGCCGAGCCGCGCCCTTTCACACACGAAATTAACGAGCGGCTGGGAAAAGGGGGGCGTGTTTCGATTTTTCGGATGAAAAAGGCTGACGAGCGCTAGGGGCTGCCCTTACTTTGTCGGGCTTTTTGTCTGTACGAGACTTGCCTTCTCGTCCTCGTCCTGATTCATGCAGCACGAAAACAGGCGCGGGGAGCCCAAGTGTGGCCCCCCGCGCTTCGTCGCGCGCACGCCCGAGGCGCACGCCAACTGGCCTCACTGCCAGGTGATGGAATAGCCGTTGGTCAGGTTGAAGGTGGCGGCGGTGCAGAAGGGCGCCGAGTTGCGGTACCAGACTTGGTAGTTGCGCGTCGATCCGGGAACGGTGACGCCGCCGCGCACCGAAACGGGCTGGTCCGCGCCGACGGGGTATTGCGAAGCTCCGGCGACATTGACCTTGGTGCCGAGGCGAATGATCGTGCCGCCGGCGCAACGCAGGCCATCGCCGAAGGCCGGCGAGATCTGCGTGGTGCCTTGGAAGTACAAGCAGGTGCTGTTGGGCAGGCCCGAGCCGCGCAACACGACCGTGTCCGAGCCGATCGTGGCGCTGCCGGTCGCCGCCAGATTGCCGCCGCTGGCGTTGATCGAGCTGGCGCAGCCGTTGCCCGCGGCGCCGAGGTTGCCGCAGGGGCAGGCGCCGCCCGAGCCGTCGCCGAAGCAATAGCCCGTCCCGGGGGCGACCGGGCAGGACGACATCAGGGAGAAGGTGCCGGAGCCCGGCACTTCGCCCGGCCAGCTGCCGACCTGCAAGAGGTACGTCTGGCCCAGCACGGCGGCGAAGGTCGTCTCCGAAGGACCGCCCGGCCCGCAGAAGTCGTCGTTGCAGGCGATGGAGCTCTGCGCGGTGGGGCAGCCACCGGCGGGGTACACGGCGATCTTCGTGTCGTTGCCGGATTGGTTGCACAAGGAGAACGTGACCGTGCCCGTGCAGTTGCTCGTCCAGCTGTACCACAGGTCGTAGGTGATCATCTCGCTGGCGCAGTTCGCTTCAGCCTGGCCGGCGAAGCCGGTCGTGGCGTTGGCTTGGTCCCAAGCGTGCGGGCCGCTGCCCGTCACCACGGTGGGCGCGGCGCAATCATCGGCCGCGGCGGGCGTGAACGGGTCGATGGTGAATTGGCCTGGCGCGCCAGCTTGGCCCGGATAGCTGCCGAGTTGCAGCGTGTACGTCAAGCCGGCGGTGGCGAAGAACGGCGTGCGCGCCGCGCCGCCGACCGTGCCGCACATGTCGTCGTCGCAAGTGAGCGGTTCCGTGGACGGACAACCCGTGCCCGCGTAGATGGCCATCTTCAAGTCGTGCAGGCCACCGACGCAGGTGTTCACCGAGTACCAACCCGTCGACGGCGCCGTCCACGAGTACCACGCGTCGAAGTCGATGTTGGAGGTGTTGAAGATCAAGCAACGCGCGTTGGCTTGTCCTTGCGCGCCGCGCGTGGCGTTGGTCGTGTCGTAGACGAAGGGGCCGGAGCCGGAGATCGTCGTGGGCGTGGCGCAATCGTCGTTCGCCAGTTGCGGCGAGACGCTCAAGGAGATGGAACCCGTGCCGCCACCAGCGCCGGGATAGGTGCCCACTTGGATCAAATAGTTCTGTCCCACGACGACGGGCGCGCCGACCGTGGTTTGGAAGCCGGGGCAGGCGTCGTCGTTGCAGCCGATCGCGGGACCGGTGGGGCAGGTCGCGCCGTCGTAGATGGCGATCTTGGTGTCGACCGCGGTGAAGCCGCAGGTCGTGACGTTGAGGATGCCGCTGGAGGTCGCCGTCCAGCTGAACCACACGTCTTGGTCGATCGTCGTGAAGCCGAAGAAGGTGCACAGCGCTTCCGCTTGGCCTTCGGCGCCCGTCGTGGCGATCGTGTTGTCGAACAGGAACGTGCCGACGCCGACGAGCACATCGGGCGTCGCGCAGTTGTCGCTGCCGCCGACCAGGGCCGAGCTCGAAGCGAGTTGGATCGCGCGCGGGGCGGCTTGCGGCTTGGGAGTGGCGTACTTGGTGCCGTTGCCTTGGTCCGCGACGGCCGGAACCGCCGTGGCGGCGAGGGCGAGAAGGGAAAGGGTCCAAGAGTTGCGCATGGTCGTTTGGTCCATGGTTGGCGCCCGCTCGGGCGCATCCAATAGGTCCGGCGGGAGGGCCGGGGCGCTGCGGGGGCGCCTGCACCCAAAGATAGGAGGGTTTGGAAAGTGCTGCGCGAAATGTTCAGGAAAAGCAAAGGTCCGGCCGCGCTCAGTTTGGGAAAGCACTTCGGGCGCAGGCGCTGCGCGCGACCGGCAGCAGCTTATCCATGCCCCTAGGCTGCAAGTATTTCCGAGGCCTTGCTCGAGTCGTGCCCGACCTCGCTCGGGATCAGCGGGCACCTCGGAGTGCACTCACGACCGCAAGTGCTCGCGCGACCGCGAGTGCTTGCGCGAAGGCATGACAGCGGCCCCCGCCTTGCGTCGCCGCAGGACGGGGGCCGCTCGCTCGCTGCTCGCCGCGTTCCGCGCGGCCGCTTGTGGCGCGCGCAGGCGACGGGCTCAGTCGCGCATCAGGGAGCCCAAGTGACCGAGAAGCCGTTCGTCAGGTTGAACGTGCTCGGCGTGCAGAACGCGGCGGCGTTGCGATACCACGACTGGTAGTTGCGCACCGAGCCGGCGGTCGTGACGTTGCCGCGCACCGACACCGACAGATCGCCGGCGGCGGGGTAGGACGACGTGCCGGCCACGTTCAGCTTGGTGCCGAGGCGGATGACCGAACCGCCGGCGCAGCGCAGGCCGTCGCCGAAGGCCGCGGCGATCTGCGTCGTGCCTTGGAAGTACAGCGCGTTGCTGTTCGGCATGCCCGAGCCCGTCAGCACGAGCGTGTCGCCGGCGAGGCTGGCGTTGCCCGAGCCGTTCAGGTTCGCGCCGTTGGCGTTGATCGAGCTGGCGCAGCCATTGCCCGCGATGCCCGCGTTGCCGCACGGGCAAGCCACCGCGGCCGTGCCGTCGCCGAAGCAATACGCCGTGCCCGCCACGCAGGGCGAACCGGACTCCGTCACCGTGAAGGTGCCTGCGGTGATCGTGGAGGCGCTGGTCGAGTAATTGCCAAGGTGAATCGTGTACGTCTGGCCGCACACGGCGGTGAAGACCGCGACGCTGGCAAGACCTTGGGTCGCGCAGACCGTCGTCGTCGCGTCGTCGTTGCACACGATCGGCGCGGTGGCCGGGCAACCGGCGCCATCGAACACTTGGATCTTGGTGTCGACGGTCGTGCTGGTGAATTGGCCGCAGTTGCTGACCGTCACGGTGCCCGAGGTGCTGGCGGTCCACACGTACCACAGGTCCTTGCTGAAGGTCGTGTTCGGGCCGCAGTTCGCCGTGCCTTGACCTTCCGTGCCCGTGGTGGCCCACGTGGTGTCGAAGGGGAACGGACCGGCGCCACTGATCACGGTGGCGGTGGTGCAGTTGTCGTTCGCCGGCGGCGTGTTGTCGACGATGGAGAAGTTGCCCACGCCGCCCGCGGTCGTGTTGGTCGGGTCTTGGCCGAGTTGGATCAGGTACGTCGTGCCCGCCACCGCGGTGAACGTGGCGACCGATTGGGCGGAGGCGCTGTAGTCGTCGTTGCACGCGAGCGCGGATCCGGCCACCGGGCAACCGCCGGAGGGATACACGGCGACCTTGGTGTCGAGCGTGCCGCCGAGCGTGCTGACCGCGCGTTGTCCGGAGGTCGACGCCGTCCAGGTGAACCAGATGTCGCGGCCGACGCCGGTGTTCACGCCGCACAAGGTCTCCGTCTGGCCTTCGGTGCCGGTGCTGGCGAGCGTGGTGTCGTAGGGGTGCGGGCCGTCGCCCACGAGCGCGACCGGTGCGCTGCAGACATCATTCGCCGGCGGCGTGAGCACGTTGAGCGTGAAGGTGCCGGAGTAGGTCACGCCCTCCGTGTAGGCGCCGACCTGGAGGAAGTACGCCGTGCCCGCGGTCACCGACCAGTTGATGCGCGACTGCAGCGCGCAAGCGTCGTCGTTGTAGGCGAGGTTCGTGCCGCTCGGGCAGGCGGTGCCGTTGTTGGCGAGCCACGCCGCGACCTTGGTGTCGACCGTCGCGCCGCCGCAGGTCTCGAGGCGCGCATTGCCCGTGGTCGGAGCCACCCAGTAGAACCACACGTCGTTCTTGATCGTCGCGGGAGTCTGCGGTTGCGCGGGCGCGGCGCCCGTCGTCGCGCCGACCGTGTTGACCGGGAAGGTGCCCGTGCCGACCAGCGTGTTGCTGGCCGCGGCGCTCGAGCAATCATCGGAGCCGCCCGCGGCGAGCGAGGAGCCCATGCCGTAGTGGCCGGGCGCCTCGAGGCCCTTTTGGACGCCGGAGTCGGAGTCGAGCTTTTGAGCGTGAGCCATTCCACCGACGAAGGCGGCGGCGACGAGGAGTGAGAGGTGTTGCTTCATGGGTGAATTTGGTTGAGCCCGGATCTTGAGGCGGGCCCGCGGCGCGGGCTTTGGTGTGCGTCTACCCGGCGCCCTTGTACAGGTCGAGGGCGCTGGAACAGGATGCTCGATGGCGCTTGACCTGCGCGATCAAGCCCCAATTACCGTAAGAATCCACCTGAAGGTCGAATCGCGCAAGGTGGAGAGGGTGCTAGCTCCGCATGTCGCGTCCATCTCTCGTCGTGAACAAGTGCAGCGACAAGTGCTTGCGTCGATTCCCGCGGGCGTGTCATGGGCGCAGGCCCCCCTCCACGCTGGGCGGAGGGGGGCCTGCGAGGGGATGCGAAGCCGCGAGCCGATCTGGTGCTGGATCCCCGGGTGTCGCCCGGAGTCCCGCGGAGGTCGGTCACGCCTGCGCGATCACGGCGTCCAGGTGACCGAGTAGCCGTTCGTCAGGTTGAACGTGCTCGGCGTGCAGAACGCGGCGGCGTTCCTGTACCAAGCCTGGTAGTTGCGCACGCCCGGAGCCCCGACGTTGCCGCGCACCGACACCGACAGGTCGCCGCCGACGGGGTAGCTCGAGGTGCCAGCCGCGTTCAGCTTGGTGCCGAGGCGGATGATCGTGCCGCCGGCGCAGCGCAGGCCATCGCCGAAGGTGGCGGCGATCTGCGTCGTGCCTTGGAAGTACAGCGCGTTGCTGTTCGGCATGCCCGAGCCCGTCAGGACCAGCGAGTCGGCGCTGATGCTGGCGTTGCCGGCACCATTGAGGTTCGCGCCGTTGGCGTTGATCGAGCTGGCGCAACCGTTGCCGGCGACACCCGCGTTGCCGCAGGGGCAAGCCACCGCGGCCGTGCCGTCGCCGAAGCAGTACGCCGTGCCGGCGACGCAGGGGCCGCCCGACTCGGTGATGGTGAAGGTGCCCACGATGTTGCCGGCAACAGTGTAGCCACCGATCTGGATCGTGTACGTATTGCCGCAGACCGCGGTGAAGACCGCTTCGCTCGACAGGTTCTGCGTGGTGCAGGCCGTGTTGTCGTCGTTGCAGGCGATCGCGCCGGCGAGCGGGCAGCCGGCGCCGTCGTACACGGCGATCTTCGAGTCGGTGACGGTCGAAGTGAACTGCGCGCAGTTGTTGATCGTGACCGTGCCGCTCGTGCTGGCGGTCCACGTGAACCACAGGTCCTTGTTGATGGCGGTCTGGTTGAAGAACAGGCAGACGGCTTCGGTCTGGCCTTCGGTGCCGGTGCTGGCGAGGGTCGTGTCGTAGGCGTGCGGGCCGCTGCCGGAGATCGCGAGGGCCGCCGAGCAGTTGTCGTTCACCGGCGGCGTGGAGACGCCGAGCGTGAACGTGCCGGTGTAGGTCGAGCCTTCGGTGTAGTGGCCGAGCTGCAGGAAGTAGCCCGTGCCGCCCGTGACGGGGAAGGTGATCAGCGACTGCAAGCCGCAGGAGTCGTCGTTGTAGGCGAGGTTCGTGCCGCTCGGGCAAGCGGTGCCGTTGTTGGCGAGCCACGCGGCGATCTTCGTGTCCGTGGTCGCGCCGCCGCAGGTGGCCAAGTTGGCGACGCCGCTCGAGGGGGCGACCCAGTAGAACCACACGTCGTTCTTGATCGTGCTGGGCGTTTGCGGCTGGGCCGGCGCGGCGCCCGTGGTGGCGCCCACGGTGCTGACCGGGAAGGTGCCGACGCCCACGACCGTGTTGGA
>SXGS01438505.1_pt1 | contig 13477 bp, 12 predicted proteins | sample 3174681 | NCBI WGS metagenome assembly SXGS01 (sample SAMN11356861, study PRJNA531348) | freshwater metagenome | isolation source: freshwater sample F1-80 | place: China: Fuxian Lake, Yuxi | collected 2017-12-25
CGTCACCTGGGCCGAGCTAGAACGCGTCGCAAATCTTCTGAATAACCGCCCGCGCCGCTGCCTCGGCTACAGAACCCCCAACGAAGTCTTCCTCAAATAATCTGCAACCTCAAATTGCATTTGAGATGACGCAGCGCCGTGAGCATGTTGCAGAGCATCGAGAAGAGTGATGCAAAGCTGCGCCGATTCCTGAAAAGTGGGTCGCCATCCCGCGACAAGTCGATCGGCGACATTTCCACCGTCAATCAAGTCGCTGACAATGAAAACGGCATCTGCATCGCCACAAACTTCATGAACACCAACGATGTTGGGATGTTGCAACTGCCCGGCTGCACGTGCCTCACGCAGAAATCGCTCGGTGTCCGCGTTGTCAAAATCCTCGCGGCGTGGAATCTTTATCGCGACTTTTCGATCCAAACGAAGATCTTGAGCGCTCCAGACTTCCCCGAAATGTCCCACCCCGATCCGATTCAAAAGTTGAAACTGGCCAAGCTGACGGCCAGCATTCGACTGTAAACCGATTGTCTCGACTTCCCAATTGTTCCAGCGGCTTCCACAGGAAGGGCAGGAGACCGGTTGTGTTGGTTGAGCATTGATAACATCGACAAGAATCTGACATTGTGGACATCGAATCTTCATGTCTGGCCTCAATACCCTTCTATCGCTGTTCTAGCCTTTGCGTTGACGTGGACTGAACGAAGCAATTTGTGGATTTGAAAAAGGGCTAACCGGCTTCGATTTTGATGACCGCCAATTCGGACGGCGATAATTCCGTGTGAGTTGTATTCAGACATTTGTCGAATTCGATGACATTGAGTCTGTCATCGAACTCGTCTGCCGCGTTGCACGGCGACTTCTTGACATCCTGAAATGTGAGCGGAGTGTCAGGAAACGTGAGGGTAGCCATCAACTTGGCCGTTGAACTTGGATTCAGTGACGTGAAACTCCGAGCATCATCTCAAGAAACCATCCCGATCCGGGACGAGACTTACATTCGCAGGGTATCGACGTCGTCGCTGTTCATCCATAGTTGTGTCCGTGTGGCTTTTGTTTTTGAAGCGCATGCGTGAAGTCGCCTGGAATACTGTGCGGTGCTCGAAATGCACGATGGGCAGAAACTCCAAGTTTCCAAAACGTCTTTAATCTCCCCGCCAAACACTTCAAGCGCTGCGAGCGCAACCGGGAATCAAGGTCTCCCGGCTTTCTTCCTGGTGAAGCCGAAGGCAATGAGCAGCTGTTCTAGCGGGCCACTTGCGTTACAGGATGGAATTTGTCACATCGTCGCTGATGAAACCAATTGACGTTCTGCATCAATTCTTTGGCTTCGAGTCCTTCCGTGGGTCGCAAGCGGCGGTCATCGACCGGGTGGTCCGCGGCGGACACTCGCTGGTCATCATGCCAACTGGTGCGGGAAAGTCACTCTGCTACCAAATTCCTGCCTTGATGTCCGACGGCGAAGAGAAATCACGACGGCCGACCGTCACGTTGGTCTTGTCGCCGCTGATCGCGCTGATGAAGGACAAGGTCGATGCGCTGCATGCCAGAGGGATCGAGGCGACGTTCATCAACTCGTCCCTCTCGCGCGAGGAGCGTGAGCGGCGATACTCCGAGGTCGCCGAGGGCCGGTATCGTCTGCTGTACGTCACGCCGGAACGGTTTCGGAAGCCGGAGTTTCTCGACGTCATTACTCGCCGTGATGTGCGGTTGCTGGCGGTCGATGAAGCGCACTGCATCAGCGAATGGGGTCACGATTTTCGGCCGGACTACTCACGACTGATTGAGATTCGCGAGCGTCTCGGCAATCCCACGACAATCGCGTTGACCGCCACCGCGACACCCGACGTACAGGCGGATATTGTGCGGCAACTCGGCCTGCGGCCTGACGAGATCGAACTCTTTCACGAAGGAATCGATCGTCCCAACTTGCGGCTCAACGTCGAAGCCGTTTGGGGGGACGAAGAGAAGCTCGAACAGATCGTCGCGGTACGAGATCGGCATTCGACGTCGCTCGGGAGCGGCATCGTCTACTTCACGTTGATCCGCACGCTCGAACGATTCAGCGAGCTGCTGCGTCAACGGCAAGTCCCACATGTCCGCTATCACGGCGACCTCGAACGGAATGATCGCCGCCGCATCCAGAATGAGTTCATGCACGGACATTGCCCGCTGGTGCTCGCAACACCCGCATTCGGAATGGGGATCGACAAGGAAGACATTCGGTTCGTCCTGCACGCCGAGATTCCCGGATCGATGGAAGCCTGGTATCAGGAGATCGGCCGCGCCGGACGTGACGGACTCCCCTCAGATTGCTTGCTGCTGTACGACGAAGCGGACCTCACGACGCAGATGGAGTTCATCCGCTGGAGCAACCCGGATGCCGACTTCTATCACCGCGTCTATGACTTGATCGCTCACGATTACGAACGTGCCACAGCATTCGGTCTCGACTGGCTGCGTGAGCAACTGCACGCCAAACAAAAGCACGATCACCGGTTGGAGACCGTGCTCGGAATCCTGGACCGCTACGGCGTGATCGAAGGAATTTGGGACGACGAAAGTTTCCGGATCAACATACTGTCGTCGTTGCCGGGCGAGTTGCTCGACCACGAACGGCTCGCACTCAAGCTGCGACGCGACCAAGAAAAACTGCTCGCGCTCGTCCGACTGATCCGCCACGAAGGGGACCGGATGGATTTCATCCGCGAGTACTTCGGCCAAGCTCGCCGCGAAGTTAGCGTGCCAAGCTCTTGAAGTGCTTCCGCAGGAACTGAGCTTCGAGCAGGTACGCATCGTCCACGGCTCGATGCCCCTCCGACGGGCCAACGAGGATTTCGACGGGAGCGACTTTCATCTCCGGCTTCAGGCGGCGCGTGGCGGCGACAATGTTGCGCGCCAGACAGACGCAGTCGTCCGTACTAACTCGACCGTCGTCGTTGCCAATGCTCAGCCAGACGATCCGCCCCGCCAGCCGGTCGGTCAGACTGTCGATGTTGATCGACTTGGTTTGCTCCTCGGTGACACCTTTGAACTCAGACAACGCCAGCGGATTCGTCACCGGAGCGACACCAGTCACAGCTCGAACACGCGGTTCTCCGGCAGCGAAGTGCAGCGCACAAAACCCGCCACGCGACGTGCCTGACGCGGCCACTCGATTGGGGTCGGTGTAGCCCTCGGCAATCAGTTGATCGAGCACCGTCGAACAGCGTTTGACGAACGGCCCCATGAGATCCTGACCCGCCTTTACGCGATGCGCCCAGCCCATCAAGGCCGCCGGTTCTCCTTCTTTGTGATCATATCCGTGACACGGAGGGTCGAGCACGACATACAACCACCCGTCCTTGGCCAAGTCACGTCCGGTCTGCGTGTAGTAACGAGCCGGATCGCTTCCCATTTCGTCGATGCCGGTCGCAAAGATGAACAATGTCGCCGCTGGAGCCGCTGGCTTCTCACCGAACACTCCGAAGCGTGTCCCGTCCGCTGTCTTCAGCAATCGCATTGGCGGAAAGGTCGGTTTGGAATCCTCGGCCACGACGACCGACCTTGCGGACATCCCGATCGCGGCTGTCAGAACTGCCAAACAAAAAGAACGTCGGTTGAGCGAATTCATCGAGCCTCCCACTGAAAGCATCTGTTGCTGCGTTTCGAATTTGATTCGTGACTTGGCTAAAATCGCAGACGGCACATGATCGCTCTACCTGCTCCCGCCGTCCAACATCCCCGGAGAAAAACATGATTCGCAACTTGGTGCTGCTGACCGCTCTCATAATTCCTGTCTGTGCGATCGCGGCCGATGCTCCGCCGGAAGTGGCCGGAATGAAGCCGCTGTTCAACGGCAAGGACCTTACCAGCTGGGACGGCGACCCTCGGCTGTGGAGCGTCAAGGATGGGGTCATTCACGGCGAAACAACCGAAGCGGTTCCGGCCAAGGGGAACACCTTCATCATCTGGAAGGACGGCACGACGAAAGATTTTGAGTTGCGGCTTTCCTTCCGCTGCAACGCGACGAACAACTCCGGCATTCAATACCGCTCGAAGCACATCACCGACGGCAAGGTCAGCAATCAATGGGTCGTACGCGGCTATCAGCACGAACTTCGCAACGAAACCAAACTGCCCAGCGTCGCCGGCTTCATCTACGACGAAGGGGGAAGTCGCGGCCGCATTTGTCTCGTCGGCGAGCAGGTGACTTGGGAAAAGGAAGGCAAGAAGCTCATCAAGTCCGACCTGATCGATCAGGCTGGGTATGAAAAACTCTTCAAGCTCGATGAATGGAACGACGTGGTGATCATCGGCAAGGGAAACCACATCCAGCATTACCTCAACAACACGCTGATCCTCGACTTCACCGACAACCACCCCGAGCGTGCGTTGACCGAAGGGATTCTGGCTCTGCAACTGCACGCCGGAAAACCGATGTGGGCCGAGTTCAAAAACATCCGCATCCGCGATCTCAAGTAGGTCAGCCTTTCCTGGCTGACCCGATCCACGATCGACGCGATTTCGCCCATTCGGGTCAGGCTAGAAAGCCTGACCTACCGGCGTAGCCCGATCATCGTGTGGACAATTTTCGCGATCCCTTGAGCCTGAGCGACTGGGATTTCGAATTGAGCTCCAGCACCGGTCGAATCACAGGCTAGCGCGAAGCCGATGAACGACGGCTGAAGATTTAGCCCGTCGATCGTCGCTGGATCGACCGGGATCGCCCCTTCGCGACCGGCAATCTTGATCCCGTTGGCAGCTAGTCGCGCGATGTCGATCAATCCAATCAAGTTGGCCTTTTCGGCATATCGTTTCCGAGCGGCTGCCACCGCCTCATCTTTTGAAGCCGTCGAATTCAAAGTCTTCGCGAGGCTTTTCAGTTCGTCGATGCCGCCGCCAAACGTCTGCAACGCGCGAGTCGGCTGATACAGCATGTACTGCTGCATGCCCGCCTCTCCGAACAACAGCAATTGGATCTTCTTTTGGATTCCCAGAGGATCCGCAGCCCCATCGAACTCCTGCTTCATCGTGGTTCGATCGACTTCGAGGCCATCGATCTTATCGACCGCCGTCTCCAAGGTGGTCGTTTGCTTGAAGCCGAAGGATTCAATCTCCCCAATGGCCTTGACCATCGAGTGACTGATTTCACGCAGACGATTGGCGGGAGTGATCTCGGAAACTGATCCGGCGCGAATGGCTCCCGCGGCGCTGGCATCGAGATCGAAGTAGCCGACCAATTCGGCCCACTTCAGCGCGTGCATGTCTTTGAGGGCTGCATCGAACTTCGCTTTTTGGTCCTCCGTCGAATTCGCCATCATCGATTTGGTCATCTTCATGGACCAATCGATCATGCCACCCATGTCCGCCTTCAGGCCGAAGTACGCCAGCTTGTTCGCGGGCAGTCGGTTCATCAGCGACAGTTCGCCGGTCGGCTGCTTGGCGAAGAACTTCGCGGTCGCCGTTCCCTCGCCGACTTGCAGACGATCTTCCACTCGGATCGCGTCCTTCGAGAACGTGAGTCCAACCGTCAGGCTCTGCGAGTCGCGGACTCCTTGCAGCGCCGACTTGCCGAGCACCCGGTAGATGTCCAGCATCGGCACGATCTGCGCCCGTTGAGCGTCCGGGATCGCTCCGGAGATTTGATTCAGGAACGTGTCCAACTGCGGCTCGGCCTGCTGCAGCTCGCTTTCAAACGCCTTCGTGAGCTGCCGCAGATGAATGAACACCGACAAATCCGAAGCTTCAAACAACTTCTTGGTCGACGCATCGATCTTCGACCACAGCCCCGACCCTTTGCCGCTCATGCGATCTCGGACTTTCCCCAGTGCTTCCTCATTGTCCGAATAGATCGTCCACTTGTCGGCCGAGTGAAACTGAAAGCCGGGCGGCAACGCATCCTTCACCGCGTTCACATCGGTCGCCGGAACAACAAAGACCAACGCCGGCTTCTGCCGAGGCTCGGCAAACACGATCGCCCACCAGTCCTTCTCGACATCGACTCCCGCGAGGGTCGGATTGGAAATCGCCAATCCCAGCATCGCAAGATTGCCTTTCACCACCGCGCCAACTCCCGGCTGCACGGCATCCACAAAGTCGCCAAGCTTCCCGAGCGCGGCTTGCGGAGCTTTCACTCGCATCACGACACTCGCCGAATCCGGCACCGCATCCGACGGCTCGGCCGCTTGCGCGATCGAGACAAACAACAAACTGAAAGCCCCCAAACCAAGCCACAGTCCACGCAGAGCCAACAGTCGTCGCATGATGAGATTCCTTGAAGGGGAGTTCGTCGTTTCGGTCAACCGGTCTCTTCCAAACCATCCGAAGGCGGAACCACGAACGAATGGTTCGTCACTGTCTGCGGATTATTGACGACAAGTCTCAGAGACGCGAGCCAGCCACTTTGGAGGTTCTCCGAACTCGATCTACAGCAGCCTCACGGAACCACGAAGCGTGCGACCGAGCCGGTTCGCGAGGCCGTGACTTCCAAACGGACATCAATCCGTTCTCGCAAATCGGCGACATGCGAAATGATCCCAACCAATCGACCTCCCTCTTGAAGATCGAGCAAGATGTTGATGGCTTCGTCGAGTGATTCTGAATCGAGCGTTCCAAAGCCTTCGTCGATGAACAAGGTGTCGAGCCGCGTCCCACCGCTGTGTGCTTGAACGACGTCCGCCAATCCCAAGGCCAATGAGAGCGACGCTAAAAACCCTTCGCCGCCGGAGAGAGTGGAGACATCTCGCAATTGCCCCGTGAACTCGTCGAGCACTTCCAGATCCAAGCCACCCGCTCGACGAGAATCATCACGGCTCGTTTTCCGTGAAATCTGAAATCGTCCGCGGCTCATCCGCCGCAGACGGTTCGATGCGGCGATCAAGACGTCATCGAGGAACGCCGCGAGCACAAATCGTTGCAGCGTCAGCCCTGACGGATTCTTGCCGTTCACCACGTCGGCGACTTTCCCGACTGTCGAATATCGCTCATCCAGGCTCGACAACTCCTTCGCGTTTGTTTGCAACGAGTCGAACAGGCTCGTCAGTTGAGCGTGCTGGCTTCCGAGATCGGCCACTCGCTGCTGACATCGCGCCACATTGGCCTTCAACTCCACCACACACGCCTCCAGCGGTGGCACTTCCGACCTGACAAGATCCACAGTCGCTTGAGTCGCTCGCGCCAGCCGCTCCGTAGCAGCATGTTGATCGAGACGAAACTGATTCAGGTCGGCTTCCAGTTTCCGTTGACGATCAGGCTCCAGCCGAGCCGCCTCCCACTCCGCGCGATTCGCAAAACCTTGAGCGACGATTGCCGCATCAAACGCACTTTGAGCCGAGTTGAATGCTGTGTTTGCCTCTTCCAGAACCTGATCCGCCGCGTTGAGTTGCTCGGCCGACATGATCGCTGATGTTTTGGCGACCTCCACGGCTCGCTGAGTCGTGCTCCATGCGGACTCCAGTTTTGACAGCCGTTGGTCGCAGTCGTTGACGGCGTTTTGCCAGGCGACCTCAGTTCGCAGTTCGGCTGGAATTTGTTGTTCGAGCGCCATACGCCGCGACGTCGCATCGGTCAATTGGGAAAGTGCGGCCTCGAGCGACTCTTGTCGCTGTCGTGCTTGGTCGACCAGTGCCGCTCGACGCTGTTGCAGATCCGCCAACTCCTGCTCCGTCGCTGCACACAACGCCGCTTCCGCCTGTGCCTCCGTCAGCGCGAGCCTCCGCTGTGTCACTTGTTCGGCCAACTCGGGTTCGAGAACCGAGACCTCCGGAATCAACCGCGCTTCGGCTTCGAGTTGGGTGAGCAAATCGCGTTGTCGCTGCCGAACTTCATTCGCGTGATGAAATGCTTGCCTTGCTTCGGCAACCGCCTTCTGCTGTTTCTTGAGTGCCGCTTCGCTCGGAAGTTTCCCTGTTGGGGACACTGCTGGTTGCGGATGATGCGTCGCTCCACAAACCGGGCACGGTTGATCGGCCTGCAACGTCGACGCCAGCAAGGCCGCCTGCTGCGAATCCCACAAGGCTTGTTCGTCGGCGAGTTGCTGCTCGCCGTGATGCAGCTTGGACTCCGCCGTGGTCGCTTCGCTTGCGGCGGCCTCCCAGACGGACGTCTGTTGAGCGACCGCAATCGCGAGTTGCTGCTTCTTGAGCATCTGCTGATGGAGCGTCGCCATCTGATCGACTTGAGCTTGAAGGCCAGCGAGTGAGTCGGCCGCACGCTGCCGCGCTCGCCAGATCACGTCGATTTTCGGAATCGACTCGTCGACGAGCGACAACTCTCGAAGCGAATCGTCGTGACGCTCGCGCTGCTGATTCACGTCTTGCTGCGCAGCGACTTCGTTGTCTGCCGCCTTGAGCCAGTCCACCAATAACGGACGAACGTGTTCAAGTTGCAACCGCCGCTGCTTCAACGAGTCACGTTCTGGCTGACGCTGCTCTTCGATCGCCTGAGCCGCCAGCGCATCATCGCGTGCTTGAATCGCATCGGCATTTGCCCGCCGCGCGTTGCCGACGTCGCGCTGACGCCGATCTCGATCCGTCTCCGTGCGGCGACACTCCGACGCCACGGAATCGAGCTTCTCCGCACGTTTCGCCGCATCGAGCAAACGCTCGGTGGCCTGCATCGCCTCGGTCTTCGCAGCCAGCAACTTGCCTGTCGCATCGGCGGCGGACAATTCCTGAAAGAGTCGATCAACTTGCTGAGCTTCAGTCAGCCTTGCGGCGGCCTCAGTCTCCTGCCGAGTCGCGTTGTCTCGCTGTTGAATGGCCGCTGCTCGATCGAGGTCGAGAGTCGCCAGCCGATTCTCGACGTCGGCTAGAGTTTCCGCTCCTGCTTGTGCCAAGAGCGCCTGCTTCGCCGCCGTTAGGTTCCGATACTGCTGTTCCAAATCGCGAGCCTGTTGCTTCAGCCGGTCGGCGATCACGCTGAATCGCTCCGTCTGGAACAGCGTTTCCAGGATTTGCTCACGTTCTTGCGACTTCGCCTCCAACAGTTCTCGGAAGCGTCCCTGTGGCAGCAGAATGACTTGCCGAAACTGCTGCGCCGAAAAACCGAGCAACCGTCGAACTTCATCGGTGACACGAGACGAATGCGTCTGGAGGACTTGCCATCCGACGTCCTCTCGGCCAGGGGCTGCGGACGTTCCTTGCCACAGAATCGCGCTCGGTGCGGATGTCTTGAGCCCCTCCCCGCGCTTCTTCGCGACCTGTTGCTCCGGAGACCGCTCGATGCGATAGGTCTTGTCCCCCAGTTGAAAATCGAACCGCACTTTCGTGAGCACGTCGGCGGACGAGAATTGGCTGCGCATCTGCCCGCCATCTCGACCGGCTCCCGAAGTCTCACCGAACAGCGCAAAGCAGATCGCGTCCAGCAGCGTCGTCTTGCCTCCTCCCGTCGGACCATGAATCAAGAAGAACCCAGCACCGCGCAATTCGGAGAAGTCTAATTCCTGCAATCCGGCATACGGCCCGAACGCAGTCAGGCTCAATCGCAGAGGCTTCATGCCCGCTCCTCCGCATCGGCCGCCGGGACCGCCGCCGCGAAGACCGCCAACTCCTGCTCGGAGGCATCGGCATTCAACACCTCGCGAACAAAGTTGCCAAACAAATCCGCATCAGACGTTCCTCGTCGTTTGGCTGCACGGGACTCACCGTCGCGACATTCCAGAAACCGGCGTTCGAGATTCAAGACGTTCGGATAGCCCTCACGCAATTTCGCCATCGCGTTGAGGATCGCTCCGTCGTCCGTCAACGTGACGTGCAAATAATCGTCGCGATGCAGATCGATCGCAGACCGCGCGAGCAAGTCCTGCAACTCACCTTCCAGCCGCCGCACGTCGCGCCGAGCCGACAACGGAATCTCGCGACGAGTCACTTCACCCTGAGCCGACAACTCAACCAGCGATACCGACTTCGTGTCCTCGCATTCCGAAAACGAGTACTTCAACAGCGACCCCGAATAGACCGCGTTCTCGCCGACTTGCTGCGGAGAATGTAGATGCCCCAGTGCGACGTAATCGAAACCGTGAAAGCGCTCGGCCCGAACCGTCCCCACCCCACCGACCGACAGCGGCCGTTCGGATTCACTCTCGCGGCCTCCCACGACAAACGCATGGGCGATCAAGACATTCCGTTGCCCCGGCCGAAACTTTTCCCGCATCCGATCGCACATCGCTCTCATCGCAGAATCGTGATCGCCAATCGAGGAGTCGTTTAGTAACTCGCGCACTTGCGGGGGCTCGGCATACGGCAACCCGAAGAACGCCACTTCAACACCATCAGCACCTCGCAACATTATTGGGACGTCCGCGCGAGTCAGCTTCGACACGATATGCACGCCACGATCGCACAACAGTTCCGAAGCGACCCCCAGCCGAGTCGCACTGTCATGGTTTCCCGGAATCAGGATTACGGGAATCTCCATCTCCCCCGCGATACGGCAAAGCGTTCGGTCCCACAACTCAACCGCCTCCGGTGGCGGCACTGCGCGATCATAAACATCCCCCGCGATCACCACCGCATCGGGGCGATGCGTCTCAATGATGCGGAGCAATTCGGCCAGTGCAAAATCCTGGTCGTCGGTGAGTTGCACCTGATGAAAGAGCCGCCCCAAATGCCAATCAGCGGTGTGCAAGAATTTCATGCGGCAGTCCCTCTCGTTTGTCTCGCCGCGAATTATTGGTGTCGCTTCTTCTTGACGCGAGCCATTCACCGACCCGCTGCAAATGGAAAAACGCCCGCTGTCATCGCGTGACAGCGAGCGTTTTCGAATTGCCCGGCCAGGATTTGAACCTGGACTAAGTGATCCAGAGTCACTCGTGCTACCGTTACACCACCAGGCAGGATTTCGGGATGGGGCGGGAATATAGGCACGCAACCCGTTGTCGCCAAGAGTGTCCGGGCGACGGAAGCCCACTTCATCGCGAACCGGCGATGTCAGCGTGTGACCACGAAAGTCGGCGTTTTTTGCAACCGCTACTGCAACCGTTACTGCAACCAAATTTGAGTCTCTCCCATCGGTGCCAGTGGCTTGCATGGTCTGTGTGTTCGGGATCGGATTGCAGTCGAGCGGCAGCATCGGCAAAGCGTCCAGCGCAGAATGCACGTCCAACAGTCGCGGGTCCGTGTAGACGTTCGCGGTGAGCTTCGGATCGCTGTGACGCATCGCCGCTTGAGCCGTCCGCAGCGGGACGCCTCCCACGCTCAACAGCGTGCCGAATGAGGTTCGCAGAGCGTGAACGTCGAACACACGACCCCGGTCATCCTTCTCGGCGATGCCAGCGGCCTTGAGGTCACGTCTCAGAGGGCGTGTGGGAAGATAAGAGTTCTGGACAAGGAAGTCCTGCCTACCTTACGAGTCCGCCCATGTGATTTGGTTTGACCATCAACCCGAAGCGGAGGATTGGCATGGACGCCCAGGAACAAATCCGAAAGCCCTATCCGAGTGATTTGTCGGAATCGCAGTGGCTGTTGATGGTGCCGTTGTTGCCGACGCCGGGAGGTGGCCGGACTCGGACCACGGACCTGCGGGAGGTGCTCAACGCGGTGTTGTACTTGTTCAGAACCGGGTGTGGCTGGCGTCAACCGTGGTCGTCGCGCTCTATTGGCGAAGCTGCTGGCGGCGGGTCAGGCCACTGGTGACGACGTTCGTGATGTGGTGACTCTGCCGAATGAGATCAACCCGAAGTTGTTCGGCTCAGTCCCCGGTGCGCTTGCTATGGCTGGCATCATCCGTGGCGACGGGGCCGTGAAGACATCTCGGCCGAAGGCGCACGCTCGTCCGATTCAGCGTTGGGTACTGGTTGACCGTGTGAGGGCCGAGCAATGGCTGCTTGACCATCCCGATTGGCCATCGACAGAGCATCATCCTGGCGGTGATCCATCGCTTTGGCCGCTCGATAGTCCGATGGGGCCGCCGACTGCGACACCAGCCACCAGCGGCGACACCGTACAGGATCACGTCGGTCGTGACCGACACCAACAGACTCTCTTCGGTGGGAAGGACGAATGATGGCGCGTCCTAGCATCATTCTGCCGGGATTCCTTCAGTACGGTGGGCTAGCCACACCGCACGAAGCGCGTGGCAGAGTCCCCTCGTTCGTGCTCCCGGAATCGTTCGATCCGGGAGAGTTTCCTCGGACGCCCAAACTTCGATCGCGATTCGATGATGCGCGGTACTTCATCAGCTTGATTCTGCGAAAGCTGGCGCGGTGGGACGTGGATCGTCTCGGCTTGGTGCGGCTCCATGCCAAGCATCTGAAAAGTATCATGTACCAAGCGGACTACGCCGCCGTTGTCGAGGCTCTTGTGGATGGCGGAGCGGCCGAACGGTTCCCGTATCAAGTCGGACATCGCTCATTCGGATACGCTGATCCCGCCGGACGTGCTCGAAGCGTTTTTGCAAAAAGGTGTCTTCTCCGAGGCGGCCGTTGTCCGCTTCGCAAGCCAAATCGGAATCGCTCCGGGAATCGTGGTCGGTCGGCTCCAGCGCGACGAGAAGCTCCACCACAGCGAACTCTTGCATCTCAAAAAGAACATCACGCCATAGACTTTTGACATTCGGGACGCCGTGTTTGACCTGTAACCCGCCAGCCTGGTCGAAAGTTGATGCCGGTCCCATCGTAACAGTGAGAGTGGGACTCGTGCCCACGATCCCAGGCGTATGAAGCCTGTGTTCCAACCGGCTGAGCTACCTCGCCAAAACACGCTGAGAGGGACGGGCACGCCTCGTCGTTTTCGCGGTGCGCCCTCTGTGCCGCTACCGCCCGGTGGGGGATCTGGCGGCGCTGGTCTTGGGCGAGCGGGCAGCGCGTTTGGGACGGCTGCCCGCATCGCAGGAATTGGTACTGGCATCGGACTCGTCGCCGCCGGAGTTCACGCTTGGCAGCGAGCGAACCATGAGCTGATTGAAAAGTCCGACAACGCGGCCGAAGCCTATGACACGCTCTCGCGATCACTCAACATTCAGGCTGGCTTCTCGGACGCGGATAATCCAGCGACGCGACGGCGAATGAGCATCAAGGCGATGCGGGCTGCGGCTGCCCGTCCGAGCACTTCGGCCTGCGTTGGGAGGATGTTCTTTGGGATCAGCATCGTTTCATCGCTCACAGCCCGAAGACGGAGAAGCATCAAGGCCGAGAGTCACGCATCGTGCCGTTGTTCCCAGAACTGCTGCCATACCTCGAAGCAGTCTTCGATCAAGCCGAAGCCGGTCAGGAGTTCGTCATTCATCAAGAGCGAACATCGTCGGAGAACCTGTGAACTCAACTGACTCGCATCGTCAAGAAAGCCGGCTTGGTTCCGTGGCCCCGCCTGACGCACAATCTGCGAAGTAGCCGAGCGACTGAACTGGCCGACGTGTTTCCGTTCAAGGTAGCCGCCGATTGGCTCGGCCATACCGAAGTGATCGCTGATCGGCATTACCGCCAGACGACTCGCGAACATTTTGAGCGAGCCGTCAAAGGCGAGTGCATCGCGCTGCATAATCCGGTGCAGTCAGGGTCGGAAAC